>OIYY01000961.1_pt1 | contig 17509 bp, 18 predicted proteins | sample 1588341 | NCBI WGS metagenome assembly OIYY01 (sample SAMN03283287) | human gut metagenome | biome: human-associated habitat; material: feces | host: Homo sapiens | place: Peru | collected 2012 | reverse complement strand
TAGTACCATCCATGTACGAATACTGCAAAGTAGTATAATCCTGTGTACTTGGAGCAGTAGGAACTTCCAGCGCCAAAAGTTCATTAAACGTATTTGCACTTTGGTTTGCCAACGCAGTACGAGCTTGGTTAATCTGTTGTCCTTCGTATTCTACGTTTGTTTTTCTTGCTGTCAAGCCTAAATATCTTGCCTGTGACGCTGCCATGCCCATAAGCTGCTCTCCTTTATCTACCTGCTCATTTTATGTATAATGGAGTTTTTTCAAAAGTCAACATTATATAAAAAATTATACGGTACAAATCTAAAAATTAATATAAAAAAATCGCTAAAATCATACGTTTAGAGGAGAGAAAAATATAAATTTCATATAGAAGAATTATAAAAATGTTACTAAGTTCAAATCAAAAATAAAATATTTAAATTTTTTATTAATATAATTTAATTAAAAAAAATAAAAATTAAAATAATAGGAAAATAAGAATAAATTAGAAAAAAATCAAAAAAAATAGAAAAAAACAGAAAAAATTAGTTAATAATATGTGGAAAGTATATTAATATATAAATAAGAAAAGTGGAAAATAAAATAAAAAATTTAATATTATATTATTTATTCTATAAAAAAATTTAATGACAGGTAATAAATAAACCTGCCATTAATTATAAAGCTAATAATAATCTCTACTAAAACTAATATATATAATACTTCAACCTAATATATATTGCTATATAAATAAGCTTAATACCACACATATTAATTATTCGCTCGACTATAGATACACCATAAGTAACTATATTCATCCAAACGAGGGACTAATAATAACCACTACTAAAGTTTTAGATATAAAAATAATCTTAGCTCGAGTATATTGCATATAATTTGACCACATATTAATGAATAGAAAAAATAAATATAGCCTGCATACATATAATATATTCTTATCGCCGACATATAATAATATATAAAAATACTATTATATATCTTTGCTCAAATATTAATAAAATAAATTATTCTATTAATACTCTTTGCTCAACTATTATTAACTTTATAATAGTATTATGTTCAAAATATAAAAAAATATACAAAATTAAAAAGTTTTTTTAAAATTTTTTAAGAACAAATCTGAAAATTTCCAATTTTCAGTATTAACTATACTTTATATCATACTCAAAAAATTTAAATTTTCAGTAATTTTTTAATAAATAAAATAAAAAATAATTTGTAAAAAAAATTATAATTTAAAAATAAAATAATAAAAAATAAAATAATAAATAATAAAAAATAAAAAAATAAATAAAAAAAACAATAAAATTCAAAAATAAAACAATTTAATTTTTTCATAATATAATTTAATTAATATAAATAAAAATTAAATAAATTGGAAAATAAGGATAAATTAGAAAAAAATCAAAAAAAAAAGAAAAAACTAGAAAAAAAGAGATAATAATATGTGGATAATAGAAATTAAAATTTTAAAAAATGTGGAAAATTAAAATAAAAATATATAATAAATTTAAAATAAAATAAAAATTGTTAATAAATAATAAAATAAAAAATATATAAAAAAAATTATAATCAAAAGTAATGTCAAAATTTGTCGAAAAGTTTTTGTTGACAAATAACAAAAAACAGAGTAAAATAGAAAAACAAATGGAGGTGAGAAGAATAAAGAATATATCAGTTCAGCAGTGGTTACCACTAGAAGAAATATTAGAAAATGGAATTATAAAAATTAATAAGAATAAGTATATTAAAATTTTAAAAATAATTCCAATAAATTATAATTTAAAATCAGATTTAGAAAAAAAGACAATATTAAATTCATATAAGATTTTATTAAAGACATGTAATTTTAATATTCAAATATTAATTCAAAGTAATAAAGAAGATTTAAGTCAACATATTTCAAATATAGAAAAAAATATTGATAAAAAAGAAAATAAATATTTAAAAGAAATATCAGAAAATTATATAAAATTTATTCAAAATTTAAATTATTCAAGAAGTTCTGCTTCAAAAGATTTTTATCTAATTATATCAAACGAAAATTTAGAAAATTTTGATTCAATAGAAATAATAGAAAATGACTTAAAAGAAAAGTATTTTAAAATCAAAGAATGTTTATCAAGATGTGGAAATGATGTTATAGAGTTAAATAATAAAAAAATAATATTAAAGATTTTTTATTCATTATTAAATACCAGAAAATTTTTAAAGAATTAAAAAATAAAAAATAAAAAAATAAAAATAAAAATAAAAATAAAAAATAAAAAATAATAAAAATTAATTATTAAAAATAAAAACTATTAAAATCAAAAATAAAGCAATAAAATTATTAAAAAATATAATTTAATTATTAAAATAAAAAATAAATAAAATAAGAAAATAAGAATAAATTAGAAAAAAAACAAAAAAATTAGAAAAAAAAAGAAAAAAATAGTTAATAATATGTGGATAAGTAATTTTAAAATAAAATTAAAAGTGGAAAGGATGTAATAAAAATAAAAAAATATAAAAAAAAAACAAAAATTAATAATTTTTTATCCGGAATTTTTTCAAATAAAGATTTGATATCTCCAGCATATATAAATAATCAAAATCCAAAATACCTAGAAATTGATAATTTATATTATTCATCATTAATTGTTGTAAATTATTATAGAGAACAAACAGACTTAGTATTAAAAAATTTAATAGAGACAAATATAAACATGAATATTTCAATTTTTTATGAAAAACAAGATAGTTATAAAACAATAAAAGATTTAACATATCATATTGGAAATGTAGGGGTAGAGCTAAAAGAGGCAAATGAAAATAGACAGGATATCGACATTGCTGCATATACATATAGCGATGCAAAATATATAAGAAAAGAAATACAAGTAAATAATGAAGAATTATATTTTTTATATATTTACATAAATCTTTATTCAGACAATATAAAAGAATTAGAATATAATTTAAATAAAATAGAAGGTATAACACAAAGCAAAGGGATGCAAACAAGAAGAGCAAATTTTAGACAAGAGGAATGTTTTTTTGCAGGACTACCTATAATGGAAAATAAAGAAATAATTAAAGAGTCAGCAAAAAGAAATATTTTAACATCAGGACTTTTAGCAACATACCCATTTATATCATCAACAATTTTTGATAAAAATGGAATATTTATAGGTACTAATATTTATAATAATTCATTAGTTTTTATAGATCGATATGATACAAGTAAATATAAAAATGCTAACATTTGCATTTTTGGAACAAGTGGAGCAGGAAAATCATTTTATACAAAATTATTAATTTTGAGATATAAATTATTAGGAATAAAGCAATATATAATTGACCCAGATAGAGAATATAATAAAATTTGTGAAAAATTAAAAGGTGTAGAAATAAAATTAGGTCCCACATCTAATACATATATAAATATTTTAGAAATTAGAAAAGAAAGTATTGAAGATGGAGAAAGTGGTTATCTTGCAATAAAAATAAGTAAGTTAATTGGATTTTTTAATTTAATATTTGGAGAAATGGATGAAGAAGAAAAAGCATTATTAGAAGAAAAATTAATAAAAGTATATAAATTAAAAAATATAAATTTTGATGATAAAAGTTTGTACAATGAAAATGGAGAATTTAAAAATGAAAAACAAATGCCAATATTACAAGATTTATTTAATATTTTAGGAAAAGATGAAAGAACAAAAAAATTTAAAATAAAATTAATTCCATTTGTGGAAGGATCAATGAAATTTTTTAATAATTATACAAATATAAAATTAGATAATGAATTAATAGTTGCAGACATATATGATTTAGGAGAAGAAAATTTAAAATATGGAATGTATATTTTAATTGATGTAAATTAAATACTTTTATACCCACTTTAAAAATTCACTAATATCAAAGAAAGGAGATTAAATGAAACAATATAAATTTAGGTTTTATTATATAAATCAAAAATATATAAATTATTTAAGACATTTTGATGAGAAGATACCAACAAAAAATAGACCATATTTAGGAATAGTATTTAAGAATAATAGCAATATTTATTTAGCACCGTTATATTCAGCAAGAGAAAAGCATAAAAGTTATTATATGAATAATACATTTTTTAGAATATATGATTATTATAATAATTATATAGGTTTAATCAGATTTTCAAATATGATTCCAGTACCAAAGCATTTTATACAAGAAATCAAATTTGATTATTCAAATAAATTATATCAAGAGTATTTTTATATTTCTAAACATCAAACCCAAATAATTAAAAAAGCAAAATATACATATAACAATTATAGAAAGTTTAATAATTTATGTGTTGACTTTCTAAAAATAGAAGTCATAAGTAATTTATTAAAATATAAAAATTAAGTATAATAATAATATTAGAATGTAATTTTTTAAATTTTGATAATATTAGCATATTATAATTACATATATTAATTAAAAATAATATTGTAAAATATTATTAGTATAAAATACTATAATGGAAAAAAAGCCAAACTAAAGGCTTTACCTATTTAAAAATCTCATATATACTATAAAAAATAGTAGGATAGGAGATGAAAAAAATGAACTTAAAATTTGAAAATAAAACTATTAAAAAAACAAATCAAATGTCAAAAAGATACGAACAACAAAATCTATTAAAATATGAGATTATAAGACAAAAAGGTATATATAATATGTTTGACACAAGAACAATACAATTAACAGGACTAACAGAAAAAGAATACAAATATATTTTATTTAACTATGAAAGACTAATGAAAAAATACCCTAATGTAAAAAAATTAGCACAAAGAAAACTAAAAAATAAGTTCTTCCATAATATTTTAAAAAGATACAATACTAATAATGAAAAGTACAAAATTAAAATGTAACTATTGTAACCAACCTATAAAAGGTTATGTAGAAACATCAAAATTAAATTCAAATATAAAACTATGTAGTAATTGCTATTATATTGAAATGTTTGAATTAGCAATGGCAAGAATAATAAAAGAAAGTGGTAAAAAATAAAATGGAAGAAATTAGAAAACAAATAGAAGAAATGATAAAAAAATACACAAATATTAAACTTGAAAAATTAAAAGAAAAAATTTTATTGACATTTTATACTGGAAATACGATATACAAAAAAATAGAAATAAAAAAGGAAAAAGAAAATCTTGAAGTACATATTCCCAAAGATAAAAGAATAATTGAAGTATTACAAATATCAGAAATTGAAAGAATAATATTAATGCTATATAAGCAAAGTATTTCAAAAAAACATAGTAAGAAAGAAATTGAAAAAATAAAAAAGATATATATACCAGGACAAAAACTTGAATTAATAAATTTATATAGTAGTTTTAATGTATTATTACCTGGAACAAAAGGCATGATAGAATTTATTGACGATTTAGGAAATATACACGTTATATGGGAACATAAGAAAAATATACAATTAGTTGTTGGAATTGATGAATTTAAAATCATATGCCCTTTGTGTAATCAAGAACTAAACAGTAAAAAAGAAGAGAATATTTATGAACGATACAGAGAAAGATTAATATTACAAGATACAGATATTCTACTTTTAAATATATTTGAAACATTTATTGACACACAATTTATTGATGATACTTATGCCTTTTTTACTATGATATCAAAAAATAATTATGAATTAGCATTAAAAAAATTAATCGATATAAAGGAAAATTTACAAAATAATCAATATACTTATACATCTGATGAATTAGAAGCTTACGAATATATTTTAAGTGGTTATATTCTAAATTTAGAATGTAAACTAAATCTTAACCAAGATAATTTGAAAAATATTAATACTATTTCTAAAAAAATACAACAATTAGAACAAGCTGATAATAGACATCAAGAGCTATTAAAGGATTTTGACAAAGAATATCAAACAGATTTAAGTAATACAATAAAAAATACACCTATATTAAAATCTATATTTGACGATTTTATACAACAAATATATGTACGAAGTAAAATTTATAAGCTATCAGAAGACGGAAAAAATATATTAAAGACTGAAATTAATAAAATATGTACTTTAAAACAACAAGAGTTAATAAAACAATATTTATACTATGGAAATAAAATTTCAGATGATTATATATATCAAGCATTTATATATGGTTATGCTTTATCTTTACAAATCAAAAAAGAAACACTAACAAAAAATAATTAAATACTATTTTAAAAAGTTCACTATCTCTATATTAAACTAAAAATTAATTAGGGAAAAAGTGAACTTTTTTATAAAACTTTAAAAAATATAATATATAACTTAAAAATATAGTAATAATACTATAATAGTTTTTTTAAATTATTCACTTTTTCCCTATTATATTATTTTGTTGTATTAGTCTTTTTTATATTTGATGTTGTTATACTTTCAATAAGCAAATTATTTGCTAATGAATAACCATAAGTAAAAATATGTTGATGTATATAATTATCTTGTTCTGTTTTATACATATTTAGATTTTCTAAAAGTTTTTTTTGCTTATCAGACAAAGTTTGATAAAATATGTTTTCTTGTTCTTGTACTTTCTTTAAAATATTGTAATATGAAGAATCCATTTTATAAATGTCTTCTTTATAAAGTTCAAAAAGTTTTGATATAGATTTTTTATTTTCCATTTGCTCTCTCTCCTTTTTTTATATTGTATAACATTTTTTTGAATTTGTAACTATTATAAAAAAAGAAAGATAAAAAATAACAGAGTAAGTAGATTACTCTGTGTCCAATACTATATATTAGCAAATAAATAGGTTTTAATCTATTTTTGTATATAAGCAATGAAATTACTAATGTAAATACAAAAAATCGAAATACAACAAAGGTTATTTGTTTTCAATAGTTAAATGATGCAAATAACTTTTTAAATGTTCTTTATTTTCATTTGATAGTGTTTTATATTGTTCTATTATATTTGCTATTTCAATATCTTGCTTTTCTATATTCTTAATTCTTGTTGGTATATCTGTTATACTTAGTAAATAATCAGTAGAACAATTAAAGTAATTTGCTAATTTTATTAAGTTTTCTATTGTTGGTTTTGATTTTCCAAGTTCATATTGTGAAACAAGTTCTTGTGATATTTCAACATCAACAGCAACTTTGGTTTGTGTTATATTTTTTAATTCTCTTAACTTTTTTAAATTCTCCATTTTAAATTTATCTGGTTCCATAACAACCTCCTAACTTTTTATATATTATATCAATTAGAAGTAAGATTTATAGGAGCGTGTCTTATTATTTGTGCAAACTTTTATAAGTACTGCTTGTACAAAATATAAATTAGTGATATAATTTATATCAATTAAATATGTTAATAACAATTATCAGTTAGGAGGTGTAAAAAATCAATTAAAATATAAATTTGTAAAGGGGGAATTATAGTAAGTATATTGTTTTGAATTTAAAAATTAAATAAAAAGGGAGATTTTAAAAATGAAAGAAATAAATGAAGTAAAGAAAAATAATAAGTTTAGACTTGTTTTTGAAATAATATTATATATAGTAGCTATTGTTATAATAGCAATGACTTTTGATGGTTCAGGAGAAATAGAAAGAGCAGCTTATAAAATGTCTACTTTAAGGTCTATAGATGGTGGAACAGTTGCAGAAGCTTATTACCAATATTATGGTACATTCTTGTATGGTCTTGCAACTGTTATTAAAGCTTTTGGTATTGCCTTAGGTATAGTTGTTGCATATATAGGAAGTAAAATAAATAAAAATAGAAGTTAAAATAAAAGGAGAAAATGTTATGGTATGCCCAAAATGTGGAAATGAAATTCAAAGCGATGAAAAATTTTGTGGTAAATGTGGAGCAAAAATAGTTAATAATAAAACAAAAAAAATAATATTATTAATAGTTGTAAGTGTAATAATAACAGTAATAATATTATCTATTATTATTTTTAATAATAAGTTCAAAAGTTCAAATAAAAATGTTAATAATATAAAAAGTGAAGAAATTAACAAATATGAAACTAAAAATATCAATAATTTAAATGAATTAATAACTATTGGAAAACAAGTAGGAAAAGATGACATAATAGAAAATATAGCATCTGAAGCCTTGTTGGAAAGTTGTTCTTTGGATAAACGATACATAATAGAGAATGCAACAATAGATACACAGTCATATACAATTAATGATAAATTAATTGGGTGTTATATTTTCTATATTGAACCTCAATATGTAAATCAAGGATATGAAGCATATGGCATAAAACCAATATTTACTGGATATACAATTAAAGCATTGGAAGGAGTAATAAAAATAAATGATTTTAATATATGGTTAAAAGAAAATAGAAAATCAATGCAAGAGATAATAGATGAAGGCATAGTTGAGGTTAGTAAAGGGATAAAAAGTGATTGTGGTTTTATTACAGACGGTTTGGATAAAAGTGGTACTGACTTAGCCAAACAAACAACTGTTAACGATGTTGGAACTATAAGTAGTATAAAAGGAGATATTAATAAATATGCTTTAGATAAACAATGGATTAGTAAAGAAACATATGAAAATATGGAAAATGAAAGAAAAACAAACGAAGAAGAAATTAGAACACAGAACAAAAAAGATAATGCCAAAATACTTATAAATATGATAGTAAAAAATTGTACAATTACAGATGTAGACCTAAATGGAAATTTATATAATAGAATGATGTGCGACTCATTACAAAAGCAATTAGAAGATTTAGAAGGAATTTCCGGGTTACCAGAAGAAATAACAGAAGATAGTTTTCCATTAACAATAACATATCAGGGACAAACATTTGAAATAACAAAAAACGGAGAAGTAATAAAGAAATAAAATATAAAAAGGAAATGATATATTTATGAAATGTAAAAAATGTGGAAATGAAATACAAGAAGGAGAAAAATTTTGTGGAAAATGTGGAAATAAAATAGAAATTAATAATAATAATGGAATTAAAAATATTGTAAAAAATAAAATGAAACGTTCCAAATCATTTTATTATATAATAGGGTTTATTGTTATAATGTTTATTATAATTATATGCATAGCAATAAATAACAACAAAGAGTCAATATCTAATGTATCTAATAATAAAAACCAAGAAGACATAGTAAATGAAAACAAACCATTAAATATAATTAACCAAAATAAAAAAGTATTTAATTTAAACATAGATAATTTATCTAATGAATTAAAGAACGTAAAAAAAGATGAAGAAACAGCTAATAGAGAAGCTTTTAAATCTTCTTATGAATTAACTAGTAAGACAGCAAAAGATCCGAACGGAAATTTAGCAAAGGGCTATTCTTTTATGGATACAATTGGAAAACTTAATCAGTATTATAAGCCACCATTTATGTTTACTACAGATTTAGATGGTAATATTTATAGAATTTATGTATTGCATAAATTCAAAACTGAATATGGTCCATCATCCGTTGAGATATCACCATCTTATTATAGCTGGTTATATAAAGCACTTAATAATTTAGGAGCTAATGATTTAAGTATTATAATAGAAAAATTAAGAAAAGAAGCTACAGAAAATTATAACAATTATACGCCAGACAATAACGGAAAAGTATATATAGAAAAGAATGGTATAGGAATATTACAAATGGATGCTGGAAATAATCAATATGGAAATAGTGCAGGTATGTATTTAGGCTATGGAACAAAATAGTATTATATATTATATAGGAGAGTTAAAAATATGATATGCAAAAAATGTGGAAATAAAATTGATATAAATGTAAAGAAAGAAAAGAATATTGCAAAAGAGAAAAAATTTATAAAAAAAGTTTTTTAATAATTATATTAATAATTGTAATTGTAGTAGGAATTATGATTATTAACTATCAAAAAGGAAAAAAAGGTTTATCTACTTCAAGTTCATCAGAATATACAAATACATCAAATAAAGAAAACACAAAGTTAAATTTAGAAAATATAGAATTAAAAACTTGGTATAATGCTAATAGTTCAAATGTAGATGGAGCAACCTTAAGATTATTTAATGTAGTTTGGAATGAGATAATAAAAGAATATTATCCAAATGCAGTTTTAAGTAAATATACAATATATGATAAAGATGATTATGGTAGATATATTGTAGGTGTAGCATTTACAAAAAGTTCAGTTAGTGAAAATTTAACATATAATTGGTGTTGTACTTGGGTAAAAGATATAAATAACTTAAATAAAATTGGATATTGGAAAACTAATCCAACAGCTGTTAGTTATATATATAATAATTCAACTTATAGCTGGGGAACACCACTTCCAGATAGTTTGTAAAGAAGGAATAGGAGATATTATGAAATGTAAAAAATGTGGTACTGAAATAAAAGAAGGCAATACTTTTTGTACAAATTGTGGAACAAGTATAAATGAAGAAAATATAAATACAGTACCAAAAGAAAAAAATAAAACAACAATAAAAAGTAAGTTAAAACTTATATTACCAATAATAGTAGTAATAATGTTAATAATTGGAACAACAATTTTTTTACTTAACAAATACAAAAATTCAGATAATATTACTACATTAAATAATCCAGAACAAATTGAAAAAGCAACAGATAAAAAAATAGAAATTGGAAAAGATTATAATATTATTTCTGACAATAAAGATACTCAAACATTGGGTTTTATAAGATTTAATACAGAAACTGACTATATTATGGAAATAGGTTTTGAAGCCTCGGAAGAGTTTACAAAAACAGGAAATTATGCAATAGACCAAAACAATATTACTTTAACTGTAAATTATGATAGTTCAGAATATGAAAAAACTACAACACCATATACAGAAAAAATAAACATATTGGAAGATGATATACTTGAATACACAGATAGAAATGGAATTGTATATAAGTTTTCTAAAAATAGCACAACAGATAATGAAGAACAAAAAACTAGTCTTTTAGATGAAATTTATGCTAAATACCCAGAATACAAAAACAAAGAGAATTTTATTTGCACAAATGATAGTGAGTATTGGTTGTTAGATAATAATGGAAATAAAATATACTTTGATAGTTTAGAAACTTTTGAAAGTGCATTAGAAAAGTGTAATACATCAACAACAACATCATCATCAACAACAGAAGAGAATACAAGTATTAGTACAAACACTATTAATACTACTACATATAACACTAGAAGTAATCAAGATGAAGATAAATACGTTAATATTTCTGAATTAATAGGTAAAACAGAAAAAGAAGCCGTTAATATAATAAAAAGTCAAGATATACCATATAAAATAATATATGAAGAAGATATAGAGCAAAAAGATGGTGTTGTTTTAAGTAAAACATATATATATAATCATGAAACTTTATATATATATGTAAATCAGTACAAAGAAAGAACATTAAAAATTAATCTACATAGGTCTTGTCTTGCTGAACAATTTAAAAAAAGAACAGAAACTACACTTTCTGAGCCATTAAATGTAATTGTTAAAGCAAATGATAAAATAATATTTAATGAAAAATTGACAAATGCAGATTTAAGAGAGTCTAATACTGATGATTGTAAAACATCTACAATAAGTTATACAGGTAAAACACCACCTAAAATAACTATACTTGTAAATAATAAGGAGTTTAGAACGTTCGATACAAGTACAACAAAATATTGGTTTTATTATGAGAACACTCCTCATGATTTAGGCTTTACTGAACACGGGGCTGGTTAATAGCACGCAAAGGCTTACTAACGTATTTAGTGAGCTTTTTTAATATATATTAAATATCACAAAAGAAAGGAATTATCAGAAATGAATAATATAGCAAATATGTATGATTTATTAGAAAAAGCAGAAAATTATAGAAAACAATTAGAAAGCATTGAGTTAAACCAGTTTAAAGAATTTACTTTTGAAGACTTTATTTACACTACTAATATCATATCAAAAAACAAAAAAGCTATAAAAAAATAATAAAACATTAAAATAATAAAGCTTAAAATCAATTTTAAAGCTTTATTATTTTTTTAGTATACTAATTATATTAATTAAAATATAACAAAAAAGTAAAAACAACACTTTTAAAAAAATGTAAAGTTTATAAAGAAAAATTAGAATAGCTTTGGTCTATTTCATCTTGACTAATACCAATATAACGTAAAGTAATAGATGGAGAACTATGGTTAAGTATAGCTTGTAACATAGCAATATCGTGATATTGTTGATAATGAAAATACCCAAAAGTTTTTCTCATACTATGGGTTCCTATATTTTGTAACCCAACAGAAATTGCGGCAGCAGAAATAATACGATATGCTTGTACACTGGTTATAGGAGAATTAATACCAATTTGACTTTTAAACAAAACTTCTCCAGGTTTCATATTTCTAGTATATTTTTCTAATTCAAAATATAAACCATTACATATAGGAAATTTTTTTTCTTTTTTAGATTTCTTTTCAATCATTGTAATATGACTTTTCATATTGTTATTTATATCTCGTACATCATTACGATTTAAAGATAACAAGTCAGAAATTCTAAGACCTGTATTGATTCCAGTATAAAACCACATAAAATTTCTAGTTCCAGTTTTTTTTAATTCTTCTTTCATTTCTTCCAATTTTTTTCTATCTTTAATAGGTACAACATTATTCATAAATATAACCTTCTTTTATTGTAATTTTAGAACATTATATTACCATTTTGGTAATAGGTCTACCCGATATATTACCAAATTTAAAATTTAAAATAAAAAAAGAGCTCCAAAGTGTTGGTACAGTAAATAAAATACGAAATAATAAAAAGGTAATAAAATATATATTGTATTACCTTTTGTTAAATTTAAAAAATAAATATATGGGAGACAAAGTTAAAAATATAATATATAATATTATCAGATACAATACAACAATTTATCTGTCTGATTACCGCCCCTCTTAACGTATTGTATCGGATAATTTTTTTATATAACCGCTTGTCCAAAATACAATAATATAGTATAATATATAGGTAAAGTTAATTTTTCTTTAAATTCATTTTTAAAAAAAACACATTTTTCAATGTGTTTTTTCCTTTGTTTTATAAAAATGTGTTAAAACTTTGGATAAAAGAAAAACTAAAGTAATTAAGTAAATAATAGTTTGTTATCTTTTGTAAAGAATATAGTAATGCCACTCATTTTTGAGTGGTTTTTATTTTTCGGCTAGTATTAAATTTATTAATTCTATTTTTTTATCATTAGTAAATGTAGAATATTTATTAGAAATAGATAAGTTAGGAGATGTATGTCTTCTACAAAGTTCTTTAATTAAGGTAGTAATTAATTGCTGTTCATTGTTTGATAAAATAGAAAAATTATGTTCAATAGGTTCATTTTTGTTATAAACAGGTAATAAACCAGTATTTTTTAAAATAGTATATATTTTTATATTACATATATCACATAGTTTTAATAAGTTTTCTAAAGGTATAGACTTATATTTCCCATTAATTAATCTATTGAAAGTAGAAGAATTAACACCTAATTCTTTTATAAGCAAATCATAGTTAAAGTCTATAGGTTTATTTGAACTAGAAATAATAAGTTTTGGTTTTTTTTTCAGTATTTCTTTTATATTGTTTCCTATAGTTTGGTAGATAAATTTTACATCAGTAAGTTTATTTGTTTCAATATTTTTTTCTTCATTCATAACTTTAACCTCCAACAAATTAAGTATATCAAAAAATAATATATATTGCAATGCAAAAAATGCAATATTATTTCAAAAAATGAAAAAACATAATACAAGGTTTTAAGTAAAAAAATCCATATAATACAGTAATAGTAATGATTATAAAGAATTTATAAAAAATGAATTATCAAGTTGTTTTAATATATTAGAAAACAAAATTGAAGTGGAGGTAAAAAAATGAATACAAGCTAGAGTGAAAAAAGAAAAAAAGTAAAAAGAAAAAAAGTAAAAAGAAAAGAGGAAATAAAAATGGAAGATGAAAAAATTATAACAAAATTCGAGTTGCCAACTATGGATGAAAATGAAAAAGAATTAAGAAAATTTATAGGTTCAAAAGTTGAAGAAGAACAAAAAGCTAGAATTAAAAATTACAAAACAAATGGGATATATAGAGAAAATGAAATAAAAAAACTAATAACCCAATTGGAAAACGTAGATATAGAAAAAACAATAAGTAGAAAAGTAGAAATAATATATCCAATTAACAATACTCCAAATATAAACAAACTATTAAAAATAATAAATGAATTTAAAGAAAAAACAACAAAATGCAAAAATATATTAACGAGTGAAGAAAAAAAGGAAGCAAAAAAAATAATAAAACTGTGTTACATATATATTGCACATAAAGTAGATGAATATTTGGAAATATTATATCAAAATAATGTAGTATCACATTTTCCAGATCTTGCATCTATACAAGAATCATTTTTAGCATCTTTATTAGTAGATGACATGAACATAGAGTCTGAATGGCTAGGTCAAACACTAAGATTTGTAATTTATATACTTGGACTTTCGACATATAAATTAGAAATAGACAACAAAGATATATTGGAATTATTAGCTGACGATTTAGAATACCTTTTAAAGACATTTAAAGATTCAATTAAAGTTACAAACAATGCAATAATAGAACAAGAAAAATATTTAAACAAAACGGTTTTTTTTACCTATAAAGATTTACACCAAAGAAGTATAAATAAAATAACAGAGTATACAAACAAAACATTCGATAAAATTATAATTTTAGCAGAAGAAGAACTTGAACTTATTAAGCTTTTGTCAAATTATTGTTAATAAAAAATATTATCTTTCTACCTAATATATTAAATAAATATTAGGTAGAAAGATAATTAAGTAAATAAAAAATTGTTTTATTATGGTTATAGGTAGTATTTGCTTTTTAGAAAAACTTGGACATATTTATAGAAAATTAAAAAATCAACTAAAAAGAATGGAGGTAAAGAAAATTGTTAGATAGCATTAATTATATAATAAGAAATGAAACATTAGACTTTAATTATTTGAAAAAGCTTGGTATTAGCATAAAAAAATTTTCATACAAAGGAATAAAAGATAACTATACATTTAATTATAAAAGTGTTGGATTCAAATATTATATAATATTTAGATGTATTATTGTTCAAACAAATCCACATAAAATATTAAAAAAAAGAGATATAGCAAATAATGATAAATATAAATACATACAAGAATTAGATTATATTATTGAGAAAATATTTCAAAAAAAAGTGAAGATGGAATTAAGAAGAATAGATTATTGTGTAGATATAAAATTAGGAGATTTAAAAAAAACATATTTATCTTTGTATAAATGGCATAAACCTAAATTTGGATATATGAAGATAAAAGAAATTTATAACACATCTATTTACAGGCAGAGCAAAAGAGGACAATATAATTTAAACATTTATTCTAGGTTTGAAAAAACAAAGAATAAGGTAGATAAAGATATTTTAAGAATAGAATTACAAATAAAAAGTGCAAAAATAAACAATAATTTTAAGAAATATGGAATAAGAAAAGATATATATAATTATTGGTCCAAAGAAAGTATGGAAGAATATTATTTTAAATTTTTAAAAGATTTTTTTGGAGAGGGAAAGAACTATAAAATAGAAAAAGCTGAATATATTATAAACAGTTCAAATTATAGTAAAGTATTTAAAGCAAAATTAAAAAAGTTTTTAAGAAATTTATTAGAAAATGATGAAGAAATTTTAGTAAAAAATAAAATATATAATATCAATACAATAAAAAGATATGAAAGAATGCTTGGAAGCATAGGAATAAATACAGTATTATTACCTAAAATGTACCAATTCGATGAATTAAAAAATATTTTAGATATTGCTAGAGAGGTAGCTGATAAAAAATATTTTAAATAAAACGGTTACCATTTTGAAAAAAAATATATATAATAAGAGCACACACGAACAAAAATTTGGAGGAAAAAATGGAAATAGCAGTTGCATATTGCAGAGTATCAACAAAAAACCAAAATGAAGCATTGCAAGACCATCAAGAACAATGGGGAGAAATTTTTGAAAAGGAAGGATATGTTTTTGCAAATTGTGGAGTTTTTTATAAAAAAGATGGATATAGAGAAATAAAAAAAGGACTATATATTGATGAAGGAATTAGTGCAAAAGAATACAAAAAACACAGAAAAGCATTTTTACAAATGATAGAAGATGCCAAAAAAGGAAAATTTAAACAAATATATGTAGAAGATACAACTAGATTTGCAAGAAGTGTTGAAGATGGAATGAAAGTAATAAAAGATTTTAGAGAATATGGTGTAAATGTACATTTTAGAAAAGAATGCTTGGATAGTATAGAGCCAGCTAATGATATGATATTTGGTGTATTATTTAGTGTAGCAGAAAATGAAATAAGGACAGATTCTAACCGTTTTAAATGGAAACAAGAAAGGTTAGCAAAAGCAGGAAAATGGTCAGCTCCAGCACCTTATGGATATACTGTAAAAAAAGGTGTACTTTCTATAAATGACAAAGAAATACATAAAGTAGATTATATATTTTATTTATATACGGAAAAGTTGTTAGGAATGAGAAGCATTGCAAATTATCTTAATAATGAAAAAAAATGGAAAACAAGAAAAGGACAACTATGGAAATCAACAGAGATAAGATACATATTAAATAATCCTATATATAAAGGAGATATAGTAAATCATAGAACAGAATCAGTGGATATAACAAGAGGAACAACAAGAAAAATACCAGAAAAAGACCACATTATAATACATAATGAGGAATTAAGAATAATTGATGATAAAACCTGGAAAAAGAAAGATAAAATATTAGAACAAAGAAATAAAAATATAAAAAATAGAGAGGGTTGTTCAAGTAAACATATATTATCAACATTATTATATTGTCAGCAATGTGGGTCAACATATATAAGAATAAAGAAGAAAAAGACAAATGACCAAAACAAAAATAAAGTAGACAGAGGTTATGACTGCGTAGCTGAAAACACTCCGATTATCACAATCGGACACAGCGCGGCATCTCCGTTCGGCTACAGAAGCGGCAACTGGGCGTATGACAGAATAATTGCTCAGATTGATATGAAAAACGGTATGTGGGGCGACTGTACAGACGGTTCAAATGCTGAAAATGACGCGCACGGCTATGGTATGGTTCCGGGCATTCCGTCCTTGCAGCTTGCAGCGCAGTACACGGAACACGCAACTGGCGCAGGGCGCGACAGAAGCGTATGTGACGCGCGTTACCACATTGACCACCAAAGAGCGGTTGACACAAATCAGCTTGTTTCGCATATTATCGAATGGGGCGCAGGTCATTACGATTGGTCAAATAATGCCACGGATATTATGATTAAATACATTGATAAAGCTATTGAGTATCGTCTTAACAAAAATGCAGACGGCACGGATAAAGGCTTTACGGGCGGTGAAGGTGCATATGCGCTTACC
>OIYY01000957.1_pt1 | contig 17548 bp, 11 predicted proteins | sample 1588341 | NCBI WGS metagenome assembly OIYY01 (sample SAMN03283287) | human gut metagenome | biome: human-associated habitat; material: feces | host: Homo sapiens | place: Peru | collected 2012 | reverse complement strand
CCTGCGGCATCCTGCTCCCAAAGCAGGCACTCTAGCCAAACTGAGTTACACCTCGATATGATTATTAAGTTTTTGAGGTCTTGCTCTGTTGTGCTTTGGTCGCCCTCTTGCAAAATCGTCGCACTGTACACTGCCGTGTCCATTGCTCTGTTTTGCTGCGCTTCCTCAAGCTCCCTTTATCTGCCACCGGCAGCGGTCGCTTTCGTCACCCAAAGCAGGCACTCTAGCCAAACTGAGTTACACCTCGAAGTATATTAATGAGCGGTGCTCATTGTTTGCTATATGTAAAACTCCCGAAGGAGTGTTACTGCTTGATTTCCTAATGCTTTGAAATTATACTATAAAAATAAGCATATGTCAAGGATTATTTTTAATTTTTTTAATTTTTTATGAAATATATTTTATTTGATGTTCGTTTGTGGTAAAATGTTCAAGAAATATTATTGCTTTTCGTGAGGTGATTTTCTTGAATTGGGATTTTAATTTGCCTGTAAAACTTGCATTTGGCGTTGGCAGGCATAAGGAATTGTCCGCATTTATTGATGAAATCGGCGGTCAGGTCGGAGTGCTTGTTTGCTCTCGTTCATTTGCAAAAAAAGGACTTGCCGATGAATTTGTTTCGCTTGCAAACGGCAGAATTAAGGCGGTTTTCTCCGATGTAAGACCTAACCCTACCACAGATAATGTTAACGCTTGCGTTGCAGTTATGCGAGAGGTTAACGCAGATTTTGCCGTGGCTCTCGGTGGTGGCTCACCTATGGATTGTTGCAAGGCGGCTTGCGCAATTGCAAAGGGTGATGACTTAATCGAACCGTATCACAGCGGTGGAAAGCCTGTCAGTTCGGCAGAAGCAATACCAATGATTGCCGTTGCCACAACTTCGGGAACTGCAAGCGAGGTCACAAATATTTCTGTGCTTACCGACACGGCGAAAAATTTGAAACAACCGATGAACGCCCCGGCAATGTATCCGAAAATTGCGGTTATCGACCCTGTGTTGACACTCACCGTGCCACCGCAGGTTACGGCTTCGACAGGTCTTGATGTGTTGTCCCACGCAATCGAAAGCTATTGGGCAACTCTCAATCAACCGATTTGTTCTGCGTGTTCAATTTATTCCGCTCGACTTGTTTTTGAATATTTGGAGCGTGCGTACAATCATCCTGACGACCTTGAGGCAAGAGAAAAAATGGCGGAGGCTTCTATTGTTGCGGGTGTTGCGTTCAGCCATCCGAGAACAACAGGTTCTCACGCTTGCTCTTTTCCGTTGACTAATATTTATGGTGTGCCTCACGGCGAGGCTTGTGCGTTCACTCTTGATTATTTTGTCAAGTTCAATGCCGAGCACGCTGATGCTGACGGCAGAATTTCTGCATTCGCAAGGGATTGTGGATTTGAGTCACCGCAGGCTATGGCAGATGAAATTTCCGCTATGAAGAAGCGAATGGGTATGCGTTCAACACTTGAAGAAATCGGATGCACAACCGATGAGCAAATTGACGAGCTGACAAAAAAGAGTATGTCAATGCTTATGAAACGAAACCCGATTGAATTGACCGAAGAAGATATATATAATATGTATATAGCATTGAGGTACTAATTAGGCGAACAAAGTTTGCCCCTATGGTAGATTGATTATTTATTGAAAGGAAAAATTATGATTAAAATCAGTGATAGTGTAAAATATATTGGCGTAAATGATTACGATATTGACCTTTTTGAAGGTCAGTATAAACTCGAAAAGGGAATGGCATATAATTCTTATGTCATCTTTGACGAAAAAGTTGCTGTTATGGACACGGTTGACAAAATTGCCGTTGACAGATGGCAGGAATATTTGAGCGAAGCGTTGGGCGACAGGAAGCCTGATTATCTCGTTGTTCAACATCTTGAGCCTGACCACAGCTTTGGCATTCAGGCAATTGCGGATAAATATCCTGAAATGAAGCTTGTTATGTCGGCTGTTGCGCTCAGAATGTTGCCACAGTTCTGCGATGTTGACCCGTCGAGAGTTATCGCTGTTAAAGAGGGCGACACTCTCGAACTCGGCTCACACACATTGAATTTTGTTATGGCTCCTATGATTCATTGGCCGGAAGTTATGGTTTCGTATGAAAGCAGTGAAAAGATTTTGTTCTCTGCCGATGCGTTTGGCAAATTCGGCACAGTTGACGCTGATGAGGCTTGGAACTGCGAAGCAAGAAGATATTATTTTAACATTGTCGGCAAATACGGCAAGCCTGTTCAAACCTTGCTCGGCAAGGCAGAAAAACTTGACATTCAAACTATTTGTCCGCTCCACGGCCCTGTTCTTACGGATACTATTCCGGAGGTTGTTGACCTTTACAAAAAGTGGTCTGCATACGAGCCTGAAAATGAGGGCGTGTTCATTGCCTGTGCTTCAATCCACGGAAACACTTGGACGGCTGCCCAAAAGTTGAAAGAAATTCTTGAAGCAAAGGGTTGCCCAAGAGTTGCAATTGCCGACCTCACTCGTGATGACCTTGCAGAAGCAGTCGAGGACGGATTCCGCCACAGCGTGCTTGTTTGTATGGCTTCGTCATACGATGCAGGCGTGTTTACTCCTATGGAGGATTATCTCAACCGTCTTGCACATAAGGCTTTTCAAAACAGAACTGTTGCTCTTGTTGAAAATGCTTCGTGGGCACCAAGCGCAATTAAGGCGATGAAAGCGCATTTTGAAAAAATGGCAAACATCACATTTGTTGACAAAACCGTGACTATCAAAACAAGACTTACCGATGCATATGTTGCCGAACTTGAAGAACTTGCAGACGAAATTATGCAGAAATTCTAACGGCTTTTTAATGAATCAGGCTCCCCTTGTTGTAAGATGAACTGTCGTGCAAAATGCCTGAAAGTATGGATGAATATGGCAATTAAGTCTGGTATCGTCAAAATTAACAGTAATTTTCCCAAATTAAGTGCATATTTTTACTAATTAAAAAATAAATTTTTATTGAAGCATAAGACGGTTTATGATAGAATAAACCGTCTTTTATTTTGGGCATTTTTATGTCTTTGTCAAAAAGTGAATATTTATTATGGAGGAACATTTATGACAAAAATTTTCAAAAAAACTTTTGCCATTTTAATTGCGGTAATTACGATGATTTCTTCTTTTCCGTACATGGCACTTGCCGAGCAATCGGCTTCTGTAAACGAGGACGGCACAACTGTCGAAATGACTAATTCACAGTTAGAGGAATATATTGACAGCAAAATTAGCAGTGTATCAATCATTCTTCCTCAGGAGCAACTTGTTGCTACGGCTGATAAAGAGTATATGAGTGGTATTCGTACAACAGCCAAATTGAATAAATTTGTGGAATATACTATTCTTGAATTTAATAGTAGTCAAAAAGCAAAATTCGGCACGAGCAGATTACAATATGCAGTTGCGATTTATACGGGTCAAAATGATGATATTCGTTTTCCTGTTGTTTTTTCTAAATATTTTTTAAATAATAATGATTCGACTTCTTGTTATATTAGATATGTTAGCATACCGCAAGATGTAAACAATTTCGAATTCGTTAAAGATTGGGAAAGATGCAACGGTGAATTAGACTTAACTTATGATAAAGACCCTCAATGTTTTTCGAGTAAATATAATGGTGATCACTTAACTAACAATTCATTTCGTATGAATGAGAATAAGTATTGGCGAAATTATATAAAGTATACCGGTAGCGGTGATGAAGAAAAATATTATGAAGCATTACCAACGAGTTTAGATATTGGATTTCAGTATGCAAATACAACAGTAACTGGTTCTTTGACTTTAAAGCATAATTCATATGTGTTAAATTTAGTACCATATAAGAACATTTTGGATAATCTTAATTTAGAATATACCCAGATAAAAGAAAATTCGTCTTTATATACAGACGAGTCGGTTAATAATTACTACAAGGCTGTTCGTGATATTCTTGATTTTGACATTAAAGATTTGCTTTCTAAAATGACTTTGAATAATTATTTTATATTTGATAATGAAATTGCAGAAATTGCAACCAAAGTCAAGACTGTTGTAGAAAATTATAATTCAGCAAAAAATCTCAAATTGAAATCGAAAATTGATTTCACAGCCTATAATGCGGCAAAAGAGCAATGCGATACTATCATTGGAAATCAGACTAATAATAATGAATATGATAGCAATTCATATGAGAAATTTAAGAAAATTTATGATGATGTAACTGCAAAAGCTGAAACTGTTAAAACTCAAAAAGAACTGAACGACTTGACTGCACAGCTTATTACTGCACAAGCTATGCTTCGCAAGAGAGAAATTACAATCACAGTTAATATTTATAGAAATGACAGCACAAAATCGGATTACACAGAACATTATTATGGCGCATATGGTGAGAGATTTAACATTCAAATAGATTCTTTAATTGATAAAACAAAAGAAAGTGTTAAATGCTGGATAATTTCAACTGACCACGGAAACACAGTAACGAAGGTTGGTTCTATCGACACATCGTTCACTTTGTATGAAACAAAAGATGCGGTTGTTGAAGCTTATGTTGTCCCTTTTGAAGATGCAGTGGGCAAGGAGTATTCAAGAGTTATCTTTTGCGGTTTTAACGGAAAAATAATAGATGTAAAATATCTTGAAAAAGATGTTGAACTCACTTCTGCTGAATATAAAAACGCACCTGAAGTACCGTTTTATGATTTTGAGTCTTGGGATAAAGATTCTATAATCGGAACAGGTCAAGATATTTTTGTCAGAGCAAAATATACTGCAAAAGAAGCTGAAAAAGATTACTGCACAGTATATTATGACGGCTTTGACGGTGGCAAAAAGAAATATAGCTATGACAGTTATGTATCTTTGGCAGGAGCTAAAGATGACGAATATTACGCACTTGCATCAACATCGGAAGGTGGCGACAGTATTATTACATATCTTGATTGCAAAGATTTTTATGTGCCGAGAACAAAAGAACTTTATGTTGTTAGGGTTAACAAAGAGGATAGAGTGGCAAAGGTTGCCATTATGGGTAATTTTAGCTCAACAACTAAAGACGGCAAAAATCGTGCTTCGTTCAATTGCAAGTTCTATCTTCCTGAAGATTGCAGACTCATAGAATGGGGAACAATGGTTTCTGCAAATAACAAAACAAAAGCTATCAAAGGCGATAAAATTTCAAAGTGTAATGAATATACAATTTCCATTGATGTTTCGAAGACATCATCTGTAAAGGCTTTTACCGGTGTTGCTTTTGTATCATATTCATATAAGGACAGCAATAATAAAGAGATTATTACGACGATTTATTCACAGCCTGTTACTCAAGAATTTGCTTAATAAAAAGTTATAGAAAAAAGCCTTGGCAATTCGCCAAGGCTTTTGTTATGCAGTCGTATTATTCACGAGAAACAAGGTCTGAATGGTAGTCCTTCATTGTAACCTTTTCTTTTTCGTTGATTGACTTGTACTTATCTTGATAATAGTTTTCAAGTGTGCGGTCGTATGTTCCGTCCGGATGAACTTCCATAACAGCGCAACCACGCTGAAGACCGTATTGATAAATGCCCATATATGCAAGATAGTCAACAGTGTATGAGTAGCCAAGCTGGATGCCGTCATACATAAATGAGATGTTGTTTGTGTGGTCGTGACCAAAGAATACGCCTTTTGTTGAGCCGAGCTCTTTAATCTTGTCAAACATACCTTCGTTTTTGTCACTTGCGTAAACAACCTTGCCTGATTCACCGGTCTTGCCGTAAACATATTTTACTCGGTCGGTGTCTTTGAAGCCGTTGTCACGATATTCATAATATGCAGTTTGCATTTCCTGAATAGGAATGTGGAAGAACATCATTGATTTTGGAACTTCTCCGCCGTTTTCTTCGGTGAATGCCTTAACATTCTTTTCGTACCAATCAATTTGATTTTTGTGGATGCAGTCGTACTTCCACAATGCACCGAAGTAGTCGCCGTCTGTGTAGGAGTGAGAGTCAATCATAAAGAATACTTGTGTGATTTTGCCTTCGCTGTTCTTGACCTTGATTGGGTAGTTGCCGTAGCCGTCAACATCTTCAGGACCTGATTGGAAGAGGCAGTGAGGATATTTTTCTTTGTTGCTGTAAATCTTTGAGATGTCAGCTCTGTTGAAGAAACTGTAAGCCTCTGTGTCGTGGTTACCATATGTAAGGCACCAATAAACGCCCATCTTTTCCATAAGGTTTGCAAAGATTTTTGCAGCGTTCTTGTTGTTGAGTGTGCCTGATTGGAAAGGCACAGGATAGCCGATGTCACCCGTAACGACAACAAGGTCAGGCTTTTCGGTTCTTACCATTGCTTCAACAGCGTTGGCAGCCATAATGTCTTTTTTTGTGCTCATAAAGCCTGCACCGATATGAACATCAGAAAGCTGAACGACTTTGAAATCTTTATCGGTTGTAAATGTGTAATAGCCGTCTTTTTCATCAACTGCCGGCTTGAGCTGATTGTCATATTCAACTGCATTGATTGTTGAAATGAAGTTGTTTGTGGACTTAACTGAAATAGCGTTCATAGTTGCAATAACTGCTGCAATAATTGCGATGACAATTACTATCCACATAATCACTTTTCCAAAAATTGCCCATTTTTGTTTAGCCGTTTTCTTCGGCTTTTTTGTTTTTGTTTTAGCCATGATTAAACCCCTTTAAAATTTGACTTGAAAAATTTATATTTAATTGTTAATTAAATATCTGCCTTGTTCGATAATATTTTTCACAGCCGAAACGGTAACTGCTGTGCCGATGATGATGGCAAACACACCGTCTGCTGCAAAATTTATCTTTGTGATTAGGAACAGACCCATAAGTGCAAAAGTCGTTGTTGCGCAGTCAAGAAAACTGTCGAGCACCATTGCTTTGAGGACAGGTGAGCCTGCTTTTTTGTTGAAGCAAATGTACATAATCGCCATAAGTACTTTTGCAAAAACGGTTGCAATGATGATGTACGAATATTCAATGCTGTACGCAATTCTCAAAGGATACAACAAACGATTAAGTCCGTTGTACACAAAGTAAGCACCGGTTGCGGCTATTATCAATGAGATAACAAAGGTGCAAAGGCTTTGCGTTTTTTGAGATTTCAATTCGCTGACCTTGCGTGCAAGGAAAAAACCGAGAACGGCTATCAAGCACGCAAAAGTGTCGCCGAGATTGTTGATTGCGTCACAGTAAATAGAAAGACTGTTTGTGCTTATTCCAACATAGAATTTTGCAAAGAATAAAAATAAGTTGAAAACAGTGCCGAGGGACACCGCTGTTAGTCCTGCTTTGTTCATTATCTGAGTTGTGTTCCGGCAGGGAGGTCAACAAAGACAACCTTAACATCGTTGTCGTTAACATCGCCTGCAAGGAGCATACCGTTGCTCATTTCTCCGCAAAGTTTTGCCGGTTTGAGGTTTGCAACGATGATTACATTTTTGCCGATGAGATCCTCCGGTTTGTACCAAGGTGCAATGCCCGATACGATTTGGCGAGGCTCTGCCGTGCCGTCATTTACCATAAGTTTGAGGAGCTTCTTTGCCTTTTTGATAGGCTCACATTCTGTAACAGTTGCCACACGAAGCTCAACTTTTGTAAAATCATCAAATTCGATTTGTGCAAGTCCCTCGATTTCTTTCGGCTTTGCGGCTTCTTCCGCTTTGGCTGCTGCCTCTTGTCTTTCTGCAATTTCAGCAAGCATTTTTTCTGCATCAATTCTTGCAAAAAGAGCTTCAGCCTTGCCAACCTTTTCGCCTGATTTGAGCGCACCGAAGTTTTCGAGTGAATCGTAATCCTTGATGTCGCAGTTCATTTGAGCAAAGATTTTTTCGCTTGTTTCAGGCATAAACGGACTGAGAAGAACAGCGATATATCTGATAGCCTCAAGGAGATTGTAAAGCACTGTGCCGAGGCGAGGAAGTGACGCTTCGTCTTTTGCAAGTGCCCACGGAGTTGTTTCGTCAATGTATTTGTTAGAACGCTTTGCAAGGTTGAGAACAGCCTCAACTGCATCTGCAACACGGTAGGTTTCAAAGCATTTTTCAACTTTTTTAACTGTGTCGAGTGCAAATGTTTTCAACTCGTCATCAACAGGTTCTGCAACATCGCCGGGTTGAATAACACCGTCAAAATACTTGTTCTGCATTGCGATTGTTCTGTTAACAAGGTTGCCGAAGGTGTTGGCAAGGTCAGAATTGTAGCGTTCAATAATTGTTTCGTAAGTGATAGAACCGTCTGAAGCATATGGCATTTCGGACACAAGATAGTATCTTACCGCATCAACGCCGAGAAGTTCAACAAGGTCGTCTGCATAGATAACATTGCCTCGTGATTTGCTCATTTTGTCCTCACCAAAGAGAAGCCAAGGATGACCGAATACCTGTTTTGGAAGAGGTTCACCAAGAGCCATAAGCATAATAGGCCAGTAAATTGTGTGGAATCGAACAATGTCCTTGCCTATGATGTGAACATCAGCAGGCCAATACTTTTTGTATTCGTCTGATGAACCGTCAGGGTCGTAGCCGATAGCAGTGATATAGTTTGAAAGTGCATCAATCCAAACATAAACAACATGGTCAGGGTCAAAGTCAACAGGGATACCCCATTTGAAACTTGTTCTTGAAACGCAGAGGTCCTGCAAGCCCGGTTTGATGAAGTTGTTGAGCATTTCTTTTTTTCTTGCTTCGGGATAAATGAAGTTTTCATTTTGTTCAATGAAATCTTCAAGACGCTTTTGATATTTTGAAAGCTTGAGGAAGTATGCTTCTTCTTTGGCAGGTTTTACTTCTCTGCCACAGTCAGGGCATTTGCCGTCAACAAGCTGGCTTTCGGTCCAAAAGCTCTCGCATGGTGTGCAGTATAAGCCTTCGTAGTGACCTTTGTAAATGTCGCCTTGCTCATAGAGCTTTTTGAATATCTTTTGCACGATTCTTTCGTGCTGTTCATCTGTTGTGCGGATAAAACGGTCGTATTTTGTGTTCAAAAGGTCGCAGATACCACGGATTTCGCTTGACACCTTGTCAACATATTCCTTTGGTGTAACGCCTGCGGCTTCTGCATATTCCTCGATTTTTTGACCGTGTTCGTCTGTGCCGGTGAGCATAAACACATCGTAGCCCTGAAGTCGCTTATATCTTGCGATTGCATCGGTAAGCACAATTTCGTAGCTGTTGCCGATGTGAGGCTTGCGAGAAGTGTATGCTATGGCTGTTGTAATGTAAAATTTTCCTTTGTTTGCCATTGTATATTTTCTCCTGTTTGACAGTTATTTTTATAAAGCGTTAATGTCTGAAACTACACCTGTTTTGAGGTTTCTTTCATTCGCTTTGCCTGTTTTTAAATCAACGGTGATTACAGATGTGATTGTATGTTTGTCAGGGTTTGTGAAAACCGCAAAGTAAGCACGATCACCCTTGTTGTTAGGGTCGTAGTCGTAAAAATAGTTAATCCATTTTTCAGGATAGTTAACTTGAAGATTGCTTAAAGCCATAGAATCCGATAAAACATAATCTTCTTCAGGTAAAGCGGGAAGTTCAATTGGAGCATTTGATGGTCTTGTTGTATAAGTTGTTGTACCTTCGTAATGCTTGGTAGTTGTTTCACCTTTTTTTGTGGTTTCGGTAACTTTTTCAGTTACATCATTGCCTTTTTTGTCGGTTACATTTTCGCCTTTTTTGTTTGTAACTTTTTCATAAGCGGCAGTTGTTGAGATTTTGTTACCGCTGATATTTGTAACATAATAAGGCTTTGTAGGTTTTTCCTTAACCTTCTTTGCCTTTTTTGTTTTCTTCGCTGTTGTAGAGTCAGGTGTGCTGTTTGTAGTTTCGTTTCCGTCTACTGTAACGATTTCTCCGTTTGAATTTGTGACAGTCTGCTCTTGCGATGAAGAGTTGACATATTCGCCGTCAGGCTTTTTATCCTTTGCAGAACAACCTGCAACAGTTATTGCAATTGTTGATGCAAGTGCAAGGGAGATGATTGCTTTTGTTTTCTTTTTCATAATTTATCACCTTGAATAGAATTAAATTGTGCTATGTAAAATGATGTTTTTTATTAAGAATGATTGTATCTCTTTATAAGTAAGGCACTCTTAAAGTATATTTATAAACTAAATGATTTGAGAGGAAGTGCTTTATCTCAAATTAAGGATGCCGCACCCTTGTCGAGCATAAGTGTCACATCCTTGTGGAACTGAAGCACCGAAGCAGGACATTGTGGAGTAACATTGCCGTCAATAAGCTGTTTGATGGCCTTTGCCTTGTTCTCGCCGATTGCGATGATGAGAATGCGCTTTGCTTGCATAATTGAGCCGATACCCATTGTTACGGCGTGTGTCGGAACTTCCTCAATTGAATTGAAAAATCTTGAGTTGTCCTTGATTGTGCTTTCCTTAAGAGCTACAACATGGCTCCATCTTTGGAATGAATCAGCAGGTTCATTGAATGCGATGTGACCGTTTGAACCGATGCCGAGAAGCTGAATGTCAATTCCGCCACATTTTTTGATTCTTTTTTCGTAAGCCTTACATTCTGCATCCATATCTTCTGCGTTGCCGTTGAGGAAATTGATGTTTTCATCAGGAATGTTGATGTGGTCAAAAAGATTTTCATACATAAAGCTGTGGTAGCTGTTCTTGTCCTTTACATCAAGGTTGCAATATTCATCAAGATTGAAGGTTGTTACCTTTGAAAAATCAACCGCACCGTCTTGATAGAGTTTAATCATATGTGCATATGGCTTGAGCGGTGTTGAGCCTGTTGCAAGTCCCAATACACTGTCAGGCTTTTGCAAAACCTGACCGCACATATAGTAGCCTGCGGCGATTCCGATTTGTTCTTCTGTGTCAAATGTAAGTACATTCATTTTTGAATATCTCCTTAAATCTTTTTATCTTCTTTTTTATGCTCAATTATCTTTCGGATAATCAAATTCAGTATTAAAAATATTATGGCACCTGTGACAATGCCTGCCGTGTCGAGTGCCCAGTCGGTGAACTGACAGCTTCTGCCGTCAACAAAAATCTGGTGGATTTCGTCAGTTCCCGCATATGCCGAGCCGATTGCTATGCCGAACGGCAGCTTTTGTTTGCCGATTGAATAGTACAGTGCTGTGTTTATTAAAAACCCAAGTCCCGCAAATTCTGTGAAATGTGCAAATTTTCTGACCATATGCTCGGTTATTGCTTCGGTATGAAACAGCCTTTGCAAAAACAGAGTTACAACGGAGCTTTGACCTGCCGATTGATTTGCCGGTCTTGACGAAAAATAAAATATGATTGCCATACAAATTGCCGTTAATATCCAAAATATAACGGCAATTGCTTTGCTTCTTTTATTTTCTTGTTGCATTTACAAAGCTCACCCTTCCTGTTCCCGGGTGGAACTGAATGTTTTTCACTCCGTTTGCCGAGGCATAGTAGCTGCTTTCGTATATCATAGGGTAAAGAGCATATGTGTCAAGTATCGTTTGCTCTGCTTGCTTCAAATATTTTGAAGATGAGGTAAGAGCACTTTGATTTTGTGCCTTTTTGATTAGAGCGTCAACCTTTTTTGAATTGATGTCTGTTATGCTGTCGCTTGAAATTTGGCTGATGAACGATAGTGCGCTGTTGCCCGTCGCTGTGAACGGCAAAAATGCAACATCATAGGTGTTCTTTGCAATTTCGCTTCTTATCTCTTTTTCGGTCATTGCCTTGACCTTAAGTGTCAAAGTGATTGCTTCGCCCTTTGAATTTGTCAAATATGAGCCGAGCCCTGCTTGTACACCCTGCAATAATAGTTTTACATAGTTTTCCATATAGTCAGGGGTGAGCACTGTCACCGAAACATCGGTTGTGTCGAGAATATCAAGTGCCTTTTTCCAATCGGCAACGCTCTTTTTTTGATTTTGCGGTGCAACTGTGTTGCCCATAGCCTTAACGGCGTTGTTGCCGTTGATAACGCAAGAGGACGGCGTGAGATTTGTTGCGGTTTTCAGATAATCTTTGTCAAAATCTTTCGGTCTGCTGAAACCCTCACAAAATGCTTTACGCATAGTTTTTGATTGAAACACTTCGTCATTTGTGTTGAACACAAAGCCCCAAGTGGTATCCTGATATGCTGTGTAGGTGACACCGCTGCTTTTCTTCACCTTGTCGCTGTCTTTGCCGGTGATGAATGCAGCGTCATAGTATCCGCTTTCAAGTTTTGAAACAAGGTCGTTGTTGTCCTCGTCATTTTTGTCGGGTATTTTGAGCGTAAGCTCTGTTGCCGTTGCAGGTGACGGACCTGTGTATCCCTTGTTTTTTTTCAAAAGATATGAAGCGTCAAGAATTTGGCTGACATAAAACTGACCGTTGAACAGTGTGTATTTACCTTCCAAACCGTATCTGCCTTTTGTTGCAACAAAGAATTGCTCGTTGCATGGCATTGCAACAGCCGATGCAAGAGTTTGCATAAAGGTGTCGTCCCTGTGTTCAAGTGTAATAGTCAGGGTGTAGTCATCGTTTGCAACTGCTCCGAGTTCGGTAGGGAGCACTGCACCTGTGTGAATTCTGTTTGCGTTTTTGATGCACGAAACCGATGCAAATTGCGGACAGTCGGTGTAGTAATAAACCGCTCTTCTCAATGCAAACACAAAGTCGTGCGCAGTGATGTCGGGATTGAATTCGTAGCCGAGCATTTGCAGGCGAGAGTCAATGAACTTGCCCTTGTTTTCGCCTTTTTCGTATTTGTCGGTGTTGATGTTCCACTTCATACCTTTGCGGATATGGAAAGTGTAGGTCAATCCGTCATCGCTGATTTCCCACTTCTCAGCCATACCCGGAACTATTGTGCCGTCGTCGTTGATTCTGATTAATCCCTCAAAGGTGTTTTCAATAATCAAAAATTCATCGGCAGTTGAAGCAACCTGCGGGTCGTAGCTGTTGACATTTGCCCCGAAAGGATAAATGAAATCAATTGAGTCTTGCTTGTTTTTACAGCCTGAAAACAGCGAAATCACAAGCAACAATGATATTAATATAGATAAAATCTTTTTCATTATAAATATAATTCCTTAAAAGAATAGTTACATTATAGCAGATTAATTACATTATTTCAATACGGAAATTGTTGCCAAACAAATAATTTTTTCTTTAGGCAATACTGACGATTTTAATCGAGCTTTTTTGGGTATTACTACAAAACACACGGCAGAGTTGATAAAAAATGTGATTTGGATATTGAAACCCTCTTGGTCAGTGGATTTGCAAATTTTTTGTAATATTTTAAAATTTTTCTTGACTTTAATTATTTAATAGTGTAGAATGTCATCACGATTATATACTGGTAGTATGCGTCTTTATGTCCGGCTATTAAATAAGCTATATATTAAAGACAAGTGGCAGAATTTTGTCAAGCACTGCCGGTCTATGTATTGCAAATAAGAAACGAATGGAGTGAATACCTTTATGGTAAATGTGAAGGATGTACAACTCGGTACAACTACACGAAAGAGCTTTGCTAAAATCAATGAAGTTATGCAAATGCCTAATTTGATTGAAGTGCAAAAGAAGTCTTACCAATGGTTCCTTGACGAAGGTCTTAAGGAGGTATTTAGGGATATCGGTTCAATCACCGATAATTCAGAAAAGCTTGTTCTCGATTTCATCGACTACAGCATGGATGATGAACCTAAGTACAGCATTGCAGAATGTAAGGCAAGAGATACCACCTACTCAAAGGCTCTTAAAGTGCAGGCACGCTTGAGAAATACGGAAACAGGCGAGGTAAAGGATAGCGTTATCTATTGTGGCGACCTTCCGCTTATGACAGATTCAGGCACTTTTGTAATCAACGGTGCAGAAAGATGTATCGTATCACAGTTGGTTCGTTCACCTGGTGTGTACTACAATATGGACCACGACAAGACAGGTAAGGAATTGTTCACAAACACAGTTATTCCTAACCGTGGTGCTTGGCTTGAATACGAAACCGATGCTAACGATTTGTTCTATGTTCGTATCGACAAGAACAGAAAGATTTATATCACAACTTTCCTTCGTTCTCTCGGTCTTGGCTCGGACGAGCAACTCCGTGATTACTTCGGCGAAGACGAAAGATTGGAAGCAACTATCGAAAAGGATGTAACAAAGAACGAGGAAGAGGCTCTTCTTGAAGTTTACAAGAAACTTCGTCCGGGCGAGCCACCTACAGTTGACACTGCAAGGGCACATCTCGACGGTTTGTTCTTTGATTCAAGAAGATATGACCTTTCAAGAGTCGGCAGATATAAGTACAACAAGAAGCTCGGCTTGGTTGAGAGAATTACAGATCAGATTTTGGCTGAACCTGTTATCTCACCTATGGGTGAATTCCTTGCTGATGCTGACGAAAAGATTACTTACGAAAAGGCTGTTGAGATTGAAAATGCAGGTGTTATGTCTGTATTTGTAAAACTCGAGTCAGGTAAGGTAGTCAAAGTTATTTCAAACGGTATGGTTGATATCGACAAGTATGTAACTATCGACAAGAAGGCACTTGCAATCAACGAAAAGGTTTCATATCGTGTTCTTTCGGAAATTATGGAAAAGGTTGGCGACGACCAAGAAGCTCTTGAAGCTGAAATCAAGATTCGTCACGATGACCTCATCCCTAATCACATTATTATTGACGATATTTTTGCAACAGTATCATATTTGCTCAACCTTGCAAACGGTGTTGGTAAGGTTGATGATATTGACCATCTCGGCAACCGTCGTATTCGTGCGGTAGGCGAGTTGCTCCAAAACCAATTCCGTATCGGTTTCACCCGTATGGAAAGAGTTATCAGAGAGCGTATGAATGTTCAGTCACAGGACGACAGCGATGCTATCACTCCACAGGCTATTATCAATACCCGTCCTGTAAATGCGGCAATCCGTGAGTTCTTCGGTTCTTCACCGTTGTCACAATTTATGGATCAGAACAACCCTCTTGCAGAACTTACTCACAAGAGAAGACTTTCGGCACTCGGTCCCGGCGGTTTGTCAAGAGACCGTGCAGGCTTCGAAGTTCGTGACGTACACTACACCCATTACGGTCGTATGTGCCCTATCGAAACTCCTGAAGGTCCAAACATCGGCTTGATTTCTTATCTTGCTTGCTACAGCCGTCTTAACGAATACGGATTTATTGAAGCTCCTTATCGTAAGGTGGACAAGGAAACAGGCGTTGTTACAGCCGAAGTTGAATATATGACAGCAGATGTCGAGGATGATTATATCGTCGCACAGGCTAACGAGCCTCTTGACGAAAACGGCAGATTTACAAACACAAGAGTTACTTGCCGTTATAAGGATGAGTTCATCACAGTTCCTCCTGAAAAGGTTGACTATATGGACGTTTCTCCAAAGATGGTAGTTTCTGTTGCTACCGCAATGATTCCGTTCCTTGAAAACGATGACGCAAACCGTGCTCTTATGGGTGCTAACATGCAGCGTCAGGCAGTTCCTCTTCTTAAGACAGAAGCTCCTGTTGTCGGTACAGGTATGGAATATAAGGCAGCGTACGACTCAGGCGTTGTTGTTATCGCAAAGCGTGGCGGTACAGTTGTTTCACTTGATGCACGCACAATCGAGATTAAGACCAAAGACGGTAGCATTGATAAGTATGAACTTATTAAGTATGCCGGTTCTAACCAGGGCACTTGCATCAACCAAAGACCTATCGTATCACTTCATCAGGAAGTTGAGGACGGTCAGGTTATCGCAGACGGTCCTGCAACATGCAACGGTGAAATCTCAATCGGTAAGAATGCCCTCATCGGCTTTATGACTTGGGAAGGTTATAACTACGAGGACGCTGTTCTTATCAATGAAAAAATTGTTCGCGATGATGTTTACACATCTATTCATATTGTTGAGCACGAGGTAGAATCCCGTGATACAAAACTCGGTCCTGAAGATATTACAAGAGATATTCCTAATGTCGGTGAAGACGCTCTTAAAGATTTGGACGATGACGGTATCATCCGTGTCGGTGCAGAGGTTCACTCGGGCGACATTCTTGTTGGTAAGGTAACACCAAAGGGTGAAACCGAGCTTACAAGCGAAGAAAGACTTTTGCGTGCTATCTTCGGCGAAAAGGCAAGAGAAGTTCGTGATACTTCTATGAAAGTGCCTCACGGCGAATATGGTATCGTAGTTGATGTAAAGGTATTTACAAGAGCAAACCACGATGAGCTTAATCCGGGCGTAAATAAGGTTGTTCGTGTTTATATCGCACAAAAGAGAAAGATTCAAGCCGGTGATAAGATGGCCGGTCGTCACGGTAACAAGGGTGTTGTTTCTCGTGTACTTCCACAAGAGGATATGCCATTCCTTCCTGACGGTCGTCCGCTTGATATCGTGCTTAACCCGTTGGGCGTACCTTCTCGTATGAACATCGGTCAGGTTCTTGAAGTTCACCTTGGCTATGCCGCTATGGCACTTGGCTGGAAGATGATGACTCCTGTATTTGACGGTGCTCACGAAGATGATATCAGAGAATGTCTTAAACTTGCAGACATCGGTTATTATATCGATGAAAACGGCAATAAGATTTATGACGGTAAGGTTCAGCTTACAGACGGCAGAACAGGTGAGAAGTTTGACAACCGTGTAACCGTAGGTTATATGTATTACCTCAAGCTCCACCACCTTGTAGATGATAAGATTCACGCTCGTTCAACAGGTCCTTACAGCCTTGTAACTCAACAGCCGTTGGGTGGTAAGGCACAGTTCGGTGGACAGAGATTCGGTGAGATGGAAGTTTGGGCACTCGAGGCTTACGGTGCAGCTTACACCTTGCAGGAAATCATCACTGTTAAGTCGGATGATGTTGTTGGTCGTGTTAAGACTTATGAAGCAATCGTTAAGGGTGAGAATATTCCGCCGGCAGGCACACCTGAGGCATTTAAGGTTCTTTATAAGGAACTTCAGGCACTTGCTCTTGATACAAGACTTTATGACAAGGACGGTAATGAAGTTATCCTTAAGCAAGACCTTGACGATGACGGAATTCCAACCGTTTCAGACGATCAGGCATTTACAGAGGTCAATGACTTTGACGGTCAAGAGGGCTATGGAATGCTTGATGAAAACGGCGAGGAAATCGAGGAAGCAAATCAAAATGACGAAGTTGACTTGTTCGCAGAGTTTGCAGATATGGACGACAGCGACAGTTATTATGATGATGAAGAATAATTATTATAATAATTAACTTAATGCTTTTGATTAACTTTCAGATATATTACAGAAAAGGAGTGCTTCCATATGGATAATACAGCTAATTCAACAAATGAATTTAGTTCAATTAAAATTGGGCTTGCTTCTCCGGAGGCCATTCGTGAATGGTCTTACGGCGAAGTAACAAAGCCTGAAACTATAAATTACAGAACTCTTAAGCCTGAAACCGGCGGTTTGTTCTGCGAAAGAATTTTTGGTCCTATGAAAGACTGGGAATGTCATTGCGGAAAGTACAAGAGAGTTCGCTATAAGGGTAAAGTCTGCGAGCGTTGTGGCGTTGAAATTACCCGTGCAAAGGTTCGT
>OIYY01000955.1_pt1 | contig 17588 bp, 18 predicted proteins | sample 1588341 | NCBI WGS metagenome assembly OIYY01 (sample SAMN03283287) | human gut metagenome | biome: human-associated habitat; material: feces | host: Homo sapiens | place: Peru | collected 2012 | reverse complement strand
AAGAGCGACAAGAAGTGCGTCTTCAAAATTGTAGTAGTCCTCAAGCTGATGCGGTGCAACCGACCATCTCTCGACATAATCGCCGTTGGAATGATACCAAACGTTCCATTCGTCAAATGAGAGGTTGACCTGCTTTTTAGAGTGCTTTTTGCCCTTTACGGTGTCGCAAATGCAAATGACCGTTTTTATAAATTCGTCCATTGCCATACTTTTGGCAAGGAAGCTGTCGGTGTCGCCCGTCTTATTGTCGTAGTATTGATGAAGCGAAACGTAGTCAACCTTGTCATATGCAAGGTCAAGGGTTTGAAGCTCCCAATCGCCAAAGGTTTTCATACCGAGGTTTGAACTGCCGCTTAAAACAAGCTCAATATCGGGGTCAACCCATTTCATAACCTTTGCGGACTCCGAGGCGATTCTGCCATATTCGTATGCGGTTTTGTGACCTATTTGCCAATCTCCGTCCATCTCGTTTCCGAGACACCAAAGCTTTATGTTGTGCGGCTCTTTAACGCCGTGTTTGATTCTTAAATCGCTGTAATACGAACCGCTTTTATGGTTGCAGTATTCGACAAGATTTCTTGCTTCTTCGGGGCCTCTCAAGCCGAGATTTACAGCCATCATACAGGTTGTGTCGGCTTTCTTACACCATTTCATAAATTCGTTGGTACCGAAGCTGTTTGGCTCTGTAACGCCCCAAGCGAGTTCAAGACGTTTGGGCCTTTCCTCGACAGGTCCGACGCCGTCCTCCCAATTATATCCCGAAACAAAGTTGCCGCCGGGATAGCGAACGATCGGAACATTAAGCTTGCGAACCTCGTCGATAACATCCTTACGGAAGCCGTCCTCGTCGGCGGTTGCGTGCGTGGGTTCGTAAATTCCGCCGTAAACTGCTCTGCCGAGATGCTCAATAAACGAGCCGTAAATTCTCGGGTCGATTTTTCCTACCTTGAATTCGTTTACTACGGACAATTTAGCTTTCTTCATAGTGAGCCACCTTTATTATTTTAGCATATTAAAATGCTGTTTTCAATATTTTTTACTTACTCTTTGCCGTCGGAGCTTCGGTTGTGGTTTCGACCTTATTGTAAATGAAATCGTGAAGAATGTCACGGTTTTTCTCAAGATTTATTACCAAAACATCCTCGCCGTTTTTCCTTTCGCTCTTGTATGTTTTGTTTGCGGGGATTTGCTGCTGAGCGATCGTGTAGGACATATATTTCGGAGCGTTCATACCAAGCGCCATAAGCTCGTCCGAGGTAAGATTTGTTTTAATCATAGGCATAATATCGTCGAGCATACCGATAACCTCGGCGGGATTTGCCACCGCCTTTTCGAAAATTGCGGTTATAACCTTTCTCTGCCTTTGAGTTCTCATAAGATCGCTGTCAAGGTAACGAATTCTTGAATACCAAAGAGCTTGCGCACCTGTAAGATGAACGGCGTCTCCGCTTTTGATTTCCTCGGGGAACGCACTTGCTTCAACACTTGTCATATGGTCCTTGCTGTTGATGTACTTGGCTTCCTTTTCCGTGATTGCCACGTCAATTCCGCCGAGCGAGTCGATAATCGTTGTAAACATATCAAAGTTTACAAACATATAGTTGTCGATTTTGATTTTATAGTTGTATTCGAGAGTGTCAATAAGCAGCTGTGTTCCGCCTTTACTCTGTGCCGCATTGAGCTTTCTCCACTTGTAGCCGGGGATGTCAATGTAGGTGTCACGAAGGAAGGAAGTAAGCTTTATCTGATTGTTCCTTGTATCTATTGAGACGAGCATCATAGTATCCGAACGTGTCTTTTCTGCGTCCTCGCCCTCTCTTGCGTCAACTCCGATAAGAAGAATGTTGCGTACTGCGTCGTCATGCTTTAATTCGGAGGCTGAAACGTACTTATTTTCCTCAAGCGGAGAATAATCAATCTTTTTGGTAAGCGATTTTGCGTAGCCGAGACCTGCACCTGCCGCACCGCCGACAGCAATAAGCAAAACAAGAAGGATTATAAGAGCGACTTTCCAGCCTGCCATTTTCTTCTTTTTACCGTCACGGTTTTTCTTATCACGGGGTTGCTTGCCCGAAGAAATATCCCCGTCGATTACGTCGTCATATATTCTCTGCTGCGAAACACGCCTTGCCTTCTCCTGCGATGCCTTTGAGTAGTTATAGCTGTACGGCTTTTTCTCCACAGGTGCAGTGGGCATTTTCGGTGCGGATTGCTCATCGACGAAATACTCGTCTGTGAAATCCCTGTGATGCCCGTTGTCTGCGTTATCGTCTCCGCTGAATATATCTTCGAATTCATCTTCAAAGGAATTGCTTTTTATCTCGCTTTTTTCGTCCTCCGAGGAGCTCATAACATCATCGAAAGCGTCGTCGTTAAACTTAAAGTCCTTAGGATTCATTTTTATATCTCCCGTTAATAAATTTAATAATTCTTCAATTTACTATTCTAACTTATTTGACCGTTTTTCACAATATATTTTTGTAAAAAAGTTGCAAATTTTTATAAAACATATTATATAAAGAAAAATATCTTGAATCGGCAATGAAAACCATGTATAATTATGATTAGATTTTTCTAAGGAGCATTGTATGCTGGGTAAATATGTCAGAGTAAGGGTCGAAAGGCCTATGGGCTGGCACGATATTGAAACCGGCACTGTTTACAGGCTCAATTACGGAAGCGTGGAAAGCGGGCTTGACCCGAGGTCGCCTGTCAAGGGCGCATATATTATGGGGGTAACGCATCCCGTTCGTAATTTTGAAGGCAGAGTTGTTGCCGTAATTAAATTGCCTGACAGACAGGGTATTTATATTGTCGTGTCGCCGAAAAGTAAAAAATATATCGTCAACGATATTAAACGTGCCGTCTCGTTTATGTATAAAGACGGCGAGTACACAATAGACTGCTTATATGAGCGTTCCTGCGGAGCAGTTGTTTTCAGATTTATAAACGGAGAACGCAGATTTCTGCTTATTAAGAACAAGCGGAGCTGCCATTGGGGCTTCCCGAAGGGTCACGTCGAAAATGATGAGACCGACGAGGAGACAGCCAAGCGTGAGGTGCTGGAGGAAACGGGAATTCACATCAAAATATTCCCCGGCTTTAAGCATAAATCCGAGTACACGATAAGAGGCAGGATTGAAAAATCCGTGCTTATTTTCCTTGCGACGACCGATGACACACAAACGGTTATTCAGCCCGAGGAAATCGAAGATTATATTTGGCTCGGGTACGATAATGCCATTTCAACGCTTAATTATCCGAACGATAAGGATATTTTGTCGCTCGCAAAAGCGTATATAACCAAGAATAATATTTAAGGAGAGAATTATGGCTGAAACACTCGCTCATTTTTTTGTCGATTTATTTCAGGACAAAATTCCGCCCGAGCTTACGATTTTTGTAATCTCGCTATTGCCTATTCTTGAGCTTCGCGGCGGTATGATTGCCGCAAGACTTCTCGGAGTCAGCTTTCTGAAGGCTTTTGCCATTTGCTATGTCGGAAATATGCTTCCGATACCGTTTATTCTTCTTTTCATTAAAAAGATTTTCGAGATTTTAAGGAAATATCCTTTCTTTGAAAAGATAATAACAAAGCTTGAGGCAAAAACCGAGAAAAACAAGGATAAGGTTTTAAGGTATAAGTCATGGGGCTTGCTCATTTTCGTTGCAATTCCGCTTCCGGGAACGGGAGGTTGGACGGGTGCGCTTATGGCGGCGCTTCTCGATATTGACTTTAAGCGTGCTTTGCCGATAATCTCACTCGGCGTGTTCATAGCAGGCTTGATTATGTCGCTTGTAACCTACGGAATTTTTTAATAAGCTTTAAGCAAAAAAGAAACCACCGATACGCTCTTTGTGAGTATATCGGTGGTAATTTTTATTTGTTGATTATTTTTTTATGCCTCTTTTTTCAAGGAAAGCATAAATTCTGTCAGCCGGGTCAAGGAGACCGCTGATTGACATATCGTGGTTAAGAGTGTCGATAATGTAAGCAACGTACTTTGACATATCAACTTCACAGTACCATTTACGCTTTAACAATTCGGGAGTTCTGTAAACAAGGTTTGTTGTGAACACCTTGTCGATAAGTCCCTTCTCATAGAACTCGTCAAATCTGTCAAGACCCTCGCAGAAAAGACCGAATGCCGAGAAAATGAAAATTCTCTTTGCGCCGAGCTCTTTAAGCTTTGTGGCAACCTCAAGCATTGACTCGCCCGAAGAAATCATATCGTCAACGATCATAACGTCCTTGCCCTCAACGTTGGTGCCGAGGAATTCATGAGCTACGATCGGGTTTCTGCCGTTAACAACCTTTGAGTAATCTCTGCGCTTGTAGAACATACCGAGATCAAGACCGAGTACGGTTGAATAATAAATACATCTGCCCATACCGCCCTCATCGGGAGAAATAACCATCATATGGTCGTTGTCAAGGTTAAGATCCTCAACGCTGTTAGCAAGAGATTTAATCATCTGATAAACAGGCTGAACGTTCTCAAAGCCCTTAAGCGGAATAGCGTTCTGAACTCTGGGGTCGTGAGCGTCAAAGGTAATGATGTTGTCTACGCCCATTGTGTTGCAAAGCTCCTGAAGAGCAAGTGCGCAGTCAAGGGACTCTCTTGTTGAACGCTTATGCTGTCTGCCCTCGTAAAGCATGGGCATAATTACAGTAATTCTGTGAGCCTTACCGCCGATAGCGGAAATTGCTCTTTTAAGGTTTGCATAGTGCTCGTCGGGGCTCATGGGAACCTCGTGACCGTAGATTTTGTAGGTCAAGCCGTAGTTGAACATATCGGCAACAATGAAAATGTCATAGCCTCTTACCGACTCAAAAAGTGTACCCTTACCTTCGCCTGTTCCGAAACGGGGGAACGAAGCGTTGATGATGTAGGAGTCCTTTTCATAGCCTGCGAAAGCAATGCTGTTTTTGTGCTCCGACTGCTTCTGAGCACGCCATTTAACAATGTAGCGGTCAATTTTGTCTGCGAGCTCCTCACAGCCGGGCAATGCAATTATGCCTAAAGGACCGTAAGGTATGTTAGTAAATTCTTCTGTGTAATCGGGCATTTTAATATCCTCCTGAAATGCGGCATTTTTTATCGATTATATTTTACTATATTTCGACAAAATATTAAAGTCTTTTTAACTATTATTTTTTAATTCAGTCAAATGCATAATCAACAGTGATAACACAGAAAAGTCTTTCGTCTATTTTGCTTAACTTTTCACTTATTAAGCGTGTTATTTCTGCCGATGAACGCTTTTCGTCATAGGTTAAAACTACGTCAAAAATCAAATTGGTATGTGTAGTGCCGTCAACGACCCTGAAATCGTGTATCGAGAAATTCGGATTTATCTCCTTGACTGCGTTTTGAGTGATTTCACGAAGCTCGTTTATTCTCTCGTCATCCACCACAATCGGGTCAAGATGAATTGAAATGAGCATACCGTACTTTTTCTGAATTTCACGCTCAATTAAATCAACGGTGTCATGGCTTTGCATTATATCGACGTCGGACGGAACCTCGGCGTGAGCAGAGGCGAAAAGCCTTGACGGACCGTAGTCGTGGATTATAAGGTCGTGAACGCCGACAATGCCGTCATATGACATAATCTCCTTCTCAATCTCCTCGTAAAACTCCTTTTCGGGAGGCTGACCGAGAAGCGGAGCGAGCGTCTCCTTGACAAGCGAAATGCCCGACCAAAGAATTAAGACCGATACGGCAGCGCCGAAATAGCCGTCGCAGTTGAAGCCTGTTTTGTGGGAAATAATCAGCGAAACAAGCGCAACAAAGGTCGAAGCGGTGTCGGAAAGGCTGTCCGTTACAACGGCTTTTGTGGCGGTGGAGTTGATTTTCTTGCCAAGCTTCCAATTGAAAAGGGCGAGCCACAGCTTGCCGAGTATCGAAAGCACAAGCACGACGATTGCAACGGTGCTGAATTCAACAGCTTCGGGCGTTCTGATTTTCGCAACGGAGCTTTTGAGCAGCTCTACGCCCATGACTATTACAAAAATCGAAACCGTGAGAGCAGATATGTATTCAATTCTGCCGTGACCGTAAGGGTGCTCCTTGTCGGCAGGCTTTTCCGAAAGCTTGAAGCCGAAAAGAGTTATAATAGACGACCCTGCGTCGGAGAGGTTGTTTACGGCGTCGGCGGTAACGGTAATGCTGCCCGTCATAACGCCTGCCAAAAATTTCGATATACACAAAATAAGGTTTATCGCAATTCCGACCGCACCGCTTAATTTTCCGTATGCACCTCTGACCTTCGGATCTTTGGTGTTTTTATTATCCTTAACAAAAAGTTTGATAAGAAGCTCTGTCATAATCACCATAGCCTTTCAGGCAATAAATAGCTTATTAAAAATCACCAATTCAATCTGCGTTGCCTGAACAAGCGTGTATGGTGATTTCTGCCATCTCAAAACTATGCCAAAGGCGAATTTTGAGGGCAATATAATTATATAGTGTGATTTTTCACACTATATACCTTCAAAGAAATTATTTCTCAAAGCCCGAAAAGCCCTTTGTGAACAAAAGGTCGAGCATAAGAGCGACGTCCTCGGGTGTTTTTCTTGTGTCCGAGGTATCGGTAAGCCAATATCTGACTATACCGACTGCGCCTGCCTCAAAATATGAGTATATATAATTGTATTCTTCCTTAAACGTCGGTGTTTGGTTGTAGCGTGTGAATTCCTCAAAGCAACGCTCCGCCATAAACTTTTTAAGCTTCATTGAAAAGTCAATATCGCCGTTGCTGCCCAAAAGCGCAGAGCAGATGTCCTTGTTCTTTTCAAGAAATCTGCAGCAGTCAACAAAAATGGGATATGGGCTTGAGTTGTGTGAATTTGCGGAATACTGATTGATAATGCTCTCGAATTCTTCGAAAAGCTCGTTTTCGATTTGCTCAACAAGGTCAAAAATATCTTTGTAATGAAGATAAAAAGTACCCCTGTTTATCTCAACAAGGTCTGACAGCTCACGAACAGAGATTTTTTTAATGCTCTTTTCCCTCATCAGCTTTGTAAGCCCCTCACGCAAGAGCTTTTTTGTGCGTCTGACTCTGCCGTCAATTTTCTGATTATCCATTGATAGCACTCCCTTTTTATTTTATATCAGCAATTATACTATAAAAGTGTATATTATTCAACATATTTCTATAAAATAATAATTGAAATTAACAAATGGTTAATAAACTTTAGGCAAAAAAGTATTACAATACATGTGAAGTTGTGCTATACTATAAAAAATATGGCATAAAACGAAAAAGAGGTGAAGCCTATGGCAGCAAAAATGCTTGACGAGGTATTGTCAAAGGAACACGAGACAATGGCTAATGAGCAGGCGGCAAGCGAGCAGGCGGACAGAATTATCGACGAGGCAAAGCAGAAGGCGAAGCAGATCGAGCTTGACGCTCTCGAGCAAATACAGGCATATGAGAGCGAGCAGCTGAAGCTTTCTGAGGAACGTCGTCAAAAGGCGGTTGCCGAAGCGGAAAAGGACGCATGTGCTTTTGTAGAGGCGCTCAAGGGAAATGCTGACACAAAATTTTCCGAAACGGTCGGAACGGTCAGAAGCATAATTGTCGGCTGAGCCGACGATTTTACTGTTATCAATAAATAAGAAATGAGGTGATGACATACGGCAAAGCTCAAAATGGAAAAAATCGAGCTTGTTGCAACCATGCGTGAAAGCAAAAAGGTAATTGACTTTTTGCAGCGCAAGGGAATGGTTGAGTTGACAAGCCACGAGCTTCCCGACGGAATGTTAAATCCCGATACCGATTATAATATTTCACAGCTTGAAAGGTTTACTCAAACTGCGAAAAAGGCAAAGGAAACGCTTTCGCAATATGTGCCTGAAAAGAAGTCGCTTGTTGACTCCTTTAAGCCGCCACGGGAAATGGAGATGTCAAAATTTCTTGATATGTCCGAGTCGGCGGATAAGACCATGAATATGTGTTATGATATATTGGGCGCTCAAAAGTCTATCGACAACGCTCACGCACAGCAGATAAGGCTCAAAACCTCCAATGAGGCTCTTGAGGTTTGGAAGGACCTTGACATACCGACTAAATTCAAATCGACAAGGTATGTTACGGTGCTTATAGGAACATTCCCCGACAGTCAGACCGACGCATCAATCAAGGAGGCGTTGGCAGAGCGTATTCCTGAAATCGAGGCTATCGAAACCGAAGTTGTATATACATCCGAAATGCAGTCTTGTGCGGTGGTTATGTGTCTTAAAAAGGATGCGAATACCGTTACGGAAGCGTTGAGGTCAATGGGATTTGTGCGACCGACGGAGATTTCCGACAAAACTCCCAAGGAAATGCTCAAGGAAAACCGTATAACCATCAATGAATTGGATAAACAAATTTCGGAAGCGCAAAGTGAAATAGCCGCTATGGCATCTGCACACGAAGCTATAGACTTCTTAATTGACTATTTCACAATGAGGGCAGATAAGTACGAGCAGTTCAAAAAGGTCTCACTTTCGGACAATGTGCTTTATCTTTCGGGATATATCCCCGTAAAGTACGCCGAAAAAACGGTTGAACAGCTTGAAAATAAATTTACCGTCGCAATTACGCTTTCAGAGCCCGAGGAGGACGAGGATACACCCGTCTTGCTCGAAAACAATGCGTTTGCTTCGGGAGTTGAGGGAATAACGGAAATGTATTCTCTCCCCGGTAAGAATGATATTGACCCGAACGCAATAATGTCGTTTTTCTATTATCTGTTCTTCGGAATGATGTTCTCGGACGCAGGCTACGGACTGTTAATGGTTATCGCAACGGCGTTTATACTGCTTAAATGCAAGCCCGAGGGCAACAAGAAAAAGACGGTTATGATGTACTTTTTCTGCGGAATATCGACAATGTTCTGGGGCATAATGTTCGGAAGCTTCTTCGGAGACTTGATAAACGTCATCAGAACAAATTATCTCGGACTTCCCGAAATGCGACTGTACTTATGGCTCAATCCGCAGGGCGACGACCTTATGACAACAATGCTTTGGTGCTTCCTGTTCGGTATTGTTCACTTGTTTGTCGGACTTGCTATCAAGGGCTACCTTGAATGGAAGCAGGGCGACCGCTTCGGTGCGATATTCGACGTGCTTTCGGTTTATCTCGCAGTCGGCGGTGCAGCTCCGATTTGTGCGGGAATGATAATCGACGTACCCGATATTTATAGGACGGTCGGCAAGTATTGTGCACTTGTGGGCGTTGTGCTTATAATTCTCACGGCAGGTCGCTCGTCAAAGGGCATATTCGGAAAGTTAGGCTCGGGTCTTTATGCGCTTTACAATACAATTTCGGGATATTTAAGCGATGTGCTTTCGTATTCGAGATTGTTGGCGCTCGGACTTGTAACGGGTATTATCGGAAGCGTTGTAAACCTTATGGGTACGCTTCCCGAAAATATGGTTGTTAAAACGATATTATTTACAGTCGTGTTCGTTTTGGGACACGCAATCAACTTCGGCATAAACGTAATCGGCGCTTATGTTCACACAAACCGTTTGCAGTATGTCGAATTCTTCTCAAGATTTTATGAGGGCGGCGGAAGAGCCTTTAACCCTCTTAAAGTAAATTCTTCAACATTCAAACTCAAGGAGGAAAATAATAATGGCTAATTTAGGTTTGGTATTTGCTATCGCAGGCGCAGCTCTCGCAGCATTTTTAAGCGGTATGGGTTCTGCAAAGGGCGTAGGTATGGTCGGTGAGGCTGCCGCAGGTCTTGTTTCGGAGGATCCGTCAAAATTCACGAAGGTACTTATTCTTCAGATTCTTCCCGGTACACAGGGACTTTACGGCTTTATCACAGCAATTATGGTAATGATTAAGATTAAGCTTTTAAGCGGTACTCCCGTTGAGCTTACCCCCGCACAGGGACTTCAGATTTTGGCTGCTTGTCTTCCTATGGCTTTTGTCGGCTATTTCTCGGCAATCGGTCAGGCAAGAGTTGCAGCTTCGGGTGTTTCGGTAGTTGCCAAGAAGCCCGCAGAGCAGAGTAAAGCAATGGTTCTTTCCGCAATGGTTGAGACTTATGCCGTACTTGCTCTTCTTACATCACTTCTCATGATTTTGAGATTGAGCTTCTAAGGAGTTATTTCTATGACAGGTCTTGAAAAGATACTTTCTACAATAGAACAGGATTCAAATGACCGCTGCCGTGAAATAACCGAGCAGGCACAAAAGCAGGCACAGGCGATTATCGACGCCGCAAGTGCCAAAGCGCAGGAGGACATTGAAAACGCAAAGGCTTCTGTTGACAAAAAGGTTGCCGAACATGACGGCGCAATCGAAGCCTCTGTTTCAATGACAAAAAACAGAATAATTCTTGAGGGTAAGCTCGATATTATCTCGTCAACCCTTGAGAGAGCGCTTGAGGTTATCAAGGCTCTTCCGAAAAAGGAATATTTTGAAATCCTTAAAGGACTTATTCTTAAAAATGTCAGAAAGGGCGAGGGCGTTCTCCGTCTTTCCAAAGAGGACACGGAGAAATTGCCGTCGAACTTTATCGACAGCATAAACAATGCGCTTAAAAGAGGCTATAAAATATCACTCGGAGAGAGTGCGGATATTGACAGCGGATTTATTCTTGTCTATGGCGATATAGACATAAACTGTTCCTTTGACGCCGTTGCTTCGGCTAAGAGGGAGGAATTGAGAGATACTCTCAATGAAATGTTATTCAACTGATAAAGGAGGGAAGCGTTATGAAAACACAGGATTATCTTTATGCGGTGTCGGCACTTCGTGTAAGTGAGGAAAACTTGCTTAAAGAGTCTGATTTGGAACAGTTAATAAACGCTCCCGATTACAAAAAGGCGATTGCACTTTTGACTGAAAAAGGCTATGAAAAGCCCGACGGAAATGATTTTTCAAAGATGCTCGACAACAGACTTTCAGAGGTCTGGGACAGAGTTGTGAAAAGTGCGCCCGAGGCAAAAAGCCTTAATATGCTGATAATTAAAAACGATTTTCAAAACCTTAAAGCGATTATTAAATCCGAGGTCATAAATGATGATGCGAGGAAATATTTTGTTTCTCCCTGCGTTTATGACCCCGAAAAAATGCTTGAGGCGATAAAGGAAAGACGTTTTGCGGATTTGCCCGAGCTTATGCGAGAAACCGCAAAAAAAGCGTTTGACGCCATAACCAAAACGGGCAACGGTCAGTATTGCGATATAATTACGGATGTAGGAACGCTTGAAGCGATACTTTCGTATGCGGAAAATGAGGAGGACGAAACCCTCAAAAAATACGCCTATGAAATGTGTACGGCGTGTGATTTGAAAACCGCTTACCGTTGCATTAAGACAAAGAAAAACGAAAATTTTGTAAAAAATGCACTTTGCGGAAGTCCTATGCTTTCAAAGGACGGTCTTGTTTCTGCGGTTATGTCGGGAGAGAATGATTTTTCCGAATATCTCAATTCAAACGGACTTTCAAAATACGCTGCGGCTTTTGAAAAAGGCACATCTGCGTTCGAAAAGCTCTGCGACGACGAGCTTATAAAGACGATGAAGCAGGCGAAAATGACCGTGTTCGGTATAAGCCCGCTTGCAGGCTATTATGTTGCAAACGAAACCGAGATAAAGTGCTTGAGGATTATTCTTTCGGCAAAATTGAGCGAGGCTTCGGATGAGGTTATAAGGGAAAGGATGCGTGAGCTGTATGTATAAAATCGGCGCAATGGGCGACAGGGACAGTATTTACGGCTTCGCAAGCATCGGAGTTGATATTTTCCCGACCGACGATGATTTGACCGCAACGGTTAAAACGCTTCGTCGCCTTGCAGACGGCGGATATGCGGTTATCTTTATAACCGAAGCCGTCTATTCGCAGATTGATGCGGAAATCGAAAGATATAAGGACAAACCGTTACCGGCAATTATTCCCATACCCGGCGTTTACGGAAACACGGGTATAGGAATGAAGCAGGTCAGCAGCTTTGTCGAAAGAGCAGTAGGCTCTGATATTGTAAAGTAAACCAAACCTTGAAGGGTGGTAAAAAATAAAATGAGTAAAGGTACAATCTTAAAAGTATCGGGTCCGCTTGTCGTGGCTGAGAATATGAGAGACGCCAATATGTTCGACGTTGTTCGTGTAAGCGAGCACAGACTTATCGGCGAGATTATCGAAATGCACGGCGATAAGGCTTCAATTCAGGTATATGAGGACACCGCAGGACTTGGAACGGGCGAGCCTGTCGAGTCAACCAACGAGCCCTTGAGCGTTGAATTGGGACCGGGACTTATTAAAGGTATATTCGACGGTATTCAAAGACCTCTTGAAAAGATAATGGAAATTGCAGGCAACAGCCTTACAAGAGGTATCGAGGTTCCGTCGCTTCCAAGAGATGTTAAATGGCATTTCTTCCCGACTGTTTCGGCAGGCGATGAAGTTCGTGCAGGCGACGAGGTCGGATATGTTCAGGAAACAGATATTGTAAGACATAAAATAATGGTTCCGTTCGGCGTTGAGGGCAAAATAAAGTCCATAAAAGAGGGCGACTACACAGTTGAGGAAAAAATCGGTGCAATCGAAACCGAAAACGGCACAACCGTTCCGCTTAAACTTATGCAGAAATGGCCTGTAAGACGAGGCAGACCGTACAAGAAAAAACTTCCTCCCGATATGCCGCTTATCACGGGACAGAGAGTTATCGATACACTTTTCCCGATAGCAAAGGGCGGTGTTGCGGCTATCCCCGGTCCGTTCGGAAGCGGTAAAACCGTTACACAGCATCAGCTTGCAAAATGGGCGGAGGCTGATATAGTTGTATATATCGGCTGCGGCGAGCGTGGAAACGAAATGACGGACGTTCTTAACGAGTTCCCCGAGCTTATCGATCCGCACACGGGAAAATCTCTTATGGAGAGAACAGTGCTTATCGCAAACACCTCGGATATGCCCGTTGCTGCCCGTGAGGCATCTATTTATACAGGTATCACAATCGCAGAATATTTCAGAGATATGGGATATTCGGTAGCACTTATGGCTGACTCGACCTCACGTTGGGCGGAGGCTCTTCGTGAAATGTCGGGACGACTTGAGGAAATGCCCGGCGAGGAGGGCTATCCCGCATACCTCGGCTCAAGACTTGCACAGTTCTATGAGCGTGCAGGCAGGGTTGAGGTACTCGGCTCAAAGGAGCAGGAGGGCGCACTTTCGGTAATCGGTGCGGTATCACCTCCCGGCGGCGATATTTCAGAGCCCGTTTCTCAGGCAACATTGAGAATTGTCAAGGTGTTCTGGGGACTTGATTCGGCACTTGCTTACAAGCGTCATTTCCCTGCAATAAACTGGCTTACGTCATATTCGCTTTATGCAGATGACCTCGGCGCATGGTTTAACAAGAATGTTAATCCCGAGTGGATGAAGCTCAGAACAAGAATGATGGGCATACTTTCTGACGAGGCTTCGCTTGATGAAATCGTTAAGCTTGTCGGTATGGACGCACTTTCTCCCTCCGACAGACTTAAAATGGAAGCGGCAAGAAGTATTCGTGAGGACTTCCTCCATCAGCTTGCTTTCCACGATGTTGACACATATTCCTCACTTAAAAAGCAGTATTATATGATGAGCCTTGTGCTTTCGTATTTTGACGCTTCAAACGAGGCTCTTACAAAGGGTGCAGACATTGAAAGACTTGTCGCAATCCCCGTAAGAGAGGCAATAGGCAGATTTAAGTATGTAAAAGAAGAAAATATCGACAGCGAATACAAGCAGATTCTTGAACGCTTGGCAAAGGAAATCGCTGACGTTATCAATGCAAAGGAGGAATTCTGATGCCGAAAGAATACAGAACAGTCGAAGAAGTAACAGGTCCTCTTATGCTTGTTCGTGAGGTTGAAAATGTCAAGTATGACGAACTCGGCGAAATCGAGCTTGCAAACGGTGAAACAAGGCGTTGCAAAGTGCTTGAAATAAACGGCACGGACGCACTTGTTCAGCTGTTTGAGCCCTCAACAGGTATCAACCTTTCAAACAGTAAGGTTAGATTTTTGGGCAGAATGATGGAACTCGGCGTGTCTGAGGATATGCTCGGCAGAGTCTTTGACGGCTTGGGCAGACCTATTGACGGCGGTCCCGAAATCATCCCCGAAAAGAGAATGAATGTAAACGGACTTCCGATGAATCCTGCTGCGAGAGCTTATCCGCAGGAGTTCATACAGACAGGCGTTTCCGCAATCGACGGACTTAACACGCTTGTAAGAGGTCAGAAGCTCCCGATTTTCTCAGCTTCCGGTCTTCCTCACGCACAGCTTGCCGCACAGATAGCAAGACAGGCGAAGGTAAGAGGTAAGGACGAGAAATTCGCCGTTGTATTTGCTGCAATGGGTATAACTTTCGAGGAGTCAAACTTCTTTATTCGTTCATTTAAGGAAACGGGTGCAATCGACAGAACGGTTATGTTCTCAAACCTTGCAAACGACCCTGCAATCGAAAGAATTGCCACACCGAGAATGGCACTTACAGCCGCAGAGTACCTTGCATTTGACAAGGGTATGCATGTTCTTGTTATTATGACGGACATTACAAACTATGCAGATGCATTGCGTGAGGTTTCCGCCGCAAGAAAGGAAGTTCCCGGCAGACGTGGTTATCCCGGTTATATGTACACAGACCTTGCATCCATCTATGAGCGTGCAGGCAGACAAAAGGGCAAGGACGGCAGTATCACAATGATACCGATTCTCTCAATGCCCGAGGACGATAAAACTCATCCCATTCCTGACCTTACAGGCTATATCACAGAGGGACAGATTATCCTTTCCCGTGACCTTTACCGCCGTGGAATTATGCCGCCGATTGACGTTCTTCCGTCGCTTTCAAGACTTAAAGACAAGGGTATCGGCGAGGGTAAAACGAGAAAAGACCATTCAAACACAATGAACCAGCTTTTCTCGGCTTATGCAAGAGGTAAAGACGCAAAAGAACTTATGGTAGTCCTCGGCGAAGCGGCTTTGACGGATATGGATAAGCTCTATGCAAAGTTTGCCGACGAATTTGAGAAAGAATATGTAAATCAGAGCTTTGAAACGGACAGAACTATCGAGGAAACACTTGATATTGGCTGGCGTCTTTTGAGAATATTCCCGAGAAGCGAGTTAAAGCGTGTCAGCGACGAGCTTCTTGACGAGTATTACGATAAGAAGTAAGCGTATAAATCTTGAGGATTTGATATTATGGCAGTAATGAATGTAAACCCTACCCGTATGGAGCTTACGAACTTAAAACGTAAGCTTGTTACGGCAAGAAGGGGACATAAACTTCTCAAAGATAAAAGAGACGAGCTAATGCGCCGTTTTCTCGAACTTGTAAGGGAAAACAAGGAATTGAGAAAGCAGGTTGAGGACGGTATCAAGCAGGCAAACGCTCATATGTCGGTTGCACGCTCGGTAATGAGCGACTCGGCATTGAATGTTGCGCTTATGCTTCCCATGCAGGAGATGTCTCTTGAGGTTGACGAGAAAAATGTAATGAGCGTAAGGCTTCCCGTGTTTGATGCGAAATTCAAAACGGCGGACGAGTCCGATATATACTCATACGGCTTTGCGTTCACCTCGACAGACCTTGACGAAGCGGTAAAATCACTTTCCGATATTATGCCGCTTATGTTAAGACTTGCGGAGGTTGAAAAATCGTGTCAGCTTATGTCGGCTGAAATCGAGAAAACACGCCGTAGGGTAAATGCCCTTGAGCATGTTATGATTCCGAGGTATGAGGACACAATCAAGTATATTACAATGAAGCTTGACGAGAACGAGAGAAGCTCAACGACAAGACTTATGAAGGTCAAGTCAATGATGCTTGAAGAGGCTCGCCAAAAGGCTCTTGCCCACGATAACGAAATGGCAAAAAGAGCGTAAAACACAATAACTACAATAATTGTGCAAGTTTTTGTAATCACCAATATTTCACATTATTCGGTTATAAATTTCATTATTTAAGGAACAATTTGGGAACAATTTAAAAGCCCCTAAATGCTTGTTAAATTTAGGCACACTAGATTCTTTTTTTATTACTTTATTACCTTTGACTTGTTAAATAACTCAAAAGTAATAGATATAAACATATCAGTTGGTAATAAAAATCACAGAAAATAGTCAGTAGGGTGCAATTTTTTGCACCAAAATTATTCATAATCAAGATTGCTGATTTTATATTTATCTTCAAAATTACACCAATTTTCATCATAATAACCCATTCTGACAAATTTTTTAAAACTTGAATATTTCCAATCCTTTGCTTTTTTAACATAATCGTGCTTTATCGGATTATAATGAATATAATCTAAATGTTTATAAAAATCATTTTCATTGCGTATTATATGGTCATAATACTTTCTCTGCCATATTCCCTTTTCCCGCCTATTTTTTTGTTCTTCCGTCTGATTTTCATTAAACTGCATTTGTCTTGAAAATTTTGATTTAAATGATTGTATTATTTTTGAAAAATCTTCTGCTTTTTCGCTTTGAATTATTATGTGCATGTGATTTTCCAAAACAACTCCTGCTATAATATGAAAATTATATTGTGTCTGTGTAAAAGATTGCCGTATCTGATCAATATTTTTAATTAATATTGGCTGCCTTTTGTATGTAACTATTGTGATAAACACAAGATTCTTATTTTGAAAATATCTTTTAAAATTCGACATATAAAAATTTTATCATATTTTCTAAAATGGTTTTTCCTTTAATTTCAAGCAAAGGTTTTGGTTTTAATAAAGTCATAGGAGAGAGTCTCGTTCCAATTCCCGCCGCTAAAATTATAGCTTTCATTTTAATATCCTCACTAATTATTAATCGTTATAAGCATATCGTTTAGGAATTGAGCCGCTCTTTTTGAAGCCTGCCCTTCATACATATACGCTTCTTCTTTAGCTTTTAAAATATTATTTTTTAATGTTTCATTATTAATAGAATCTTCTATTATTTGTGAAATATTAGAAAAATTATTTTCATCTAATTTAAAACTTATTTTAGGGATAGTTTCAAAAGTCCAAACTTCCTCGTCTATTTCTATCGCATCCGTTCCTCTTTTATCGAAAGTAAAACTTGGTATTATTACGGGTTTTTCAAAAAGAAAAGCGTAATCGAATATTACTCCCGAAAAATCCGAAATCATTATATCGGCTTTAGAAAGAGAATAAATATTAACTCTATTAAAATCCCACTCTACATTATTTTTATCTTTATATCTGTTTTGAAATTTATCAATAATATCTTTATCCGATATTAAAGATTGAGGATGAGGTCTTATAATAATATTATAATCGGAGTTAACTATATTGTCTAATAACTTTTCGCCAAACCTTCTAAATAAACAATTCATTCCCCAAGAAGGAGCTATAAGAATAGTCTTTTTACTATTATTTTCTTTTGTTATCGTTTCTTTCATTTTTGAAAGTTCGTCCAAATAAGGATTTCCTACAACATATAAATCTTTAATTATAGTATTTCTTTTATTTTCCAATTCTCTAATATCTCTTATTTGATGTTCGCCATTTAAAAATACCGCATCGAAAAAATCTAAAGAATATAAACAATATGTTGAAGTTT
>OIYY01000951.1_pt1 | contig 17644 bp, 15 predicted proteins | sample 1588341 | NCBI WGS metagenome assembly OIYY01 (sample SAMN03283287) | human gut metagenome | biome: human-associated habitat; material: feces | host: Homo sapiens | place: Peru | collected 2012 | reverse complement strand
CCATTATATCATCTCTACAACAGATTGCCTCTTGCAGTGTAACAGTTCCATCTTCAATTAAGGTTTGAGCATTTCCTAGCCAAACATCAGTACCATGTGATAAACCAGATATACGAATCAACTCGTCAAATGTTTTTGGACGTGTATCAACAAGCATTCCTCTAACAAATTTTGTTCCAAATTCTGGTATTCCATAAGTTCCTACTTCAGAATGTATTTGTTCAGATGTTACCCCAAGAGCTTTAGTAGATGAGAATATACTCATAGTCTCCTGATCATCAAGTGGAACCTTTGTTGGATCTTTTCCAGTTATATCATATAACATTCTGATAACAGTCGGATCATCATGACCTAGTATATCAAGTTTTAATAGGTTTTTATCAATTGAGTGATAATCAAAATGAGTAGTTTTTATTGTAGAATATGGATCATCAGCTGGATGTTGTACCGGACAAAACTCGAATATTTCTCTTCCTTTTGGAACAACTACTATACCACCTGGGTGCTGACCTGTTGTTCTTTTTATTCCTGTACAACCTTTTGAAATTCTATTTACTTCTGCTTCCCTTTGATGAATATTTCTCTCTTGATAATAATTCTTTACATATCCATAAGCAGTCTTATCTGCTATTGTACCAATAGTACCAGCTTTATACGTTGTACCTCTACCAAATATAACTTCAGTATATTTGTGTGCTTCTGCCTGATATTCACCAGAAAAGTTTAAGTCAATATCTGGCTCTTTGTCTCCATTAAATCCCAAGAATGTTTCAAATGGTATGTTCATTCCATCTTTATCTAACTTGTGGCCACACTTTGGACAATCTTTATCTGGAAGATCAAATCCATTTTGACATCCGTGATCAGAAAAATCTGAATACTTACAATTAGGACATCTATAATGTGCTTTTAATGAATTAACTTCGGTAATACCGGTCATGTAAGCTGCAAGAGAAGATCCAACAGATCCTCTAGAACCAACTATGTAACCATGATCATTAGAATCCCAAACAAGTCTTTGGGCGATGATATACATTACGGAATATCCATTTGAAATTATAGAATTTAGTTCCTTATCCAATCTTTCTTGCACTATTTCTGGAAGTGGATCACCATATAATTTATGTGCCTTTTCATATGCTATATTTCTTATTTCCTCCTCACATCCATCGATATGTGGTGGACATTTTTCATCGGATATCGGACTTATTCTATCACACATATCCGCAACTTTATTTGTATTAGTAACAACTATCTCATATGCTCTATCTTCAGGTAAATACTCAAATTCCTTTAACATCTCATTAGTAGTTCTAAAATATAGTGGAGCCTGCATATCTGCATCGTCATAACCTTGTCCAGCTTGTAAAATTCTTCTATAGATTTCATCCTCTTTATTCAAGAAATGTACATCACAAGTTGCAACAGTAAGTTTTCCTAATTTATCCCCAATTTCTATAATTCTTTTATTAATATCTATAAGATCTTGATTTGTTAAAGTAATATATGTATATTCTTTTTCCTTTGGATCAGTAGCCTTATTATAATCTTTATTTTTTATCTTCGTTCCTCTAGTATAGAAGGCATTATTTCCTAAAGGTTGTATTTCTAAATAGTCATAATAACTTGCTATTTTTTCTTGTACCTCTTCAGGTTCTTTTCTTAAAATTGATTGATAAAGTTCTCCCTGTTCACAAGCACTACCAATGATAAGTCCTTCTTTATATCTATTTAGCATAGATCTAAATATCTTAGGTTTCTTTTTAAAGTAATGTAAATGAGAGTAAGACACCAATTTATATAGATTTTTAAGTCCTACATAGTTTTTTGCAAGTATAATAATGTGGTAAGCTTTTTCACCTATTATTTTTCCTATGTTTTTTTCACTATGAGCATAATTATTAATGTCAAGACCTTTTTTCTTCAAATCTTCAGCCATTCTTATAAACATTTTAGCTGTTGCTCTAGTATCATTTATAGCTCTATGTGCGCCTTCAAGTTCGATTCCCAAATCTTCAACTATAGTACCAAGTTTTTTATTTGGTAAATAATAATATAACTCTTTAGCAATCATCAATGTATCTATTATTAAATTGTTAAATCTATCCTTATAACCATTTTTAGTAATAAAGTAATTCATGAAGTTAATATCAAAATCTGAATTATGTGCAACTAATGTAGAGCCTTCTATGAAATCCAAGATTTCTGGTAATGCCTGTTCAATTGTGGGAGCATCTTTTACCATTTCATCTGTTATATGAGTTAATTCTTGAACATTTAAAGGAATATTTCTTTCAGGATTTATAAATGTTGTATACTCATCAATTATTTCCCCATTTTTTACCTTACATATAGCTATTTCTGTTATTTTATCTTGTTTTTCTGGATCAAAACCAGTAGTTTCCAAGTCAAATACACAATAAGTATCTGAAAACACAGGATCTACCATGATATCATCAACTAAATATCCCTCTACACCATATATAACTTTTATAGGTGCATTATCAATTATATCTTGAGTTGAAACTTTAGATTTTCCTGTTTTTTCTTTAGCTAGTTTTTCATAGTTGTCTACTATAACGTGATTTGCTTCAGGGAAAGACTGTACCACACCATGATCTGTTATAGCAACAGCGTTATGTCCCCATCTAATTGCTTGCTTTATTATATCCGTAGCAGAAGTTACCGCATCCATAGCACTCATTTGAGTATGCATATGTAGTTCAACACGTTTATTTTCTGCCTCATCCATTTTAGGAGCAGGCTTTTTACTCTCTATAATACTTGTAATCATTATAGTAGTTTCTTTAGAATACATATCATCTTGTGGTCTACCTTGAAGCTTTATATAAGCTCCTTTTGGAAGTCTTTTATCTATTAGTTCAAATTTTTGTTTATCTAGAAACATCTTGCATCCAATTGTACTGGTATTATCAGTAACATCTAAAGTTACTAACATCTTTCCAGATTTTGTCTCTCTTACATCTTTTTCAAATATATATCCATCTATACAAGCTAGTTCCATAGATAAATTAACATCACTAACTTTTATTGATTCTTCTTGAGTTATATCTCTACCAGTAATAACGTACTCTGGTTGAGGATCCTTCAAATTCTTTATTCTTTTTTCTTCTTCAGATAATTGTCTTCTCTTGAAGTTTTGTTTATCTTGTTGAGGAGAATTAGCTTGGTTATGAATTTTTTCTAAATCTTGTGCAGATAGACCAATATCTTCCAATTTTACTATATTTTTATTTGATTCTTTCAATTTTTGATTTTCTACAAGTGCTTCTTTAGAATCATTTATGATAATCTTATACTCTACTCCATACTCTATTTTTAAGCAATCTTGTATATATTTATCAAGACCCTTTATACGAACAAATCCTGAAAATACTCTTCTTAAGGTAAAAGTAACAGTTAAGTTATCATTGTCTATCTCAATTCTTGCATTTTCAAAAATATCTCTTGCATAATCGTATTTTTGAGACATCTCTCCTAAAATATATTTAATATCTTTTTCTTCTAAAACTTTTTTATCACCAGTATATTTATGTTCAACCTTAAAACTTGAAAGAGCATATCTTTCTTTTGCTTTTCTTTCAAAATATTCTATATCTGATTTTAATATTTTTTCATTACTGCTGGTAAGTAAAATACATGCATTGAGTTTCTTAGAAAATTTAACTTCGTCAACGTTCGCAAGACTGAATTTATTACTATTATCAATACAATTTATAAAAACATCTTTTACTACTTTTTGCATTTTTTAACCCCTAAAATTTCATTATTATTATACACTCTTTTTTCTAGTTTGTCCATAAAAAATGATATAAAAATATTCCTCGATTTTAATCGAGGAATATTAAACTCAATTGATCAAATTAATCAAAGCCATAAAACCAACGCCACAAATTGATAACACACTGAAACCCCACACAAGAGTCTTTATAACTTTTGATCTTGGTACTTCCCAGTAGCTGTCCGGAATCAATGGATTCTTATCATTTTCGAATCTTGAGATACGCTCTTGAGCATCCTCAACCATCCTGTTCGAAACCATACCGCTGCAAGCAATGATATCCAGATCTTTGCTATAATCAGTAGCATCGTACTTTTCTCCATTGAGTCCATAATAAGTTACCATACATTTACTTCCTTCCTGCCATTTGGCACTAAAATCGAATATGTTTACATAATTATTATACCACTTTTTTAAGAAGTTTTCAATATATTTTATTACATTTTCTGTACTATTATTATCAATATTTAATTTTTTTAAAACTTTTTAATCTTTACTGCATTACCTGTTTCTAATAATTCAATATGATTTAATGCTTTTCCTGTTCCTACAGCAACACAAGATTGTGCGTCTGTCGCAATCATTACTGGAATGCCAATTTTTTCTTCTATTAGCTTGTCTAATCCATCTACTAGACCGCCCCCGCCTGTAATGTATATTCCTCTTTCTGAGACATCTGCTGAAAGCTCAGGAGGAGTTTCTTCTAACACAGCATGCACACCTTCAACAATTTTTTCTGCACATGGCTTTAAAGCTTCGTATATTTCTTCAGATGTTACTTCTAGTTCTTTTGGAAGTCCAGTTGTTAAATCTCTACCTTTAATGCTCATTCTTTCTACAACTGGCTTTGGATACATACATCCTACTGTTATTTTTATATCTTCAGCTGTACGTTCACCAATAATTAAATTACGTGATCTTTTTATATATTTTACAATAGCCTCATCAAAACTATCTCCAGCGACTTTTAATGATTTTGATCTTACGGCTCCGCCTAAAGATATAACTGCTATATCTGCTGTACCGCCACCAATATCTAATATCATACTACCATAGGGTTTTCCAATATCAATTCCAGCACCAATTGCAGCAGCTATTGGTTCTTCAATAAGATAAACTCTTCTAGCACCAGCATGTGTAGCTGCATCTATTACAGCCTTTTTTTCTACTTCTGTAACACACGAAGGCACACAAACCATAATTCTTGGTGCCAAAACAAATCTACCACATACTTTTCCTATAAAGTATTTTAACATTTTTTCAGTAATGGTATAATCAGAAATAACACCATCTTTTAATGGTCTAATTGCAATTATATTTCCTGGTGTTCTACCAAGCATTTTTCTAGCTTCTTGTCCAACAGCTAAAACCTCTCTTGTATCTTTATCAATAGCAACAACTGATGGCTCTCTTAAAACTATACCTTTTCCTTTCACATATACAAGGATTGTGGCCGTTCCTAAATCGATACCAATATCTTGTCCAAACATCATGGTCCGTTCCTCCTATTTTTGTTACAATTATATTACATTTTAGTGTCAAATGCAATAGTATTGCAAAATTAAATAGAAAAACTATTCTTAAAAAATTAAGAATAGTTTCTAATTGATTTATAAATTAAATTCATATTGCTATCTAACTCATAGTTTTATACTACTTCTTGATGTAACTTCTTTTCTACATATTTTTTCTTAGTCGCCATACCTCCTCTTATATGTCTTTCCTCTTTATTATGAAGTAGTACCTTTTTAGCCTCACTTGCAAGTGATGGATTCACTTTTTCAAGTCTTTCAGCTATATCTTTATGTACAGTTGATTTACTTATATTAAATTTTTTGGCAGTTTGCCTAACCGTACTTTGTGTTTCTATTATATACGTCGCTAGTAATTTTGCTCTTTCTTCAATATCCACTAATAACATCTCCTTTTTGTAATACTACATTTTATTCATATATATGAAAAAATATACTTTTACTCTAGTCCAATATTGTCGATGGATTTATAGTCTCGTTATTTTTAAATACCATAAAATGTACATGAGGATCATCTTTTATTTCACCAATAGATGTATCTGAAATATTTCCTATTCTTTGGCCCTTTTTTACCTTTTGTCCCACTTTGACAGGTACATCTTCAGAAAGATTAGAATAACTTGTCTTATAGCCAGAAATGTGTGAAATTACTACTGTCATTCCAAGAAACGAATCGTTAAATATCTTTTCAACTGTTCCTTTTTCTGATGCATACACTGCCTCTCCCATTTTTCCTGATATATCAATCCCATCATGAGTTTTCCACATTTCCAAAGTTTTTGAATATATAACTTTATCAACGGAATATATTTTTTGAACTTCACCACTCAAAGGACTTTTAAAATCCAATGTCTCTTTTACAATAACTTGTTCTTTTTTTGTATTATCCGTAGAAGTAGTTTGAATAGTACTATTATTAGTACTAACTGTATCTGTCTCATTTTCTTGAGATTTATTTGTATCTTGATTATTAGTTAAATTATCTTGCTCCATATTTTCTTCTTGCTCAATATTGTTACTAACTGCTTGTACCTCCTCTTCATCAATGAAGCTAATATATTTTTCCTCATTAGCAAGCTTATATGACTTATAAGTTATACTTACACTAATTACTGCAAGGGAAAACATAAGAAACAATAATGTATAAGTTCCCTTTGAAAAGTTATTTTTATTTAATAATAAATTTTTCATAGCATCTTTAAATTTCGGGAGTTCTTTTGCTCTTTTGGTATTTCTTCTTCGCACTTTTTTTACATCATAATTATCAACACTTTCCTCTGTTTTGATTTCCTCAATATTTTTTGTAGTTGTCCCCTCCTCATTTTCTTGAATTCTCATTTTTTCATCTGTTCTTTTTAGGATATTATTTAACTTTATTTTCATATCCGTCCTCCTTTGTAAAAAATATATAAAAAAAGAATATATATTACTAAAATATATATTCCTAATTTTTTTATTTATTACACATTCGACTATTTTTGTACAAACTTCTTTAAATTATCTATATTTCGCTCTTCTAAATATAGCAAACGATTAGCTATATTTATTACTGGCTTACTAACTTTTTTATATTCTGCTATCTTTTTTGTTATTTCTTTTATACCAATACCACTGCCTTTCATAAGCATTTCTGCAATATGAGAATCTGACATATCCTCATTCAAATTAGCATTAACACTCATGTATGTCATCATTTGAGAAATAACCCCTATATCTTTTGCTTTCTTTTTTCTTCTTTCTATCATTCCTCTGGCAGAATTGCATATTTTAACATAATCTGCTTTTTGTTCTTCTAAAGTCTCTTTAATTTTTCCAATATTATCTCTTTTTAATATATGTCCTATAGATTCTTTACCCATTTGTGCATTTTGATAAATATAATTTAAAAATTCAATTTCTTCACTCATAAAATCACCCATTTATATTATTAGCCAAAATAAAAATATATATAAAAATAATGGCTAGAATTCACTAGCCATTATAAAATATTTTTTATGCAGCATTTAATAAGTACTCTATATCATGAAATGCATTTTTTTCTATTACATTCAAAATATAGTTTACGTCCGGGATAAAAAGAAACTTTTCAAAAGCTTTCTTTCCCATATTCTGGGCTTCTTTTAACAAATGAATAACTTTCGAAATTTGTTTGACATTGCAGCGTTTCTGATCTTTATATCTTTTAGGCTTAATTTCCGCCTTTATGTTTTCCGGAAGTTTTCCATGATCTAGAGCATTCCAAATTGCCTTCACATATTTGTGAGAATTTTGAATTCTCAAGACCATATTGTACTCCTGCTCAGATCTATCGTATTCAGAAATCAAATTCTGAACCCATCTTATTCTATTATCCATCCTTTCTTTCGGAAGTTTTACCTGCTTTACCCGAATTTTTCTTTCATACTCCTCAATAATGAGCTTCGTTTCCTCAGAAAACTCATAGTCGTAATCTCTCAGTGTGTTTGTCGATGTTCGGTGAACGTCTTTCATGGTGATTCCTCCCAAAAGTAACCTGAATACCTTCAAATTACTTGAATTTGAAGAGTTACATAACTCTTATTTAGATTATAACATTATAAATAAATAATGTCAAATAATATTAAAAATTATTTGACATTAATATAAAAAATTATTTGATATTTATATTTTAAAATTTTATTTAATTATTTTTTCTTAACCGAAAATCCAAATTTTCCTAATTTTTTACCAAGTGAAAAATACTCTCCATGTGAGTAAGCCATTAACTTACATTTCTCCATATCGAATTTTCCATTTTCATCAATATATTTTGGATCAACGTTTATTGCAACAACTTCTGCCAAAAACATATCATGAGATCCTAACTCTTTTATTTCTTTTACTTTACATTCTATATTAACTGGACTTTCTTTTATCATCGGTGCAGAGATCTTTGAAGCTTTTATTTTTGTTAAATTAAGTTCTTTAAATTTATCAATGTTTTTACCAGATTTAACCCCTGCAAAGTCTGTTGCATACGCTAAATCTTCATTTGTAAGATTAATTACAAATTCTCCAGTTCTTTTTATAATATCATATGAATATCTTTCTTTTCTAACAGAAATATATGTCATAGCTGGATCTGTGCAAATCGTACCAGTCCAAGCTACTGTAAGAACATTAGAAACTGAATCATCTCCACAAGATACTAAAACCGCTGGAACAGGATAAACAAAAGTCCCTGGTTTCCATGTTTCTCTTTCCATATTATACCTCCATAATTAATAATATGTGCTTTACTTATTTTTTATTAAACTTTCTCTTTATTTCTCTAATTCCTCTTTTAAACTTCTTTAATACTGGTAAACATTTTGTATAAATAAAGTAAATTCTTTTATTATAAACATAATCGATTTCACCTAAATATTTAAAAATACCATCTTCTCTACAAAATCCTGTTTTGAATTTATAAAGTCCATTATTTTTATCTAAATGTATTATTCCACCAAAGTTGTATATTGAGCATTTTTTTTCTAATCCCCATTTTATCATTTCCCATTGCATTAAATAATTTGGCATTAAATTTCTTTTTACATTACTACTTGCACCATATAAATAAAACATTTCTGGACCATAATTTATTGCAATAGCAGCTGATAACTTATCATCTTCATGCTTTGCTATGTATATTCTTAAATGGTTTTCATCATATGCTTCTAACATTTTTTTAAAATATTCATAATCTCTACATCCAATTTTATCTCTCTCACAAGTTATTTTATATAACTCATAAAATACTTTTAAATCTTCCTCAGATCTAGAAAAATATACTTCTACGCCTTTTCTTTTAGAAAGTCTTATATTATATCTAGTCTTTTCTGCAAATGTTTTTATTAAATCTTCTTCATTAGTATCTTTGATATTTAATATTGCATCAAAAGATGGTTGGATTACTCTGTCATGATCTGGATTTTTTCCAGAAGTTTTAAAACCATTTTCCTTATATAAATTTTCAAGTTCTTCAGAATATTTTACTGGAGGATCAAATTTTAATAAACATGCATTATATTTTTTAACAATACTATCGCATTCTTTAACCAATTTTTTTACTGTTTCTACATCAGTAGGATCACATACTGGTCCCCTTGGAGCATACATGAATGTTGATTTACCAACGGGAATATTAGCAATTAAAATCATCATTGATGCTACAATTTTTCCATCTTCTTCAATATAAACAATTTCTTGATTCCAATTTGACTTTACCTTCCCCCACTCAAAAGCTTGGGTAAGTCTCCCATATTCTGAGTTATCAACAAACTCATTATATCTTTTTACTTGTTCAATATCATTTTTATCTAAAATAGGCACTACAAATCACGCTCTTTCTATCTTTTGACCTTCTTTTGAATCTTTAACTATATATCCCATAGATTTTAATTTATCTCTTAGTTCATCTGATTTTTTATAATCTTTGTTCTCTCTTGCTGCTTTTCTTTCTTCTAAGATTTCCTTTACTTCATTTGGAATATCTTCGCTTTTATTTTCTTCATTTACTTTATCTAAATTTAATGAAAGTATTTTATCAAATTCTAAAATTAAATCATAATAATCTTTAGAAAATTCTTTTTTCTTAGCCACTTCCCATACAATAGCAAGTGCAACTGACATATTTAAATCATCATTAATAGCGTCCTTAAATCTTTTTCTTAATTCTTCTATTTCTGACTCTTCTATTTTATTATTACCATTTTTATGCAAATTAGTAAGATCTCTTAACTTTCTTAGAGAAACTTGTGCAGAATTAATAGCATCCCAAGTAAAATTAAGTTTATTTCTATAATGCGAAGTATAGAAAAAATATCTATAAGCAAGAGGTTCAATTCCTCTTTTTTCTAAATCGGCAATTGTATACACATTACCTAAACTTTTTGACATTTTTCCATTATCAATAAGTAAAAATTCTACGTGCATCCAATAATTTGCTGGTCCTTTTCCTGTTGCACCTTTTGCTTGTGCAATTTCATTTTCATGATGTATTGGAATATGGTCTACTCCTCCTGTATGAATGTCAAATCTATCACCTAAATATTTATTTGACATAGCGCTACATTCAATATGCCATCCTGGATAGCATACACCATATCTACTGTTCCACTTCATTATGTGTTCTTTAGGAGCTTTTATCCACAAAGCAAAATCTAATGGATTTCTTTTTTCCTTATCAACTTCTACCCTTGCACCAGCTTTTTGATCATTTAAATTAACTTTAGAAAGTTCACCATATGATGGAAGCTTGCTAGTATCAAAATAAATTCCTTTTGATGTTTCATATGCATAGCCATTTTCCATAATCTTTGCAACATATTCTTCCATTTCTTTTATATGATCGGTAGCCTTTACAATGTGTTCAGGTCTTTCAATATTTAACTTCTTAATATCTTCTAAAAAGTAATTTGTGTAAGTATTTGCAATGTCATATACAGACATATTCTTTTCTCTTGCTGATTTTTCCATTTTATCTTCACCTTCATCAGCATCAGATACTAAATGCCCAACATCTGTTATGTTCATTACATGATTCAATGTATATCCATCATATTTTAAAATTTTTCTTAAAGTATCCATAAAAATATAGGCTCTCATATTTCCAATATGTGCATAATTATATACTGTAGGGCCGCATGTATATATTTTTACTTCCTTTTTATCTTTATCTATTGGTATAAAATCTTCTTTTTTTCTTGTAAGAGTATTATATATTTTTAACATTTTTTCACCTTCTAAACTACTTAATTATATTCCTATACATTATATACTATTCTCATCTAATTTTCAATTAAATTGGCAATAAAAAAGAACTGTTAAATAACAATTTATTATATAACAATTCTTTTTTATTTGGGAATAGCATTTTACGTAAATTGATTTTATAATTATTCTTACCAAAACCTTTTGGCTGGCATATGCATTTTACGCGAGTTTACCTCTTCTAACTTTTTACAAACGTCCTCGTGCATTTTAACAAACATTGGTACCTTCTGAAATAAATCATAAGCTACCTCATAATTAAATTGTGTGATTTTGTTAACCTTTATGAATTCCTCCTTATTTAATTTTGTTATAGCTATGTTTTTAGCTAATTTAAAAGTAGGAAATTCACAAGTCTTGGCTACAAAGTCATATAGTTCAGAATCATTTTCTTCATTCAAAAAAACCATAACTCTATCTTCAAGATATTTTGATACGTTTGTTACTTTTTGTCCCCTTTTTAAGAAATTTTCAAGTACATTATTATAATTTTCCCCTCTTTTCAACAATGTAATTAATAAATTTACTTCAAATTTCTCTGCATCTTTTAACTCCCTTTTAAGCATTATATAACGTCCTTTCGAAAAAATTTTCCAAAAATTTAACCCGCGATACAAATAATTATATAATAAGATTACATAAAAGTCAATTGATTATTTGGAAATTAATATTGTTTTTTTGGACTTTTTAGTATATAATGTAAAAAACGGAGGAATTATATGAAAAAATCAGCAAAAATTATATTTATAATATTAATAATAATAACAATTTTACTTCTCGGATTTTCTATTGCAATATTCTTTTTTGGGAATGAAATCTCTTATGCATTAAGTGATTCTGAATACATACCTTCTGGTGTAGGAGAAAGAAAAAACTCATATGTAATAACTATCCCAGACGTTGAACTTTTAAATAAATATCAATCAGAAGGCGAAGACATGTTAGTAATATTCATGGCATCTTGGTGTCACTTCTGTCAAGATGAAGCACCTGAATTAAATGAATTTATAACAAAAAATCCTAATAAGAAAGTTATTGTAGTATCACATGATGAAACAAAAGACGATATTGAAGGTTATCTGGCACAAAATGGATATAATTGGTTTGTAATATTTGACCCTGATAAATTAATAAAGAACAGTATTGATCCTGAAACAAGTGGAATTCCAGCAGCATACCTTTTAGATTCAAACGGTAAAATATTAAATCACCATACTGGTAAATTAGATTATAAAGGAATTACAAATTTATATGACCTTTCTACAGCTGAAGATTAATTAAAATAACAAAAAAGTAAATGTTAAAAACATTTACTTTTTTTATTTCTATTCTTTATTCTATTATTTGTTTTATCTTTATTTTTTAGTACTAATTATACTTTTTTCTAATAAAACTATAATTCAAATTGAGAATTATATAATTCTGCATAAGCACCATTTTGTTTCATTAATTCTTCATGGTTTCCTTGCTCTATTATATTTCCTTCTTTCATAACTAATATTAAATCTGCATTCTTAATTGTAGAAAGTCTATGAGCTATAATGAATGAAGTTTTACCTTCTGTTAATTTATCCATTGCAATTTGAACTAATTCTTCTGTTCTTGTATCTACATTAGAAGTAGCCTCATCTAATATTAAGAACGGTGCATCTTCAATCATACCTCTAGCGATTGTTAAAAGTTGTCTTTGACCTGCTGATACACTATCATTTTCTGATAATTTTGAGTCATATCCATGTGGTAATGTTTTTATAAAGTGATTTAATCCTACCTCTTTACATACCTCTTCAACTCTTTCATCTGTTATATGATCTCTATTATATATAATGTTTTCTTTTATAGTACCATCAAATAACCATGTATCTTGTAATACCATAGTAAATAGATCATGAATATTTTCCCTAGACAAATCTTTAGTTGAAACTCCATCAATTTTTATATCTCCAGAGTTAATTTCATAAAACTTCATAAGAAGATTTACCATTGTAGTCTTACCAGCACCAGTTGGACCAACTATGGCTATTTTCTGTCCTGGATTTGCAACAGCAGTAAAGTTCTTTATAGTTGGTTTGTCACTATCTTCATATTGAAATACAACATTTTCAAATTCAATTTTACCTTTAACTTTTTCTTTCTTTAAAACTTTCTTTATGTTTTCTTGACTAGACATTTCTGGTTCATCAACAAATTCAAATACTCTTTCACTAGCTGCTGCAGTAGATTGTAATGAAGTCATAGCTTGAGCTATCTGGGCAAGTGGTGAAGTAAATAATCTAACATAAGTTATAAATGCTACTATAACACCAAATGTAATCATATCATTCATTGTAAGTATAGCACCAACTATACAAACTGCAACATATCCAAAGTTTCCTATAAATCCCATCATTGGTTGCATAATTCCTGATAAGAATTGGCTCTTTTGGTTGCTATCACGCACTTTGCGGTTTAAATCATCAAATTTTTCATCAGATTTTTTCTTACCATTATATGCCTTTACAACATTTAGACCAGAATAAGTTTCCTCAATATGTCCATTTAAATTTCCTAATTCAACTTGTTTTGAAATAAAATATTTTTGGGATTTTTTCAATATTGCAAACATTCCTGAAAATCCTAACAAACTTGAAAGTATTGCTGTTAATGCAAGAATCCAATTAGTATAAAACATCATTATTAAGGTTCCGACAAATAAAGTTATACTACTAACTAAAATTGCTAAAGATTGGTTCATGGATTGTGCTATTGTATCTACATCGTTAGTAACCCTTGATAGAATATCACCAGTTGGGTGTTTATCAAAATATTTTAATGGTAATTTATTTATCTTTTCAGATATTCTAGTTCTAAGACTCTTTGCAAATTTATTTGCAACATCTGTCATACATATTGATTGTATATAAGTAAATAATGCACTACATAAGTACATAGCAACTAATACGTAAGTTATATGCTTTATAGTATCCATATCCATAAATGGTTTTATTGCTTGTTTAATACTCTCTGGCATTTCATCTATTTTAGCATACAACGTATTTGCGTTTGTATTCTCATCAACATCGCTCATTGCCTTTATAAATTCATATTGATCTGCTGGTGAAATACTTATACCATCTACTGTTATTTCCTTAAAGAATACTGGAATTAAACCTTCTGGAATATCTAAATTCTTTATATCTCCTGTTTGCATGTCATTTGACATATTTAAAAGTGCTATTTTATCTTCATAAGTAATTTTATTTTCATCGTATTCAGAATCATTCAAAATTTTTCTTAATACACTTTCTGGTAAATCAGTTATACTAGAAATATTTTGATTTGTTGAGATTTCAGAAATAACGTCTCTAAACTTAATTTTATCTTCATTAGAAATATTTTGGTCAATCATTATGTTTGTAATTGTAGCTTGATCAAATTTTAAATCTAGCACTTCTGGAATCACAGTTTTTAATTTTTCCTCATTTAAATTTTCTTTAATGCTATTTGAAATTATTTCTATATTATCTTTTTTTACTACTAATCCCTTAGATATTTCATCTGTTAGTTTAGAAAGTTTATTTGGAGCTAATATTGAAAGTATAGCACCTAAAACAGCAAGTATTAAAGAAAAAAATATAAGTACTTTGAAACTGTTTAATTCCTTTAATAATCTTTTTATAGCTGATTTAAAGTCCTTTGCTTTTTCACCTGGAGCCATTCCACGACCTGGCCCCATTGGTCCGCGACGATTTTTTTTAGGAGTTTTTATTTCATTTTCTTCATCATGCATTTTCCAATTCCTCCTTTGATAATTGCGATAGAGCAATTTGCTTATAAACCTCACATGTTTTTAGTAGCTCTTTATGTGTTCCCATTCCAACACTTTTACCATCTTCTAGTACAATAATTTTATCAGCATTCATTATAGTACCTATTCTCTGAGCTACAATTAAACTTGTAGCATCTTTAGTATACTTTTTCAATTCTTTTCTTAGTACTGAATCTGTTTTGTAATCAAGTGCTGAGAAGCTATCATCAAATATATAAATTTCTGGATCTCTCGCTATTGCTCTTGCTATTGCAAGTCTTTGTTTTTGTCCTCCAGATACATTTGTACCACCTTGTGCAATGTGAGAATTATATGTTTCATCCATTTTTTCTATAAATTCTTTAGCTTGAGCTACTTGGGCTGCTTCACGAATTTTCTTGTCAGTTATTTTTCCTTTTCCATTATCACCATATGCTATATTGGAATTTACAGTACCATTGAACATAACTGCTTTTTGTGGAACATAACCAATTTTATTATTTAGTGAATTAGTATCATATTCTTTTACATTTACACCATCTATTAAAACTTCTCCATCTGTAGCATCATAAAATCTTGGAACAAGATTAATCAATGTTGATTTTCCACTTCCGGTAGATCCAATAAATGCTACTGTTTCTCCTTTATTAGCTTTAAAAGATATATTTTTTAATAAATATTCATCGGCATCTGGATATTTGAAGGAAACATTTTTAAACTCAACTGTTCCAACTTCTCCTTTTTTACCGCTTTTTTTCTTTCCACTTTTTACACTTACATCTGTATCTAGTACTTCATTTATACGATTTGCAGAAACTTGAGCACGTGGTAACATCATAAATATCATTGCTAGCATTAGAAAAGACATTATTACTTGAAGTGCATATGAACTAAATACTATCATATCAGAAAATAAAGTTAATTTATTTGCCATTAATGAATCTTTTATAAGAATTGCTCCTATAAAATATATAGATAATGTTAAAGCATACATTGTTAAATACATTGTAGGTTGCATTATTGCAAATTTCTTTTGATTAAATAATTGAAGATTTGTTAATTTATTGTTAGTATCTTCAAATTTATCTTCTTGATATTTTTCTGCATTAAATGCTCTTACTACTCTAATACCAGTTAAGTTTTCACGAGTAACACCATTAATTTTATCTATTAATTTTTGTACTTTCTTAAATCTTGGTAATACTATAATAGTTAACATACCAATTACACTTAAAAGTACAACTACTGCAATAGCTGTTGCTACACTCCATTGCCAACTTTTATTTAATATTTTAGTAATCGCCCACACTGCAGTGATAGGAGCTTTTATTAATAATTGTAACCCCATTGCAATTAACATTTCTATTTGTGTAACATCATTTGTAGTTCTTGTAATAAGGCTACTAGTAGAAAAGCTCTTTACTTCTTGCATACCCATATTTTCTACTTTATCAAATATATTTTTTCTAAGCTTCATAGAAAAGGTTGAAGAAATACTAGAAGCAATATAACCAGTTATTACAGCTGCTACTAAACTACCAAGAGCACATCCTAACATATAAGCGCCATTTTTTACTATTTCACTCATTTGGCTTCCTTCTGTTTGTACCAGCCTTGTTATTTGAGACATATAATCTGGCATTTTTAACTCAAGCCATACTTGAGTAAATATTAACGCCAAACATACTAGTGCAAGTAGCCATTCTTTTTTGCCTAATTTTTTTAATAATTTTAACATTTTTTCACCCCTTCTTTTAGTACATTGGATTTTTCTATATTTTCTTTCATAAGCTCTATAACCTTTAAGAAAGTGTCAATGTCACTTTCTGGTATATCTTTAATAATTACATCTTCAATGTCTTCAAATTTCTTTTTGTTACTGTTAAAGATTTCTTTAGTTTTTTCATTTAATATTATTTTTTTAGTTCTTGTATCCTTATCAGCAGTAACCCTAACTATCAGATTGTTTTTTTCCATTGTTTGTAGAACTCCAGAAACAGTTGCACGTCTTAATTTTAAAACTTGTTCTAGATCTTTTTGATAAATATCTTTATCTTGATTTTTCATAATATATTCCATTATTTGCATTTGTGTCGGAGTTGGTTTACTAAAGTAATTTCCGTTACATTCCAAGTCATTAACGTTTGCTATGAAATTCCTAAAAATCATTTTTTCAAGTAATCTAATTTGATACAATATCTTTTTTTCTTTCATAATTCCTCCAATGTTTTTTAGCTGCATACAATATTTTAGTACCAAAAGCGCATTTTGTCAATAGCCTTACAATATTTTCACAGACTTTTCACCAAATAAGCAAGTAATTTATAATTACTTGCTTAGATCTGAAATTTTATATCATAAAACATTCTATATAATTATATGTAAATTGTTTTAAATTAATTCTTAAACTACTTTAATAATTGCTTAATCCACATTTTTTCTGAAACTGATATTTTACCATCAATAGAACATATTAATATACATACTATTATTACCATCTTTAAATAAATAAACATATTTATCCACTATAATCATCCCTCTCTATTATTTATAATTATACAAAATTTTTTAAAAAAAAGATACGTTAAAACATATCTTTTACAATTTTTTTATTTTTCTAACAACGTCATTCAATTCCATAGTATCACCTCAATTCTTTAATTACTGTGTCCCTGATCATTGTTATGTTCCTCAATTAGTTTTCTTTCTTTTAATTTTTTAGCAATTTTTATATATTTAAATAGTTGCATTATT
>OIYY01000943.1_pt1 | contig 17767 bp, 13 predicted proteins | sample 1588341 | NCBI WGS metagenome assembly OIYY01 (sample SAMN03283287) | human gut metagenome | biome: human-associated habitat; material: feces | host: Homo sapiens | place: Peru | collected 2012 | reverse complement strand
CTCCAAGCAGCCCGGCAGCGAGGGCGTCAAGAGCGACAAGGTGCTGGAGCTGAACATCCATCACCCCGTCTTCGCCGTGCTCAAGGCCGCACAGGAGGCCGGCGACACCGAGAAGCTCAAGAAATACAGCGACCTGCTCTATGCACAGGCACAGCTCATCGAGGGCCTGCCTGTGGATGACCCCGCCGCGTATGCCGAAGCTGTTTGCAGCCTGATGAAATAAGGCGTTTACTCCCAGATAAATTATCCCTTAACAAAAGAGCCGTGTTCCGCTATAATAAGGTGGAACACGGTTCTTTTCATTTTAGGAGGAATTTGCCCCATGGAGCCAAAACGCAGCAACCATTTCCTTGCCCATCTCCCCACCATCCTTCTGCTGGTGCTGTTCGCCATGTCGCCGTGGCTGGGCATCCTGTTCTTCATCCTGCGCGCCATCGACCGGGATGCCGAGAAAAAGGAGCAGACCAACGCCGACCCCGCCCGCGACAGCCACGCAGAGGACGCCCGCACCGCACAGAGCGCTGCCTCCGGCCAGCGCAGCGAGACGGTCTCCGACCAGGATGTTCCCACTGCGGAGCAGAAGAGCGCCAAGCAGTGGCACAAGACCCTCATCACCCTGTGCACCATCTTCGGTGCCATCTTCCTGCTGGTGGGCATCGGCGACCTGGCCGATGTCATGGAGGAGCTCTTCTGGGACCATGAGATCGACTGGGGTGATCTGCTGACGGCGCTGGCCCAGACCATCGGCGGCGGCGCAGCCCTCTTCACCGGCCTGCGGATGGACCGCGCCCGCAAGCTGGAACGCAAGCTCGACAAGATCGTCGGCGACCGGGACAACGTCGCGCTGGGCGAGTTGTTCGCGGCGGTCGGCATTGACGCGGTCCGTGGCCGCGCTGCGGTGGAACACGCCATCGACCACGGCTATTTCGGGGCCGATGCCTACATCGACTACCGCACCGACACCCTTGTCGTGCGCGGGGCCGCACCCCAGCCGCCCAAGGCCCCGCAGCCGGAGCCGGAAGCGGAACCGGAAGACCTGTACGCCTCCCTTCAGCAGCAGCTGCGCCGCGCCAACGATGCCATCCCCGACCCGGTGATGACGGCCAAGATCTCCCGGCTGGAAGAGCTCAGCGCCCGTATCTTTGCTCTGGCCAAGAAAGACCCGGATAAAAAGGCCCAGCTGCAAAAGTTCATGGATTACTACCTGCCCACGGCCCTCAAACTGCTGAACACCTACGCCCAGCTCTCGGCGCAGGATGTGCAGGGCGAGAACATCACCGACGCCAAACAGAGCATTGAGCGCTCGATGGACCTGCTCATCACGGCCTTCGAAAACCAGCTGGACAAGCTGTTCCAGTCCGACGCGCTGGACGTCTCCGCCGATGTGGCTGCACTGGAAGGGATGCTGAATCTCGACGGCCTCACCGGCCCGGACTTCCACTGACCCGCTGTCAAAATCCAATCCTCCATATCGGAACTCTGGCCCTGATCGACCCGCAGCCGACCGTTCTTTGTGGGTTGTGGCCAATGCTTTTCCGGTTTGGAGGATTTTTTCAGCTCTGTTGCAGGAATTTCTGCACAAATTTTGTGCCGGATTTTCTGGCAACTTTGCATTCAGATGCAACAATAACGCATGGTCTTTTGGGCACAGATTCTTTATTATAGGAGTATCGAAAGAATCCCACGGCCCGCCGCATGGGCTGTGACGAAGTTTGCACGATTTGTTCAGAGGAGGAACTCGCCATGATGAAATCCGTTTCTGTCTGGAAGCAGGAGCTGGCAGGCGGCGCCCACACCGAGCGTCTGGCCTCGCTGTACTGCTGCGCCCCCGAACAGACCCCCGCACAGGCAGCCCGCTATGCTGCTGTGCTGGACGGGCTGGAAAAAACGTTTGGTGCCCACACCGAGGCCGGGCTGTACAGTGCCCCCGGCCGCACCGAGATCGGCGGCAACCACACCGACCACCAGCACGGCCGTGTGCTGGCTGGCAGCGTCAACATTGATATGATCGCAGCCGCCGCCCCCAACCGCCTGAACCAGCTGCGCGTCCAGAGCGAGGGCTATGACCTGTGCGTCATCGACCTGGCCGACCTGACGGCCCGCAAGGAGGAGGAAAACACCAGCGCCGCCATCCTGCGCGGCGAGTGCAAGGCCTTCCAGGAGCGCGGGGCCAGCCTCTCCGGTCTGGACGTCTACATTTCCTCCAACGTGCCCAAGGGCAGCGGCGTCTCGTCCTCTGCCGCCTTCGAGGTGCTGATCGGCGTCATCCTGAACGACTGCTTCATGACCGAAAAGGTCTCCCCCATCGCCATCGCCCAGATCGGCCAGTGGGCAGAGAACGTCTACTTCGGCAAGCCCTGCGGCCTGATGGACCAGATGGCTTCCAGCGTCGGCAACATCATCACCATCGACTTTGCCGACCCGGCCCACCCCGTGGTCGAGCCTGTACAGGTCGATTTCTCCAAGGCCGGTCTCGCGCTCTGCATCCTGGATTCCGGTGCAGACCACGCCGATCTGACTGACGAGTATGCCGCCATCCCGGCCGACTGCCGCGCCGTGGCAGCGGTCTGCGGCGGCGAAGTTTTGCGCGATGTGCCGTTCGAGACCTTCCTTGCCAACCTGCCGGAGTGCCGCAGACAGTGCGGCGACCGCGCCGTTCTGCGCGCTTTCCACGTTTACGCCGACAACGACCGGGTCGCAAAGCAGGTGGACGCCCTCCGCGCGGGCGACTTCGAAACCTTCCTTGCGCTGGTCACCGAGTCCGGTCTGAGCAGCTGGGAGTACCTGCAGAACGTCATCCCCGCCGGGTATAAGGAGCATCAGGAGGTGGCCGTGACCATCGCTGCCGCCAAGCACTTCCTGCATGGCGAGGGCGCAGTCCGCGTCCACGGCGGCGGCTTCGCAGGCACCGTGCAGGCCTTTGTGCCGCTGACCCGGCTCGATTCCTTCAAGACTGAGATGGAGGCCATCCTCGGCAAGGGCCGCTGCCACATCCTCTCCATCCGTCCGGAAGGAGGCGCTGTCCTGTGATCTCCACTGCCATTCAGCAGCTCGTCAACTATGGTCTGGACACTGGCCTCATCCTGCCGGACGATGCAATTTACATCCGCAACCAGCTGCTCATGACCATGCAGCTGGACAGCTTCACCGAGCCGGAGGGCGAAGTCTGCTACAAAGACCTCGAATCCATCCTGAAAACGCTGGTGGACGATGCTGTATCGCGCGGTGTGTGCGCGGACAACTCCACCGCCCGCGACCTCTTTGACACCAAACTCATGGGTGTCCTGACCCCGCGCCCCTCCATCGTCCGCGCCAACTTTGAGGAGCGGTACGAGGAGGAAGGCCCCCAGGCTGCCACCGACTGGTTCTACAAGTTCAGCCAGGACACCGACTACATCCGCCGCTACCGCATCAAGCGGGACCTGAAGTGGGTCACCAAAACGCCTTACGGCGATCTGGACATCACCATCAACCTCTCCAAGCCCGAAAAAGACCCCAAGGCCATCGCCGCCGCCAAGCTGGCCCCCCAGAGCGCCTACCCCAAATGCCAGCTCTGCGTGGAGAACGAGGGCTATGCGGGCCGGATGAACCACCCCGCCCGCGAGAATCACCGCATCATCCCGCTGACCATCAACGACAGCGCGTGGAATCTGCAATACAGCCCCTACGTCTACTACAACGAGCACTGCATCGTGTTCAACAGCCAGCACACCCCCATGAAGATCGAGCGGGCCACCTTCCGCAAGCTGCTGGACTTCGTGGCGCTGTTCCCGCACTACTTCGTGGGCAGCAACGCCGACCTGCCCATCGTGGGCGGCTCCATCCTGAGCCACGACCACTTCCAGGGCGGCCACTACGAGTTCGCCATGGCCAAAGCTCCCATCGAGAAGAGCTGGACCTTCCCCGGTTACGAGGATGTCGAAGCCGGCATCGTCCACTGGCCCATGAGCTGCATCCGCCTGACCTGCGAGGACGACGCCCGTCTGGTGGACCTGGCCGACAAGATCCTGACCGCATGGCGCGGCTACACCGACGAAGCCTGCTTCGTCTACGCTGAGACCGACGGTGAGCCGCACAACACCATCACCCCCATCGCCCGGATGCGGGACGGCAGATTCCAGCTGGACCTCGTGCTCCGCAACAACATCACCACGCCGGAACACCCGCTGGGCGTCTACCACCCCCACGCCAAGCTCCACCACATCAAAAAGGAGAACATCGGCCTCATCGAGGTCATGGGTCTGGCCGTGCTGCCCAGCCGCCTGAAGCAGGAGCTGTTCGACCTGGCCGACCTGCTGACCGCGCATGTGCCCACGGCCGACTACCCCGAAGCTCTGCAAAAACACGCTGCCTGGGCCGAAGAGATCCTTGCCCGGCACCCGGAGCTGAATGCTGATACGGTCCACCTCATCCTGCAAGATGAGGTCGGCCATGTCTTCGCTGAGGTCCTGACCGATGCCGGTGTCTACAAGCTGGACGAAGCAGGCCGTGCAGGCTTCGTGCGCTTCCTCGAATCCGTAAAGTGACCTGTTGTTCCTGAACAAGACCCGTCAGCAGTTTCTGTTGACGGGTCTTGTTGATGGACCATTCCGGCAGCTGTATCAAAGGAGGTTTTTCATGCCCTATACGTTAGAAGTTTGTGTTGACAGCACCGCCAGTGCTCTTGCAGCCCAGCGCGGCGGGGCCGACCGGCTGGAGCTCTGCGCCGACCTCATCGTGGGCGGCACCACCCCCAGCCTTGCGCTGGTGCGGCAGGTCAAGGAGACCACCGGCCTGCCCGTCCGCGCCCTGCTCCGCCCCCGCTTCGGTGATTTCTGCTACGACCGCTGGGAGCTGGCCCAGATGAAAGAGTCTGCCGCCGCACTCGTCGCCGCCGGGGCAGACGGCATCGTCACCGGTGTGCTGACCCCGGACGGTGCGCTGGATGCAGAGGCCCTGCGTCCCATCTACGAGGCCGCCCGCGAAGCCGCCGCCAAAGCGGGCCGCCCCGTTGCACTCACCCTCCACCGCGCCTTTGACGTCTGCCGCGACCCCTTCGCGGCGCTGGACACGGCCTGTGCTCTGGGGCTTTCCACCATCCTGACCAGCGGCCAGGCCGCCAGCGCCCCCGCCGGGGCACCCCTGCTCCGGCAGCTTGTGGACTGCGCCGCCGGGCGCATCGAGATTCTGGTGGGCGCAGGCGTCTCCCCGGCCAACCTCCCTGCACTGGCCAAACAGACCGGTGCGCACAGCTTCCACCTTTCCGGCAAGCAGGTGCTGGACAGCCGGATGACCTTCCGCCGGGAGGGCGTCCCTATGGGCCTGCCCGGTTTCTCCGAGTTCGAGCTGTGGCAGACGAGCGAAGAGACCATCCGGAAGGCGCGCGGCGTTCTGGATACGCTCTGACGAAAAAATCCCGCCAAATGGCGGGATTTTTTTGCTGTATGGAACGGAAACCTCAGACCTTGCGCCGCAGCAGGCTCATGGGGGGCAGTTCCGGGGTGGGGATGGTGTATTTTTCCATCGCATGGGGCGTGGACTCCACCTTCTCCCCTGCCTCGTTCCGGATCCACTCCGGGTTCAGCGGGATGCTGCGGCCGTCCGGGCAGAGCACTTCCAGCGTGTCGCCTAGGCTCCACTTGCCCCGCTGCTGGCAGCTGGCGATGCCGTTCTCCCAGCTGTCCACAGTGCCCACGAACTCCCACTCGCGGATGTAGGTAGCGCTGTCGGTGGCCTGCTTGGCCTGCTCGCGGCCAAAGTAGAAGCCCGGCGAATAGTGGCGGTGGCTGGTGCGGGTCAGCTCGGCCAGCACCTCGTCCGGCAGCTCAAAGTTGTCGTTCATCGGGTCGGCCAGATACTGGTCCAGTGCGCGGCGGTAGGCGGCCGTCACGCTGGCAACGTAGTAGAACGTCTTGGCGCGGCCCTCGATCTTCAGGCTGTCTACGCCCGCCTTGCAGATGAGGTCCAGAAACGGTGCCGTGCACATGTCGTTGGCGTTCAGGATGTAGCTCCCGTCCTCGTTCTCGCCGATCTCATACAGCTGGCCGGGGCGGGTCTCCTCGCTCAGGTAGTATTTCCAGCGGCAGGGCTGGGCGCACTGGCCCCGGTTGGAGTCGCGGCCCGTCAGGTAGTTGGACAGCAGGCACCGGCCCGATACGCTCATGCACATGGCACCGTGGACAAAGGCTTCGATCTCCAGTTCCGGCGGGGTCTTATCCCGGATGGTGGCAATGTCCTGCAAGGTCAGCTCACGGGCCAGCACCACCCGCTTGGCGCCCAGGTTGTAGGCCGCACGGGCAGCGGCCCAGTTGGTGATGCCGGTCTGGGTGGACATGTGGACATCAATATCCGGCGCGAACTGCTTGCAGGCTTCCAGCACACCCAGGTCTGCCACGATGAAGGCATCCACGCCCGCTGCGGCCGCGCTCCGGATGGCGTCCGGCAGACGGTCGGCCTCTTCGTTGGTGGGCAGGGTGTTCATGGTCAGGTAGACCTTGCGGCCGCGGGCATGGGCATAGATGACGCCCTCGGTCAGCTGTTCCGGCGTGAAGTTGGCCGGAGCTGAGCGCATCCCAAATTCGGGCAGGCTGCAATAGACGGCATCTGCACCGTAGTTGATGGCGTAGCGCAGGCGCTCCAAATCGCCCGCAGGGGACAGAAGTTCCGGGATCTGTAACATAATCATTCTCCTAAACGAGCTTACCCTCTCCCAAAGGGAGAACCCCTGGCAAACCGGTCAACCATTGCGTTTTCCGTCAGCACAAGGGCTTCGCTCTCATTTTTTTGCCGCAAGCGAACGGTTCACATCCGCTGCCTTCTGGCAGTTGGTCTGATGCTCCGCATAGGTGCGGGCGTAGTAATACTGGCCGCTGAGGTCGGTCACGAAGAAATAGCAGTCCTTGACTTCCGCATCGGGCTGGGGGGCCAGCGCAGCCCGGATGGCGGCCAGACCGGGGTTCGAGATCGGCCCGGCGGGCAGGCCAGTGCAGGTGTAGGTGTCGTAGGCATCGCGGATGTTTTCGGGGATCTTCTCCCAGCCGCCGTACCAGGGGGCCACCCAGTTCCAGAGGTAGTTGTTGTCTGCATCGCTCTGAACATAGCTGGACGTGTTGCTCTGCAGCTTGGGGTAGGGCGAGCCTTCTGCCAGACGGTTGCGGAACACCTGGGCCACATTGTTGTCCTGGTCGTTGCCGGCCTCCTCCTGCACGAAGGAAGCCAGCGTGATGACCTCCGAAAGGCTCAGGCCCTGCTGATCCAGCTCCTTGTACATCGCGTCGGTGAACTGCTGGTCAAAATGCGAATAGAACGTCGCAACGTAGTTGTGCACCGTATCATCTGCGAGGAATTCGTAGGTATCCGGGAAGAGATAGCCCTCACACTTCAGAAAGCGGTCCGGGGCCTCCGTGTCATCGGGAACATACTGCCAGAACGTGTATTCGCTGAAATCGCCGGTGTTGGCCTCTTCGAGAAACTCCTTTGCGGTGCACAGCCCGGCCTGTTCCATCTTCTGTGCGATGGCAATGGCCGTCGTGCCCTCCGGGAAGGTCAGGCGGACGCTTTCCGCTTTGGCATACTCGGAAAGGGCTTCGATGAGCGCATCGTAGGAGCTGCCGGGTTCCAGCGAAAATTCGCCGTACTGGAGCTTCGCCGCCGCGTCTTTGCGGCCGACGTACCAGCGGAACAGCTGCGGAAACCGGATGACGCCCGCTTCCTTCAGCTGCCGGGCAATGGTGCTCACACCGCTGCCCTGCGCGATCTCCACGGTCACGGCGTCCTGCCGGGTGCCGCCGTCGATCTCGCGCTTTGCCAGCAGGAATGCGCCGCCCGCTGCCGCCAGCATGAGCACCAGCAGCACGAGCAGGATCTTCAGCGCACCGCCTTTTTTGCGGGGTCTCGTATGGTTACTTGCCATCTGCATGTTCCTTTCAGTCCAACATCAGCCGCATATAGCTCTCGCTCACATCAAAGGCTTCGCCCTCAAAGCGGATCATTCCATAATCCTGCCGGGTGCCCTCGCCAAGGAAGAGGTTCTGCGCGGCACCCACGGTGATGACGGCCTTTTCCACAATGACCTCTTTTTCGCGGGCCGCTTCCATCAAAATCTCTGCGGCGCGGTCGCCGGTGGCCATCATCTCCACAAAATAAAGGGTGTCCTCCTTGCGGAAATATATTCCGTAGCCGTTGTCATTCGAGACGATGGTGGCTCCGCGGGAGTACAGATCCCCCAGCACCACGGCCATCTGTTCCGGCGGCAGCTGCACGGTGTCGGGCCAGAATCTCGCCCGCAGCTCACAGAGCTTTTTGGCCGTGACGGTGTCGAACTCGGCCTGGCTCCACAGGTTGCGGTCCACCTCGCGGGGCAGGCACCGCAGCGGGAAGGCCCACTGGAAGCCCTTATCCTGCAATAGCGCCGCCTGCTCGTTCCCGCTGGGCACAACGACCACGAACCCGGCCCCTTTCTGTTTCTGCTGGGTGCACAGGTGGTCTACCAGGCCCGCCAGGATCAGGCTGCCCTGCCCGGTCAGGCCGTACAGGCAGCAGCCGGGCCGTCCCTGCAGCGAGACCGGCACCGCCATGGCCACGGCCTCGATGTGGTCATTTTCCTCCGCTACATAGACATTCTGCTCCCCGGCAAAGCGCTCGATGGCGTTGGCGAGGAAGGTTTCGTCCTCCCCATGTTCGCGCTGCCACAGCGCCAGGATCTCCGCCCGGTCGGACGGCTGCATCAAACGGTACATAAAAAACACCTACCTCCTACGCATGGGTATCCCTGCGCCTGCCCGGCACAGGTCGATTGTGCGTTATTCCGCAAGGGCCGCATCCACCCGTCGGCGGACCTCCTGCCCGATCTCTTCAATGCTGCGCATCCCGTCCCCGCAGGTGCAGGGCACAGTCTGCCAGCCCAGATGCGCGGCGCAGAACTCAGCCGCTCTGCGGCTGCGGGCCAGATACTCCACATCCTTTTCGTGGACGTCCTTTTTGCTCTCATCGCCGTGGTAGCGCTGGGTCATCAGCTTCTGGCTCACGGCAGGGTCCACCTGTAAATAGATCACGCAGTCCGGTGCGGGCAGCCCCAGCAGATGGAACTCGTAATCGAACAGCCAGTGCAGAAACTGCTCCCATTCTTCCGGCGGCAGCTTCGAGCACTGGTGCACCGCGTTGGAGGTGGTGTACCGGTCGGCGATGAGGATGCCGCCCTCTTCGTAGAATCTCCCCCAGTCGGCCTTGTAGCCCGCATAGCGGTCTACCGCATAAAAGCTCGATGCTGCGTATGCGTTCACGTCGTCGGGTCTCGCGCCGAACTGCCCGGCCAGATACATCCGGACCAGTGCGCTCGAATCGCTGGCATAATTCGGGAAGGTGATCTCCCGCACCAGCCTGCCCTCGGCGGCCAGTGCTGCGGCCAGACGCTTGGCCTGGGTGGCCTTGCCGCTGCCGTCCAACCCTTCCAGCACGATGAGTTTTCCGTGGCTCATACGGGTTCCCCCTTCAAAGCGGCATACTGCGCCCGCACCTCGGCGGTCTTGCCGCAGCACATCCTGCCCTCCGGGCAGGGGCCGGAGACACACGCCGGGCCGGCCGTGCGGAAGAGATGGGGTGCCACCGGGTAGACCAGCCGCAGCATCTCTTCGGCCAGCGCCCGGATCTCCCACTGGGCGCGGCTGCAGCATCGCAGATGGAAGAAGTTTTGCAGGCTGCGGGCGTTCATGGTGACGACCATCTTGGTCTCGCAGGCATTGGGCAGCACGAAGCGGGCATCCTCATTGGCCTGCTTGGAAGCCTTGGCGCGGGCCTGTTTTTCGGGCATTCCCTCTGCCATCAGGCGGGCGGTGTGGCCCTCCTCCAGCTTTTTCACGAGGTCAAGGTAGCGCGCCGCGTCCTCGTTCATGCTGGCGATGAAGGCTTCCTTCGCTTCGGGGATTGCCTCGATCTCCGGCGGGATGACATAACGGAAATCGTCCAGCCGGACATAGCGCTGGCTCTGCACACTGAACGATGCGATGCGGTGGCGGGTGATCTGGGCCAGCAGGGTGCGGCTGACGCCCTCGATGCCAAAGGTGAAGCTGGCATGTTCTATGGGACTGGCGTGGCCAAGGTCGCTGAGCATGGTCAGGAAGCTGGCCGTCTTCTCCTCGGTCAGGCCGTCCAGCAGGTCGGTGATGTGGGCGTCGGAATAGCAGAGCTTCGCCGCCGCAGCCACCACCTTTTCCGGCTCCGGCGTATGCGCGATCAATCGGACTGTCATCATCTGTCATTCCTCCGTTATTTTTGTCAGCGGCGCAAAGTTTGCCATGGTCTTCTTCACGCCGACCTTTTCAAAGTTGATCTCTACGATCTGGTCGCCTGCGGCAGGCTTGACCTTGAGCACCTTGCCGCGGCCAAACACTTTATGCTCTACGATATCCCCCGGCTCGTAGTGTTTCGGGGTGCTGGCGGCAGGCTTTGCCGCCGGTGCCCCGGTGAACTGCACCGGTTTCGCCGGAGCCTTGGGGGCTGCGGTACGGCCATAACTGGAACCAAAACCACCCGAACGGCTGCGGCTGTCCGCGCTGGCCGACCCGGACGCGCCCCGCCCGGCGTAGTCAGCCCCAAAGCCCCGGCTGCCGCCGTTGTATTCGGCATTCAGGTAGCCGGAGCGGCTGCCGGAACTGGAACCGAAACCGCCGGAACGGCTGCGGCCCCAGCCGGAGGCACCGGAGTAGCCCGATGCGCCGCCCGGCACGGTATCGCTGTAAGCCGATCCCCAGCCGCCCAGCTGAGAGCGGCGCTCCAGCGCCGGGCTGCGGGTCTCCTCGATGTACTCCGGCTCGATCTCGCGCAAAAAGCGGCTGGGTTCGTTGCGCTGGGTACGGCCATAGAGCATCCGAGTCACGCTGTTGGAGATGTAAAGATCCTTTTTAGCGCGGGTGATGCCGACATAGGCCAGGCGGCGTTCCTCTTCGAGGTCTGCTTCGGAGTATTTGCTCATCTCGCTGGGGAAGACGCCCTCCTCCATGCCGATGAGGAACACATACGGAAATTCCAACCCCTTGGCCGAGTGGATGGTCATCAGGACCACCTGGTCGCTGCTTTCGTTGTAGCTGTCGATGTCGCTGATGAGGGCGATGTCTTCGAGGTAGCCTTCCAGCGTGGCTTCCTCGCCGTGCTGGTCGCAGTAGTTTTTCACGTTGTTGACCAGCTGGCCCAGGTTCTGCAGCCGGTCGGCGGCGTCCTCGTGGCCCTTGGCGATCTCCTGTTCGAGCATGGCCTTGTACCCGCTCAGCTCAATGACGTCGGACGCAAATTCATCCAGCGTCCGTGTTTCCAGCGACTCCTGCAATTTCTCGTAGATCTGCCAGAATTTCAGGATCGGCATGATGGAGCGGGCCAGCCGCGCGTACTGGTCGGCGTGGCTGATGATCTCCAGCATGCTCGTGTTCTCCTGCGCGGCAAGGTCTGCGATGACCTCGATGGTCGTGTTGCCGATCTTCCGCGCCGGTTCGTTGATGATGCGGCGCAGGCGGACGTCGTCGCGGGCGTTGGCCACGATGGACATATAAGAGTGGATGTCCTTGACCTCTTTGCGGTCGTTGAAGCGCTGGCCGCCCACGATCTTGTGCGGGATACCGGCGCGGGTGAAGTAGCTTTCGATGGGGGCCGACTGCGCGTTCATCCGGTAGAGCACCGCGTGGTCTGCCAGATGCCCGCCCTCTTTGAGGTGCTGACCGATGACATCCGCGATGTGCATGGCCTCATCCTGCTCGTTCTCCGCCGTGTAGACCTGCACCTTGTCGCCCTCACCGTTCTTCGTCCAGAGGGTCTTGCCCTTGCGCTCGGTGTTGTGCTGGATGACGCAGTTGGCGGCGTCCAGGATATTGGAGGTCGAGCGGTAGTTCTGTTCCAGACGAATGGTCTTTGTGCCGGGATAGATGCGCTCAAAGTTGAGGATGTTCTCGATGGTGGCACCGCGGAACCGGTAGATGCTCTGGTCATCGTCGCCGACGACGCAGATGTTCTTTTCCGGCCCGGTGAGCAGGCTGACCAGGCGGAACTGTGCCACGCTGGTGTCCTGGTATTCGTCCACGAGCAGATAGCGGTATTTGTTCTGGTAGAACTGCCGCACCTCCTCGTGCCCGGCCAGCAGCTGGACGGTCTGGTAGATGAGGTCATCGAAATCAAACGCACCGGCGTCCTTCAGCTTCTTTTCGTAGGCCGCATAGACCTTGGCCGCCAGCGCCCCTTTCGTATCCCGCGCCGGGGTGCGCAGAGCCTCTTCGGGGCTGACGAGCTGGTCCTTCCAGCGGCTCATCTGGTTGATGGCGCTCTTGACCGGGAAGAATTTGTCGTCGATGCTCAGCTCTTTGTACACGCTTTTCATCACGCGCTGGGCGTCGTCGGTGTCGTAGATGGTAAAGCTGCGGGGGTAGCCGATCTCCTCCGCCCAGCGGCGCAGGATGCGCACACAGGCCGAGTGGAAGGTGGAGGCGAACACCTCGTCGCCTTCTTCGCCGCCCAGCATGTTCCGCAGGCGCTCCTTCAGCTCCCCTGCCGCCTTGTTCGTAAAGGTGATTGCCATCACGTTCCAGCTGCGCACCGCATCCTTGCGGAGCATCCCGTCCAGCCAGGAGGGGGCATCGGTGTTCGTCATGATAGCCATCCGCAGCGCCTTGACGTCGTCCTCGGTCACTTCGCGGGGCACCCACTGGGAGCCGTGCGCCGCACCAAAGCGGATGAGGTTCGCGATGCGGTTGACCAGCACGGTCGTCTTGCCGCTTCCGGCGCCTGCCAGGATCAGCAGTGGGCCGTTGGTGGTAAACACAGCCTCCCGCTGCATCGCGTTCAGGCGGCCGAACTGTTTTTCAATGTAGGTATCGCGCAGCGCGCAAAATTCCTGCCTGAGATCAATTGCCATTGTTTCACCTGTTCTTTAAGCTATTTTCCATGAATCACTAAGATATAGTATATCACATTTCATCCCTATTGCACAGAGTTTCCCGCATAAAAAACCGCCCATCTGCGGCGCAGTGCCGACAGATGGGCGGTTTGGAATCCTCAATTTGCCAAAACAGGGCTTAGCCGAAGATGTTGATCAGAATACCAGCAGCAACGGCGGAACCGATCACGCCAGCGACGTTGGGGCCCATGGCGTGCATCAGCAGGAAGTTGGAGGGGTTCTCGCTCTGGCCGACCTTCTGAGAAACGCGGGCCGCCATCGGAACAGCGGAAACACCTGCGGAACCGATCAGGGGGTTGACCTGGCCGCCGGTCAGTGCATACATGACCTTGCCGCACAGAACACCGGCTGCAGTGCCGAAGGAGAATGCGATCAGACCCAGCACGATGATGAACAGGGTGCGGGTGTTCAGGAAGGTGTTGGCAGAGGTGGTGCAGCCAACGGACAGCGCCAGGAAGATGGTGATGATGTTCATCAGCTCATTGCCGGCGGTCTTCTGGATACGGTCCACAACACCAGACTCCTTCATCAGGTTGCCCAGCATCAGCATACCGACCAGAACGGCGGCATCCGGAACGATCAGGGAGACAATGATGGTGACCATGATGGGGAAGACGATCTTCTCGGTCTTGGTCACGGTGCGCAGCTGCTTCATCACGACGGTACGCTCTTTCTTAGTGGTCAGAGCCTTCATGATGGGCGGCTGGATGACAGGCACCAGCGCCATGTAGCTGTATGCTGCCACGGCGATGCTGCCCAGCAGCTCCGGTGCCAGACGGGAGGTGACGAAGATCGCGGTCGGGCCGTCTGCACCGCCAATGATGGCGATGGCAGCAGACTGCTTCTGGGTGAAGTCCACCAGGCCGGTGGCTGCCAGCAGGCGGGCACCCATGTAGGTGCCGAAGATGCCGAACTGGGCTGCAGCGCCCAGCAGCAGGCTCTTGGGGTTGGAGATCAGGGGTGCGAAGTCGGTCATGGTGCCGATGCCCAGGAAGATCAGCGGCGGGTAGATGCCCAGCTTGACGCCCATGTAGAGCATATCGGCCAGACCGCCGTTGTTCAGGATCTCGACCCACATCGGGTGCTCCAGACCATCGCCGACGAAATACTGCATGTGGATGATGCCGCTGCCGGGCAGGTTGGCAAGGATCATGCCGAACGCCATGGGCAGCAGGATCAGGGGCTCAAATTCCTTCACAATGGCCAGGTACAGCAAGAAGCAGCCGACGCAAATCATGATTGCGTACAGGTAGCCGCCCGGCTCGCCGAAGCGGGCGAAGCCAGAGCTTTGGAAAATACCGACCAGAGTGCTGATAAACTGTGTCATGTTCTTCCTCCTGTGTTAAAAAGGTGCGGTGGTGTCGTTGACACCGGCCTTGCCCCAGCCATTCTTGCTGCGGCGCACGGCCTTGAGGGTGTATTTTCCGTTGCCCATTGCGTGGATCGCTGCCATGATCGCAGCCACCACATCGCCGGGGATGCCCTCTTCCACCACAGGAGCAGGAGCAGCAGCCTGCTGAACAGGTGCGGCCGGCTTTGCAGCGGGAGCCTTGGGTGCAGCCTTTTCTGCTGCCTTCCTGACATTCATGCCGTCGAAGATCTTGCCCTCCAGCGTGATGATCGCCATCAGCAGGACAAGGATGGCAAACACCAATACGATACCGGTAATGGTGATAACCACATCAGAACCCAGATTCATGTTCTTCCTCCTAGTCATTTATTCTTCTGCGGCCAAAGCGCATGGCTCCGCCCGCAAAAACCGATTTGAAAATATTATACAATATTTTCCGGCCCGATTCAACAACGATGAACAAAAAATATCGCAATTTTTTCCAAACCGTGAAGTACGTCTTTTCGCTCAGCGGCGGCCGATGCGGGGGGTCGCGTCCGTAAAGCCGGTCTCCAGCCGGTCGCGCACGCTCAGGCTCATGGCTGTGCCCAGCGCCACACAGTTCACAGGGTCGGGCGAGACCTCCACGTTGACCTTGAGTTCCTGGCTCAGGTACTCCGGCAGGCCGTGCAGCTGGGCACCGCCGCCCGTCAACACCACGCCGTTGCGGAAGATGTCGCCGGCCAGCTCCGGCGGGGTCTTTTCCAGCACCTGATGGGCCGCCGTGCCGATCTGCTCGCTCAGCATCATGACCGGCTCATACAGGTCGCTGGTGGAGACGTTCACCCGGATGGGCAGGCCGGTCAGCAGGCTGCGGCCCTTGACCTCCATCGTCTCGTTGAAATCGGCCTTCTGGGGGCAGCAGGCCACGTTCTTTTTCAGCTGTTCGGCGGTGCGCTGACCGATGGCGATGCTGAACTTGTTGCGCACATACTTCAAGATCTCGTCATCGTAGTGGTTGCCCGCCACGCGGACGCTGGTGGCTTTGACCTTGCCGCCCAGGCTCAGCACTGCAATATCCGTGGTGCCGCCGCCGATGTCGATGATCATCCGGCCGTCGGGCTGGGTGATGTCGATGCCGGAGCCGAGGGCTGCGGCGATGGGCTCATCAATGAGGTAGACCTGACGCGCACCGGCTGCCATGACCGCCTCGACCACGGCGTCGCTCTCGATGCCGGTGATGGCCGCCGGCACACAGACCGCCACGCGGGGCTTGACCATGTGGGAGCTGTACACCTGATTGACGAACCGGCAGATGAGCTCGCGGGTCATGGTGTGGTCGCTGATGACGCCGTCCTTCAGCGGGAAGATCGCGGAAATATAGTTCGGGGTGCGGCCCACCATGGCCAGCGCCTTGTCGCCAACCTCCAGCACCGAGTTCTTGCGGGTATCCACCGCCACCACGCTGGGCTGATTGAGCACCACGCCGGTGCCCTCCTGCGCGATGATGATGGTCGTGGTACCAAGGTCGATACCGATATCATTCTGTGCCATAATACGAAGATCCTTTCTCTGCTTTCCCTGTTCCTATCTGAATGCCGGTCTCCCCGGCCGGGTAATCAAACACATTACAGTATAACATAACCGCTCGGAAAAGTACACCCGCGTTCTTGCACAAAGCAGCGGTTTCCTGCGTCATTCCTCAAGTTTCTGCTGTTCGGCGGGCAGGGCCTGCTGCAGCAGGGTGCACAGGCCGCTGTACCGCAGGTTCTGGCGCACATTGCCCATCATCCGGTTCACGACATCCCGCCGCCCGGTCACGATGCAGAGCTTCCGTGCGCGGGTGACGCCGGTGTAGAACAGGTTCCGGTAGCACAGCCGGGGCGGCACCTGTGCCACCGGCAGGATCACCGCCGGGAACTCGCTGCCCTGGCTCTTGTGCACCGTGATGGCGTAGGCGATCTCCAGTTCGTTGAGGTTCTCCGCCGGATAGAGCAGCCGCCGGTCGTCCATCCGGACCACCATCGAGCGCTCCCGCATGTTGATGGATTCCACGATGCCGATGTCGCCGTTGTAGGCACCCACGCCCTGTTCCCCGCCGACCCGCTGCCAGACGATCTCGTAATTGTTGCGCACCTGCATCACCTTGTCTCCCACCCGGAAGACGCGGGCCGCGCTCTGCAGCTGGGGTTTGCCCTTCTGCTCCGGGTTGAGCAGGTTCTGCAGCTCCACGTTCAGCGCCTGGGTGCCGGTGGGGCCGAGCTTGGTCGGGCAGAGCACCTGGATATCCCGGACGGGGTCGAAGCCGTAGCTCCGGGGCAGGCGGGTCGTGACAAGGTCGCAGACCAGCTTCTGGGCTGCATCGCCGTCCGATTCCAGAAAGAAAAAGTCGTCGGTCTTGCCGCCTTTTTGCAGCGGCTCACTGGAAATGATGTGGTGGGCGTTCTCCACGATGAGGCTCCGCTTGGCCTGCCGGAAGATCTCGTTCAGGCAGACGGTGGGCACCCGCTCGGAGCGGATGACCTCGCCCAGGATGTTGCCGGGGCCGACGCTGGGCAGCTGGTCGGCATCGCCCACCATCAGGATGCGGCAGCTGTACCGCAGCGCCGCGATAAGCGCCTGAAACAGCTTGACATCCACCATGCTCATCTCGTCGAGGATGACGACATCGCACTTGAGCAGGTTCTTGTCGTTGTGGATGAAGCTGACCACGCCGCCGGTGTAGTCCACTTCGAGCAGGCGGTGGATGGTGGAGGCCTTCCGGCCGGTCAGCTCGCTCAGCCGCTTGGCCGCACGGCCCGTGGGGGCGCAGAGGGCTACCCGCTCGGCCTGATGTTCCAGCAATTGCAGGATGGCGTTCACAGTGGTGGTCTTGCCGGTGCCGGGGCCGCCGGTGAGGACGAGGCAGTTCTCGGTCATCGCCTTGCGGATGGCCTCTTTTTGCAGCGGTGCATAGGCAAAACCCTGGGTCAGCTCCAAGACCTGGATGTTCTTGTCCAGGTCGCGGACGGTCTGCTTCTCCCGCTTGGCCAGCAGGGCCAGCCGGTCGGCGATGTCCTGTTCGGCGGCCAGCAGGTCGGGCAGGTAGATATAGGGCGTACCCTCAAACATTCGGACGCTGAGTTCGTCCGTTTCGATGCACTGGTCCAGCGCTTTGGCCAGCTTTTCCGGCGGCTGGTGGATGAAATTGGAGGCCGTTTCTAGCAGCTGCGCACGGGGCAGGCAGGTGTGGCCGTTGCCCGCATTGTGGCGCAGGGTGCGCAGAAGGGCGGCTTCCAGCCGCTGGGTGCAGTCCCCTTCCATGTGGTAGTACTGGGCGATGCTGTCGGCGTGGCGGAAATCCAGCTGCAGCGGCTCGCCGCAGAGCAGATAGGGGTTGGAGGAGATGGCGTTCATGGCGCTGGGGCCGAACACCCGGAACACCTCCATCGCGCGGCGGGGGCTGATCTCAAACTGCGCCAGATAGGCGATGAGCTCCCGCATCCCGAACATCCGCTTGAACTCCTGCTGGATGCGGTCGGCCT
>OIYY01000927.1_pt1 | contig 18022 bp, 15 predicted proteins | sample 1588341 | NCBI WGS metagenome assembly OIYY01 (sample SAMN03283287) | human gut metagenome | biome: human-associated habitat; material: feces | host: Homo sapiens | place: Peru | collected 2012 | reverse complement strand
GATCGTTGTGGCAAAGCGTATAACCGAACCGAGGTGAGAGTATGAGAACGCCAAATGAGAACAAACAAAAGCCCCGCGACCGTACCCCAAAAAGTACGGCGGGGACGATACCGAAAGCCGCCCTAAAAGCGGCGTGGTTAAAAACGAAAGAACAAACCCGCACCGCCGCACAGGAAAATGATACCGAACCCCGACAGCAGGAACCGACAGATCTTGCGGATTCGGCTGCGGAACAGTCGGCAGCTTTTGTGCGGCATCAGGGGCGGAAATTGGCAGAAACCCAAGCCCGACAGCACCGACAAAAGGAAGCTGCTGCCAGCGCCCATGCCGCCGGTGAGCGAGGTGTCAGCCCGAAACAAGTCAAGTGCGGCACGCTGCCCGATGCGGCGCAACGCCCGCGCCGTGGGGCAGATTTGCCCCGACAGCGGGCAAAAGAAAAGGTTGCCACTGCCAAGACCGCGCCGCGCGATATTCGCGGCGTGACCCAAAGTCAGCGCCAACTGCGTACTGCCGAAAATGAAACTGTGCGGAGCGTAACAACCCAAGCACAAATGCATACCCGCACCCGCCAAGTACAGCTTGCTATCCAGAAAGCTGCCAGCAATACCCGCAGGACGGTTACAGCGGTACGCTCGGCCATACGACACTTTCTCGCCAGCCTCCACAGCCTTGTTGCGGCCATTGCCGTAGGCATCAGCGTGGCACTCAGCATTATCATTGTCATCAGTCTTGTGGCATTTGTGTCCGGTTCGGCCTACGGCATCTTTTTTGCCGCCAATGCGCCCGGTGCAGATACCATCACCGTCCAAGAGGCGGTAGAGACGCTGACGGCGGAATACCGCGACAGACTGGAAGAAATCTCCGATACAGTACAGCACGACCGCCAAGACATTACCGCCAACGATGACGTGTACTACATCCGCTGGCAAGATGTCCTGGCGGTCTTTTCTTCGTATGTGGCAGGCAGCGAACAAGGCGCACCCGTTGCGGCGCTGACAGAGGAACAGGTGGACAAGCTGCGGGAAACTATGTGGGCAATGAACGCAGTGGACTACGCTACCCATGCGGAAACCGCTGTTATAGAAACAACGGACAAAAACGGAAAAGCGACCACAACAGAGATAACCGAAACCGTCCTCGTAATCGAACTGACCCACAAAACACCCGACGAGATGGCGGCAGATTATCATTTCACCACCCGCCAAAACACCTACCTGCAGCTCCTGCAAGACCCACAGTATGAGGAACTGTGGGCAGAATTGCTCGGCGGTTTTGCACAGGGCGGTGGAGAACTTATGAACCCGGACAGCACTCGCACCCCCACAGGCACCCTGCAGTGGCCGCTGCCGGTTGCGGGTGCAATCACCTCACAGTTCGGCCACCGCGTGGACCCCATCACCGGCGAAGTCAGCTCCCACACCGGCACCGACATTGCCTGTGCCGAGGGAACGCCGATCCTCGCCGCCGCAGATGGAACCGTCACCGTTGCCAACGGTCTTGACAGCTGGGGCGGCAGTTACGGCTACTACATCCAAATCGACCACGGCGGCGGGCTGGAAACACTGTACGCCCACTGCTCGTCCATCTGCGTCACCACCGGTCAGCAGGTGCAGGCGGGTGAGGTCATTGGTTATGTCGGCCACACTGGGCGGGTTACGGGTAACCATCTACACTGGGAAGTGCGGGTCGACAGAAGCGGAAAAGACGCTATGTCGTTCTTTAACGTGTATAATGAAGGGTAAAAAATGCAAACGGGAATCCTCTATTTTTATAATGGAGGATTCCCGTTTACTAAAAACTACACTATACTAATTAATAGTATAATACCACAAGAGTCGACAATTTACAACATATCCTGTCGCATTTATTTCTACTGCAACTGTTTTTTGGCACATTGCCCCAGATACACCACTTTGTTATTGGCTTAGTTGTCGGATATTGTATGCGGTCAGGGTACACACAGCCCATCAGGGGTCAGAAAAGGGGTAAAAATTTATTATGGCAAGACGAGGAGAGAATATCCGGAAGCGCAAAGATGGTCGCTGGGAGGGTCGGTATATCTGTGGTCGGAAGGAGAACAACAAGGCTATCTGGGGATATATTTACGGCCACACCTACGCTGCCGTCAAGCAGGCGCTTTCCCGGAAAAAGACGCAGTATGCTTACTGTACGTTGACTGCGGAGGCTGCATCATTCAGCGATTTGGCGGGCAGATGGTTTTGTTCTGTGCAGGCAAGTGTAAAGGCATCGACTGCTGCGCACTACCGCTATGCGCTGGATCGTTATATTCTCCCCGTGCTGGGCAGTTTTTCCGTCCGTCAGCTGACCGAGGCGAAAGTCGAGGCCGCCTTGCAGGAAATCGTATCCGCATCCCAAAAGCGTCACAAACCACTGGGCTACACAACAGCTCGCGAGTGCTTGACGCTGGTGCGACGCATTTGCCGGTACGGCTGCCATCTGCACGTTATGCCGCCGCTGTACATCGAATTTCAGCTTCCCAGCCAGCCCATGCGGCAGGAACCCGTAATCAATGCCAAAGAGCGACGCGCTATCGAAAACTATGTTGTATGCAACCCCACCCCTAGAAAGGTGGGGCTTCTTTTTATGTTGGAATTAGGCCTGCGTATCGGCGAGGTGTGCGGTCTGAAATGGTCTGATATTGATACAGAAAGCAAAATCTTGACTGTACAGCGTACAGTAAGCCGTATCTATCTGGGCAAGAATAATACAAGAGTCGAAATTTCTACCCCAAAAACACGCAGCTCTGCGCGGCAACTGCCGATTCCAGAAAGCTTTTTGCCGATACTTCGTCAGTTGAAGAAGTTGTATGACGGCGACGCCTGGTTTTTATCCGGAAACCGCCGCAAGCCTGTTGAACCCCGCTGTTATCGCACCAGTGTAAAGCGCTATCTGCGGCAGGCGTCCGTGCAGGTTGTGCGTCCGCATATCCTGCGGCACAGCTTTGCAACCGCTTGCCTGCGCGCTGGCTGCGACGTGAAAACAATCAGCACACTGTTAGGCCATGCCAGTGCCTCCACCACACTTAAACGCTATGTACATACGGACTGGCCGCACCTCGTCCATGAGGTCAACCGAATATTTGCAATTTCTGCCAGAAAGGGTCGATAGAGGGGCAAAAGAGTTTAAAAAGCCGCGAAGCATCGTCTGAACTTTCTGTAGGGTAGTCCATTATAAAAATGGAGAACCTTTCGGGAAGGGGAGATACAGGATGGCAGTGCAGTTGTTTGAACACAATGCAAAAGCCTACCAAGCGGCAGTCAAAATGATGCAGCAATACGGTAAGGCCGCCATCGTTCACCCTACGGGAACCGGAAAAAGCTATATCGCCTTTAAGCTGATCGAGGATCACCCCGACGCTGTAATTGTATGGCTTTCCCCAAGTGAGTATATCTTTAAGACCCAGCGCGAAAACCTGCTGCGACAAGACCCGGATTTTCCGTTGCAAAACGTCCGCTTTTACACCTACGCCAAGCTGATTTGCTGTACCCCCGCGCAGCTGCAGGAAATCGCTGCGCAGGATCCCGCTTATATTATACTCGATGAGTTCCACCGTGCCGGTGCCGAGTATTGGGGCGACAGCACGCAAAAGCTGTTGGCGCTGTGTCCACAGGCAAAGCTGCTGGGACTGACTGCCACCAACGTGCGGTATCTGGATAACAACCGCGATATGGCCGAGGAACTGTTTGACGGTCATGTCGCTTCCGAAATGTCCCTGGGCGAAGCCATCGTCCGGGGTATTTTGCCTGCCCCGAAGTATGTAACCACCGTGTTCAAGTATCAGCAAGATTTAGCGCGGTATCAAAATCGTGTGAATAATCTGCGCAGCCCCGGCATTCAGGACGTGAACCAGAAATATCTGGACGCCCTAAAGCGCGCCCTGGAGCAGGCGGACGGACTGGACAAGGTCTTTGCCCGCCACATCACCAACAAAAGCGGCAAGTACATCGTGTTCTGCTCCGGCAAGGAACACATGGATGAGATGATTTCCCATGTGCCGCAGTGGTTTGCCGCCATTGACCCAGCGCCGACGGTCTATCGGGCTTTGTCCGAGGACCCATCCACCGACAAAGCCTTTGCTGACTTTAAGGCGGACAGCAGCGACCACCTCAAGCTGCTGTTCTGCATTGATATGCTCAACGAAGGCGTACACGTTGCGGGCATTTCGGGTGTGATTCTGTTCCGCCCGACGATTTCGCCCATCATCTATAAGCAGCAAATTGGCCGCGCTTTGACAGCAGGGGACAGCGATACACCGCTGATTCTGGATGTGGTCAACAACTTCGAGGGACTGTCCAGCATCAGCGGCTTGCAGGACGAAATGACCGCCGCCGTGCAGCGCCTGTACGCTAACGGCGAGGGCGACAAGGTTGTCACCGACCACTTTGAGGTCGTGGAGCAGGTGCATGACTGCCGCGTTCTGTTTGAGCAACTGCAAAGCAGCCTGTCCTCAACGTGGGATCATTACTTCTCCGAGGCAAGCATCTACTACGCCGAAAACGGCAATCTGGACATCCCCAGACGGTACAAAACGCCGATGGGGCTGAGCCTTGGCACATGGCTGCAATTGCAGCGGCAGATTCGCAGCGGCAAATGCACGGGCAGCCTGACCGAGCAGCAAATCGAGCGACTGGACAGTATCGGTATGCGCTGGGATAGTTACAACGACCTTGCGTGGACGCGTGGGCTGGCGGCGGCAGAGCAGTATTATGCCAAACACGGTGACCTGCTGGTGCCCGTGGGCTGGGTGACGGATGATGGCTTCCTCTTGGGAACCTGGGTGTGTAACCGACGCGCCGAAAAAGCTGCGGGAAAACTCGACGATGACAAGATAGAGGAACTCGAAAGCATCGGCATGGTGTGGGATGCCTTCAGCGAAAAGTGGGAGCGCGGCTTTGCGGCAGCTGCCCAATATTACGCCGAACACGGCAATCTGATCATGCCTGTGACCTACACAACCAAAGACGGCTTGCGTCTGGGCGTTTGGGTAAGAAATCAGAAGCAAACCTATGCAAACGGCACGCTGCAACAGGAAAAAGCCGCGCGGCTGGAAGGCATCGGAATCCGGTGGGAACAGAATAATTATGACTTCCAGTGGAGTGAAGCCTATGCAGCAGCCAAGCTGTATTTTGAGGAATACGGGAATTTGAATGTTCCCATCGCCTATACCACGGCAGACGACATTGCCCTCGGCAAGTGGGTGGCACGCCAGCAGTACGCACACAACAATCCGGGCAAGAGCAACTGCAAGCTCACGCCGGAGCGCGTGGAGCTGCTGGATAAAATCGGTATGCAATGGGAGAAGCCTGACCCGTGGCAGCATCGGTATGAACTTGCACAGGAGTATCTGCAGGAACATGGGGATTTGCTGATCCCGGCTAAATACAAAACAGACAACGGTATCTGGTTGGGACGCTGGCTGTATGAGCAAAAGGTGCTGCTGCGCAAGCAGTCACCGAAGTTGAGTGCAGACAAAATAGATAAATTGCGGAAACTGCTGGGCGAGGGTACAGCAGGCAAAGCGTGTTGAGTTAGAAAAGACGATAAGGCGGAAAATATGGCAGTTGCGGTAGAAGAAAGAACAAGTGCGGAGGAAGCCTACTCCATTTACGACCCGAACGAATGGGACAACGAGATAATTCATCAAGCAATTTTGGAGCATCAGTACCACTTATCCGACCACCAAAAGAGGTATGTGGGCGTCAAGCGTGTAATCGACACCTGCATTGCGGCAGTGATGCTACTGATTTTGATCATCCCTTTTTTGCTGATTGCAATTCTACAAAAGCTGAGCAGTCCCACGGAACCGGTGTTTTTCTTGCAGGACCGTGTCGGAATGCATGGGAAGATATTCAAAATCATCAAGTTCAGAACCATGAAATCTACAGCGCCGCATAACACAGCAACGTCTGATTTGGAAAATGCAGAAATGTATCTATCCAACTTGGGCAAGGTGTTGCGCAGATTCAGTATAGACGAACTGCCGCAGCTTTTTAATGTGCTTTGCGGGCAGATGGCTCTGATTGGTCCCCGTCCCTTGATTGTCTCGGAGTATCCGGCACAATATCTGCGCGAGTTCTACGGTGTATATGAGGTTCGACCCGGTATCACCGGTCTGGCACAGGTCAATGGACGAGATACATTAAACGATGTGGACAAGGTGCGTTATGACCGTGCCTATACCCGCAATGTTTGTGCCCGTTTGGACGCGATGATTCTACTGAAATCCGTAGGATATGTCGCCAAACAGGAGGGCATTGTGGAGGGCAAGCAAACCCATGTGCCGGGATTTGCGACAAAGGTCAATGAAAATGTGGAAAACGATTTAAAGGATATCCTTATGAGGTGAGTGTATGACTGGTAGAACGAAGCATATTCTGATGGCGGCAAATGACACGACGTTTGTTTATAACCTCCGGCGTGAAATTCTGCAGGAATTGCTTGACAATGGTTATAAAGTTACCGTGATGGCGCAGGTTTTGAGTTTTGAACAGGAACTGCGCGAGATGGGATGCGAAATTATAAATATCGAGACGGCACGTCAGGGAAAGAACCCTTTTAAGGATGTTCTACTGTTTCAAAAATACTATCGAGCATTAAAAGAAGCCAGTCCCGATGTTATGCTGGGAAACAACATAAAGCCGAATGTGTATGCAGGTGTTGCATGTCAGATGTTAAAAATCCCATACATCCCCAATGTAACCGGTCTTGGCACCCCGGTGGAAAATCCCGGCCCGTTGCAGGCACTGACGACCCGGCTTTACAAGATGGGAGTGGCAGGTGCAAGCTGCATTTTTTTCCAGAATAATGAAAACCGTACATTCTTTGAAAGCCATCATATGATGCCTAAGCACGCTGTCGTTCGCTTACTGCCTGGCTCAGGCGTGGATTTGGAGGCGCATCCTGCTTTTGCATATCCGGATGGGGACATAATTCATTTCCAGTACACATCAAGAATTCTCAAGGAGAAGGGGATTGACCTGTATCTGGCTGCAGCAAAAGCAATCCATGAAAAGCATCCCAACACGGTGTTCCATATCTGCGGCGGCTGCGATGATGAACGCTACATACAAATTTTGAAAGACGCCGAGAATGCAGGCTATATCGTTTACCATGGACAGCAGAAGGATATGATTCCGTTTCTAAAACAGGCGGCTTGCATCGTTCATCCTTCCTATTATCCGGAGGGTATGAGTAATGTCCTACTGGAGGGCGCAGCCAGTGCGCGTCCCATTATTGCCACCGACCGCGCGGGTTGTAGAGAAACGGTGGAAGACGGCGTAACCGGTTTTCTTATTCCGATCAAGGATGAGCAGGCGCTAGTTGAGGCATTGGAGAAATTCATGCAAATGACACCGCAGCAGCGGAAAGCTATGGGTCTTGCGGGGCGCGCTAAGATGGAACGAGAATTTGATCGTAAGCTGGTCGTTGAGGCATATTGGGAAGAAATTCAGGGCATTACGAGGGATTGAATGATGGATTACAAGAAAATCATTAAAAGCAGGGCTGTAAGAATCAAAATCATGCAGGCTATGAGCTTTGTTCCTGATAAGTGGATGCTGAGCTTGCAATACAAGATTAAGACCGGCAGGAAACTGAACTTGAAGAATCCGCAGCGTTACACAGAAAAACTGCAATGGTACAAGATGTACTACCGTGACCCGGTTATGAAGCAATGCGTGGATAAATATGAGGTTCGCAAATATGTAGAGGAATGTGGACTCGGTTCCATCCTGAATGAATGCTATGGCGTATATGGCAGCCCCGATGAGATTGATTTTGGAAAACTGCCGGATTCGTTTGTCTTGAAAGATACGCTGGGGGGGGGTGGAAACTCGGTTATCTTAGTGCCGGATAAAAGCAAGTTGAATATTGAACAAGCAAAGCAGCAGATGGCACAATGGGTTGCGGAGTCAACAAGTGTAAAACATCCGGGCAGGGAGTGGGTATACGATGAAATGCCCCATCGCATTGTTGCAGAAAAGTTTATTTCATCGAACCCAGAAACGGGCGGTTTGATTGATTATAAGTTCTTTTGCTTTGGCGGAAGGGTAGCCTGCTTGTATGTGATGGGAAATCGCGAAAATGGATTAAAAGTTGGAATTTATGACCGGAATTTTCGTAAGTTGGATGCCTATATCAGTTATGACGAAAAAATGGAAACTGAAGCCCAAAAACCGGAAAATTTCGAGGAAATGTGTGAAATTGCGGAGAAACTTTCGGCAAAATTCCCCCATGCTCGAATTGACTTATTTGATCAGAACGGAGTCATTGCCTTTGGAGAAATCACGTTCTTTTCAGGTAGTGGATATACACTATTTAATCCTGACGAATTTGATTTCCAGCTTGGTGATTTCTTTCAGCTTCCGCAGAACACGAAGGCATAACAGCTGCTTCATAATATTTTATGAGTTGTGACGTAGAATACATTGCACTGAAAAATAAAGGAGCAGAAAAGTAATGAAAAAAATGGAAGAATTGCCTAAAGTATCAATTATTATTCCGGTTTATAATGGGTCGGATTATTTGGATAAAGCTATCCAGAGCGCTTTGAACCAATCATACCAAAACGTTGAAATCATCGTGGTCAATGACGGTTCAAATGATGGTGGCAAAACAGCTGAGATAGCAAGATCTTACGGAGATAAGATCAGATATATCGAGAAGGAAAATGGGGGCGTTTCGTCTGCACTAAATCGCGGTATTGAAGCGATGACGGGCGAGTATTTTTCGTGGCTCAGCCATGATGATGAATACCGAGATGAGAAAATCGAAAAACAGGTAGATGCGTTGCGGGCGTTCAAAAATAACAGAATGATTGCCCTGTGTGATACAGAGTTTATTGACGAGGATAGCAGGGTTCTTGATAAAACGTGGGGAACGCCTAAATCCGGCGTTTACAGCAACGAGCAAGCACTGTTGCTGATGAATAAAAAATCGCTGAGCGGAATTTCGCTTTTGATTCCTAAGGCGGCATTTCTTGAATGCGGAGAATTTGATACATCCTTACGCTTTACACAGGATGCAGATATGTGGAAGAGGATTTTCCTCGACGGCTATTCCTTGTTGATAGATAAAACGATTTATGCCTGCAGTCGGTTGCATGGAAAGCAGCAGACAAATACGCATCGGGAAAGATTCAGAGAAGAAAGCAAAAGGACAATCCCAGCTTATTGCGATACACTCTGCGAAAAAAGAATGTATGACGTTGCGCAGGCGTTGCTGCTGAAGCTAAATCGGAGTGCTTTGGATGATAGCGCTCGATATGTTGAAATGAAGCTGAGAGAACAGGGGCAACTTCCGCCCGTTGTTTGGGTAAAAGCGAAAGCAAATCAGGCTTATGGAAAAATCAGACCGTATATTCGGCAAACGTATTACAAGTTGAAATTCGGAATTGAAAGCAAGGATTCAAAAGGATAATGGTGGCATGAATGAGAGTTGTCCAAATCAATGTGACATATGGAAACGCAGATAGTACTGGGCGAAATGTTAGGGAACTCCATGATTACCTTCTAAGCAATAATGTTGATTCTTATGTGTACACTGCAAGAATTAATGATGATACGGACATTGACAGTAGGATTCGGTTCTTTTCTTCGGATTTGGACAGAAAGATTCATGCAGTCCTGTCAAGACTAACAGGGCTGCAAGGTTACTTTTCAGTTGCATCAACAAGAAGGATGCTGCATGGATTGAAAGCGGATGATCCAGATGTTGTAATTCTTCACGTTCTACATAGCAATTGCATAAACTTCCCGATGCTATGCAAATATCTGGCAAAGAAAGACATTCCAACTGTTTTAGTACTCCACGATTGTTGGTACTTCACTGGACATTGTTGCCATTTTACACAATCCAATTGTGTAAAATGGCAACAAGATTGTTGCTATTGCCCACAAATACACGAGTGGAATAAAAGCTGGATTTTTGATACTGCACATAAATGTCTGCGGGACAAGAAGAAGTGGTTTGATGCTATTCCACATCTTGGTGTAGTCGGCGTATCTGACTGGATTGTCGGGGAAGCAAAAAAGTCGATACTCAAGGATGCGACCATAATTCAACGAATCTACAACTGGATTGATCTAGAAGTCTTTAAACCGCAGAATACACAGGAATTGAGAAAACAACTGGGAATTGCGGACAATGAGAAGGTTTTGCTTGGAGTGGCATCTGCCTGGAATGAGCGGAAGGGATTGCAGGAAATGTTGTTGATTGCCAAAGGAATACCGGATGCGAAGGTTGTTATGATTGGAAAATTACCCGAGAATGTAGAAATTCCTGAAAATATGGTCTGTGTGGGTCTAGTAAGAGATCCCGCACAACTTGCAAAATATTACTCCATGGCAGACCTGTTTCTAAATCCTTCCGTTCAAGAAACCTTTGGAAAAACTACGGCTGAGGCTATGAGTTGCGGAACGCCAGTGATTGTATATAATACAACAGCGTGTACGGAGCTGGTAGGAGAAGGTTGTGGGAGTGTAGAGGAAAAACTGCTGGCAACGGAATATATAAAAACAGTTAAGGAGAGCCTAGAAAAGACAAAAATGCCAGACAATTGCCGTCAATTTGCGAAAAAAAACTTCTCATATTATGATTCGTGCAATCAGTATATGAAACTTATCAATCAACTGTATTTATCCTGTGAGCGGAGGAGCAGAAATTGAATAGATTTATTATACGCGTTAACTATGAGGAAGTGTTTTCGTTTTTGCTAACATTGTTGTCAGTGTGGATGTCAAGAACAGTGTTTTTTGGGGTTGCTATCAAAACACGACTCGTATTGCCTACTGCGTGTGCATTTTTTTCGCATGTCTTTTTATTCCTATAGGTATTATCCGCCTCAAACGCATACTTACAGCCATGCTAGTGCCGTTCACACTGTTCATGATAAATATTCTCTGGTGTTTTACTGAAATGAATGCGAGCAATTTGAACGCAGTGCTTGGATATGTCGTTATGCTGCTTTGTGGAGCAATGATAGTCGTTTTGATAAGACCGCAGCTCTTCGCGAAGTATTATATCCGAATTATTTCAGTTTACTGTGTGCTATCCTTTCCCTGTGTAATCATTGCAAACATTAATGAGAATATGGCACGCGCAATGTGCCAAAGCGGCTATGATTGGAGAACACCTTATGGATACAATCCGTTTTACACATGGGGAATGAACGGGACGATCAGTGTGCGAAATTCAGGACCGTTTTGGGAGCCGGGAGCGTTTCAAGGCTATATATGGATTGCAATTCTATTATTGCTATTTAATGTTGACGGACAGAGTATTGAACGAAGAAAAGCGACATTTGTTCTGTTTTTGATTTCCTTATTGACAACGCAGTCTACAACAGGATATATACTGATGCTGGTCTCCTTTGTGTTCTTTAATGAGAAGGTTCTGCAGTTGTTTGAAATTAAAAATTTGAGTACCAAGGTGATGATTGTGATTTTTGTCGCTTTAATCGGCTTGGTATTTTTAAGTACATCGACGGTAGTTATAAATAAAATTGGTAACCAGGAGAACATCTCAACACAAATGCGGACAGCTGATTTTCTTACAGGAGGGCTTCTGGCGCTAAAGTCAGGTCCTTTTGGATTGGGAGAAACAGAAACAAGAAATTCAATAAGAGAGTCATTAGGTTTGTATAGAGATGACTCGGCTGGACTGATCCAAATTACATATACATTTGGCTGGTTTATGGGAATCTACTATATATTGTCTCTGTGTGGGATTGCTAGGCGATTATTCATGACAGATGCTCATAAAGAGAAGGTAGGAATCGGCATCCTGATGATTATTCTTCATTTGACTGAGGGGCTGTGGTCGTTGCCTTTATTTTGGATATTGATGCTCGAGTATAGTGAAAAGGAAACAGCATAATGGCAGTGTATTATATAACATATTACCAGCCGGAATCTGTGACTGATTTGAAACTGGAAATCAGTCCAGCAGGACAGCAGAAGTCCGTGTATCTTATTGAGAAATTGGACAATATTGAGAAAGATTATACAGTAATATGTTTGGCGGAGTCTGGTGCGAAACATGGGGCGCATGGAACGATAAAATTCGATATTGGGGTGCACGGGAAATATGTCCTATGGAGGGAATTTGCGAAGCCGAACAGAGTCGCAAGGAAGATACATTTTTATTATCGTCGGAGACAACTGAAACGGTTTCTTTCAAAATTGACCCCCAATGACACAGTGATTGCATATCATTCCTTGCAAACAGCCGATATTTTTTATAAGTATAAAAGGAAAAAAGACTTCAGGTTTGTTCTGGAATTGGAAGAAATTTATCAGGACGTTGTAAACTGTGGAGCCAAAAAAGCTGCTTGGGAACGAAAGGTTATCACGGCGGCAGATGGTTACATCCTCGCAGCAGAGGCCCTTTCAAAAGAAATTCCGGCAGGACGCCCCTATATAGTTGTGAATGGAACCTATCATGCGGAGGCGGAACGAAATGTCGGCTTTGACGATGGGAAGATTCATTGCGTCTATGCGGGAACGTTTGATCCCACCAAGGGAGGCGCTGCTGCTGCTGCTGCTGCTGAGTTTTTGCCGGAAAACTATCATGTTCATATTTTGGGCTTTGGAACAGATGAACAGAAGAAACAGCTACAAGAATTGATTGCAGCTGTGCAGAAAAAGACAAAATGCACGCTTACTTATGACGGCTTAAAGAGCGGCGAGGAATACATCCAGTTCCTGCAAAAGTGCTATATTGGTCTATGCACGCAGATACCGGATGCCAAGTATACCGAGACCTCCTTTCCATCCAAGGTGCTGGTATATCTGGCGAATGGACTGCGGGTTTTGTCGGTGAGAATCCCAGCGGTAGAGAATTCGGAGGTCGGTGGAATCCTCTATTACTATGACAACCAGTCGCCGCAGGAAATCGCAAACGCAATTATGAGTATCCCGATGAAAGAAGACTATAACAGCAGGCAGCTTCTGAATCAGCTGGATAAAGATTGCGAAAGAAATCTAAAACGGCTGATGGAGAAAATGAACAATGAACTTGATTGAGAAACTTAAAGCGAAGGACAACACGGGTATTGTTCTTCGCAACACCCTAATGGCTGTCATGATAAAAGGCGGCTCGTTGTTTATTGCATTGTTTACGACGCCGGCTTATATGCATTTCTTCAATAATGACGAAGTGCTTGGCGTTTGGTTTACCTTGCTCTCTGTACTGGCATGGATTCTAAACTGCGATATGGGAATCGGCAACGGCCTAAGAAACCACCTAGTTTATGCAATAAATGAGAAAGACTGGGATAAGGCCAGAAAATACATTTCCTCATCGTACTTGTTTTTGTCCGGAATCGGAGCAATTATTCTTCTGGGTGTAGTGGTTGCTGGAAACTTTGTGAGCTGGAACAAGGTTTTTAACATCCGGTCTGAGATAGTTGCTGCAAATACGATGACAAAAGCGTTACAGATTCTTCTGGCATCTATTATTCTCCAATTTGTTTTGCGACTGGTTACATCAATTTTGTATGCCTTGCAAGAAGCATTCGTTCCGGGGCTGCTCAACCTCTCAACCAACGTGATGATGCTGGGATTTGTGCTCCTTTCAAATGCGTTGGGCAAAAACAACAGCCTAGTGTCTTTGGCTTCTGCCTATCTTGTGGCGGTCAATCTGCCGCTGGTCGTTGCTACGTTCTGGGTTTTTACCAAGAAGATTCCACAGACTCGTCCGTCTGTCTCCTTTTTTAGAAAGGATTATGCGCTGTCAATCCTGAAGGTTGGAACAGCTTTTTTGTGGCTTCAGGTTATCGCAATGGTTGTTGATAATACCAACAATTATCTCATTACATTATTTGTTGGCAATTCAGCCGTCGTGGAATATCAGGTATATAACAAAATCTTTAACCTACCAATGACAATGGTAATGCTGGCTACGACATCGCTATGGTCTACGATTACAAAAGCTAAGGCTGAAAATGACTGGAAGTGGATTCAGGCGAGCTACGGCAAGTATATGAAGATTGCTTTCTTGCTTGGAGTAGCAGAATTTGCTGTAATTGTTCCTCTGCAGTGGATATTTAATTTCTGGCTTGGTGACAAGACGATTACTGTCAATTATGGGATTGCAGCGATTTTTGCTTTGTCTGGAACAGTTATGAGTTTACGAACAATTCTTGCAAATTATTCAAACGGTTTGTGTGAGTTGAAAATTCAAACGGTTTTTATGACGATTGGTGCAGTGGTCAATATTCCGCTGGCATATATTTTTTCCCGCATCTCGGGAAGCTATATCTCTATCGTTTTGGCAAATATTTTTTCGATGGTGCCATATTGCATTGCACAGATGCTGTGGTGTCGGAAGTACTTCAAGGCGAAGGTAGAGCAATAAATGGAAAAAAAGAAGAATGCTTTTATAGATTACGTAAAGGGTATTGCAATTCTTTTGGTATTGGTGGGGCACTGTATTCAGTATGGCAGTGGGGTTTCTTTTTTAGAAAATGGTGAATACTGGAATAATATCGTTATGAAAGTGATTTATAGCTTTCATATGCCACTCTTTGTTGCTATCAGTGGATATTTGTTCTGGTTTAGTGTTAAAAATCATGGAATGGTCAATAGTATTAAAACCCGTATCGTAAGACTAGTGCCTGTCTGTTTTACATGGGCAATTATTCTAAGCCTTGTTGATTTCGCAAAAGGGAAATTTACAGGTGTTAAGCATACAGCTTACTATTTTTTGACGGATTTCTGGTTTTTATGGGCTATTATTTTTTCAACGCTATGTGTTGCGCTGATTGAGCTTTTCCATAATAAATTCGGGGGGGGGGTATGCTGCCGTTGCGGCGGCGCTTCTCATGGGCGCATTCATTGTAACACCCGATGTTCTATGGTCGCACACATATAAATATGTTGCTCCATATTTTATTGGCGGATACTATTATGCGAAAAAGCAGAAAAAATGGTTGAAGACCAATGTGGTTGGCGGCATATCGACGTTGCTTTGGGCAGTTTTGATGCTGTTTTACTCCAAAGATTCCTATATTTATACTACGGGAATAACAGTTTTTAGAAAAGAGAATGTATGGAATCAGCTTGGAATAGATGCTTATCGTTATTTGGTAGGCACTGTAGGAGTGATAGCGGTTATCTGGATTTTGAAAAAGCTCTATGCCGTCATTGTGTCATGCGAAGAATCGTGGGTGACATCCGGTCGGGGAATGGTTGAGTATATGGGGAGGAACTCCATTATCTATTATATTTTATCAAACTATTTGTTTATATGGATTATGCCGGAGATTACAAAGAGTTTTACATTTAATATCATTTTGATGTTAGTGGAAACCTTTGTCGTAGCCGTGTTGTGTGACGTGGTGGGCAGGTTAATAAAGCTATTCAAGCCGCTTTCTCGGTGGTTGATAGCGAATTAAACACGTGAAAAAACTGATGAAACGGTAGATTCCGAGTCTTTGAAAACAAATGGATGAGAATCTGCTGTGGGATAAAAAAACGAACATATAGGAGGAAAATAAAAATGTCTGCATTTGATAACGCAACCCTTATGATCACTGGTGGTACTGGTTCTTTTGGCTCTACCGTTCTGAAGCACTTCCTGGATTCTGACCTGAAGGAAATCCGCATCTTCTCCCGTGACGAAAAGAAGCAGGACGATATGCGCCATGAGCTTCAGGCCAAGCATCCGGAGAATGCCAAGAAGGTTAAGTTCTACATCGGTGATGTCCGCAATCCGCAGTCTATCCGTGATGCTATGCCGGGCGTTGATTACATCTTCCACGCTGCCGCTTTGAAACAGGTCCCTTCCTGCGAGTTCTTCCCCATGCAGGCTGTTCAGACCAACATCATCGGTACTGATAATGTGTTGCACGCCGCTATTGACGCTGGCGTCAAGCGTGTTGTCTGCCTGTCCACCGACAAAGCTGCTTACCCCATCAACGCCATGGGCATCTCCAAGGCCATGATGGAGCACGTCATCTACGCAAATGCCCGTGTGGCTGCGGAGCGTGGCGGCACCACCATCTGCTGCACCCGTTACGGCAACGTCATGTGCAGCCGTGGCTCTGTCATTCCTCTGTTCATTGACCAGATCAAGGCTGGCAGCCCCATCACCATCACTGACCCCAACATGACCCGCTTCCTGATGAACTTGGACGAGGCTGTGGATCTGGTCATGTTCGCTTTCCAGCACGCCAACCCCGGTGACCTGTTCATCCAGAAGGCTGATGCTTCTACCATCGGCGATTTGGCTAAGGCTGTTCAGCAGCTGTTCGGCGATACCGGTACGAATATCATCGGCACTCGTCACGGCGAGAAGCTGTTCGAGACCCTGATGACCCGTGAGGAGCGTCTGCGCAGCCAGGATATGGGTCACTACTTCCGTGTGGCTGCGGATAACCGTGACCTGAACTATGACAAGTTTGTGGTCAAGGGCGAAGTACATACCATGGCAGATGAATCTTACACCAGCCATAACACCACTCGTCTGGATGTGGAGGGCACTGTGAAGAAAATCCTGACCACCGAGTATGTCCAGAATGAACTGAAGGGCATTCCGAATGTCTAAAGAAAAGTTGCTGCTGGTTGGTGCCGGTGGTTTCGGACACATGGTTGCAGAACAGGCAATGCTCCAATACAACTGTGCTTTTGTGGATGACGGACAGGCTATGGGTGCTGAGATCTGTGGCATTCCGGCGGTTGGCGGTCTTGCTGATCTGCCGGAGCTGCGGAAGGACTACGACTTGCTAGTGATCGGCATCGGAAATAACCAGTTTCGGGCACAGGTGTACGAGAAAGCAAAAGCACTTGGCTATGTGTTCCCGAACATCATTGCTCCCAGTGCATACATCAGCCCATTTTCTAAAGTCGGCTGTGGCTGCGTGGTGCTGCAAAATGCCTGTGTCCAGAATGGTGCATCTGTCGGAAACGGTGTTCTGCTGAATGCCGGAACGGAAATCCACTGTGATGCAGCGGTAGGGGACTACGCCCTTATCTACACCAACAGTGTGATCCGCACAGGCGCAACGGTGGGGAGCTTTGCCCGCATCGGCAGCAACTGCACCATCTGCAATAACGCAACTGTGTCGGATGGCGCGGACATTCCGGACTGCACCGCAGTACATTAAAGAGGTGATAGGATGAACATTCTAGTCACAGGTGCCAAGGGTATGGTGGGAACCGCCCTGTGCAACAACCTGAAAAACATCCGGGATGGGAAAAACAAGACCCGCCCGGCATTGAATATTGAAGAAATCTACGAGTATGATCTGGATTCCACCCCGGCGAAGCTGGACGAGTATTGCCGGAAGGCGAACTTTGTATTAAATCTGGCGGGGGTGAACCGTCCGGAAAACCCGGAAGATTTCATGAAGGGCAACTTTGGCTTTGCATCCGACCTGCTGAACTGCCTGAAAAAGCACAACAACAAGGCAACTATCATGCTGTCCTCCTCCATTCAGGCTACGCTGGCTGGCCGCTTCGGTAATAGTGAGTATGGTCGTAGCAAAAAGGCGGGCGAGGAGCTGTTCTTCCAGTATGCTCAGGAGACTGGGGCTAAGGTTGCCGTCTACCGTTTTGTGAACCTGATGGGCCACAGCCGCCCCAAGTACAACAGCGCCGTCAGCACCTTCTGCTGGGCGGTTGCCAATGACGAGCCCTTCACCGTTAATGACCGCAGTACCGAGTTGGAACTGCTGTACATCGATGACCTGGTAGAAGGGATGTTCGATCTGCTGGAAGGCAAGGAGCAGCACTGTGAATTTGACGGTGTGGAGACTGTTCTGCAAGCAGATGGTCGTTACTGCTGCGTCCCTGTGACACACAAGGTAACACTGGGCGAGATCGTAGATCTGCTGCAGGAGTTCAAGGCGCAGCCGAGTACGCTTATGGTGCCCAAGATGCCAGACGGTTCCTTTGCTAAGAAGTTGTATTCCCTGTACCTGACCTATCTGCCAACGGACAAGTTTAAGTATGCCCTGAAGATGAACGTGGACAACCGTGGTTCTTTCACGGAACTGGTGCAC
>OIYY01000926.1_pt1 | contig 18032 bp, 20 predicted proteins | sample 1588341 | NCBI WGS metagenome assembly OIYY01 (sample SAMN03283287) | human gut metagenome | biome: human-associated habitat; material: feces | host: Homo sapiens | place: Peru | collected 2012 | reverse complement strand
GAAAGCGGCACCCTTGCCCGGCTTTACATGCTGAAATTCAATAACCTGCAATACATTGCCGTCCTCTTCAAAGGTAACTCCGTTTCGGAAATCGCCTGCACTAATCATTAATTTATACCTCCGTATATAATTTTACTTTTATATTTTATAATATTTCGCACAATAAATCAATACCCATTTTGTAACTATCTTTGCCAAAACCTGAAATTTGCTTTACACAAACATCGGTTATTACAGAAATTTTGCGAAAATCCTCTCTTTTGTGTATATCGCTCATATGAACCTCCACAAACGGAGTGAAATCCGCAACAGCTTCGATAGCATCTCGAATGGCGTATGAATAATGTGTATAAGCACCTGCATTGAGAACTACGCCGTCGTACTTATCTTTGCTTTCGTGGATAACATCTATGAGTGCGCCCTCGTGATTTGACTGATAAAAATACATCTCACAACCCTTGCTTTCGCCATAGGCTTTGAGTTCGTTATTTATGTCATCAAGTGTTTGTGCACCGTAAACATTTGTTTTTCTGATTCCGGTCATATTGAGATTAGGACCGTTCAAAACCAAAATTTTCATACAACTATTCTCCCTACAGAATTTTAAAAAAGAGTGACAGACTGTCACTCTTTTATGTACTCTTATTTGTACTTTCTCTTACGAGCAGCTTCGCTCTTCTTTTTACGAGCTACTGAAGGCTTTTCGTAATGCTCTCTTTTTCTAACCTCTTGGATGATGCCATCACGAGAAGTCTGGCGCTTAAATCTGCGAAGTGCGCTGTCAAGAGATTCATTTTCCTTAACTTTTACCTGACTCACTGTATTCCCTCCCTCCGACCATCGGGGGTTATTTGATAAATTTCATATATCGCAAAGATTATAATAAATTACTGCTGTAATGTCAAGTATTTTGTAAAATTAAATTTGAAAAAATCACAATTTGTCACAAAATACTAAAAAAGTCGTGCATATCAGGGGTTTTATCGGCATCTAACAGTCCTAACGGAGCTCCAAGTTCCGTAAATTTTCTGATCGTCATATGAAGTGTAGCCTCTGACTCTGATATAATAGTTGCTTCCTTTTTTAAGTTTTTTTCTTGTATAAGAAAGTTTATTCTTATTATTGATGTTCTTTGTGATTGTGCCTGACTTGAAGTTCTTGCTTGTTGAAAGCTGGAGCTGATAACCTGTGCAAGAACCCGAAAGTTTTTTCCATTTTGTCACAATTTTTCTTGAACCTGAAGAATAAGCCGATCTTACAGCCTCTTTTTTAGGCTTTGATGCAGTTATAACAGGAGTTGAATAATCACCCTTTGAATTTCCCGAATAAGCGCACACCTTAATTTCATAAACATTGCCCGGATCAAGACCTGCAATATTAGTTTCCGAATCCGTAACGGTTTTGCTGAAACTTGTACCCTTTGTTTGATTGTCGACCGCAACAAAATACTTTGTCGCTTCGCTGACATCGTCCCATTCAAAATCAATCTTGCTGCAAGCCTGACCTGTAACCGTCAAACCGGTAACCTCAAGTTCATCGGCTGAAACATCAGGTTCTTCGCCCGGCATATCAACATCAGGAACGATTGCTGTATAAAGGCTGTCATAATTCTTAAAATGGCTGATACTGATACCGATACCGCCTGAATTTGACACCTTCATAGTGCTGTAAAAAATTGCATTGAGCGAATAAAGAGTGTCGTCATCACTATAGATTGAGCGAGTCGGATACTCTCTCATACTCTGCCAATAAATCGTGTCAATATGGCACATATTGGAATTATATTCGGATGTTGAATAATTCGAGTGATATATCTTCATCATTGTTGAATCAATATACTGAATAACAACAGTGTGAGTTTTTCTTGAAGCGTTGTTGAGCGCACCATAGTGCACAATATCGCCCGCAACTGCATTTGTGACAAAGAAATTGATAACATCTTCAACAAATTCCGCATCGGGAATTGTTTTTGTTGATGTGAAAGTATCCGAAGTGGTGAAGTTGCCGCTATTATGCTTAACCTGATAATTATTATACAAACCTTCTGCATAAGGAACGCCATAAAGTTTCTTGCAAACTTCAGATGCAAAGCCGTAGCAATTACGCTGAATTATTGAATTTTCACCGGGAACAAATCCGGGCATATTTTGTATTTCTTCTAATTTGTCCGTTGCAGTGCCGTTTGCATAGGCAAAAGATGCTCCGAACACAGATGATGCCACAATAATCACTGATAAAAGAATTGAAATAACCTTTTTCATAATACCCTCCTATCGAAAATCCAAAACATTATAGCACAAAAAGTCGAAAAGGTCAAATTAACATCAAAAAATCAAAGGGGTACACTGCTTGTGTACCCCCAAAATCCGTTTTTATATATAGTATTAATTTAAAACAATTTGATTTGTGCATTAGTCAAATCAATTTCCTTGTAATCAATATCCTCAAGCAACTGAAGAAAAACTCTGTTGTCGCTTGGAGTAAGGCTGATTTCAAGGTTTTTACCGTCATTCATATATATAGAATACTTAAAAGGATGCGAAACCATATTGTTGAGATTTACACCTTTTTTATAAATTCTACTGATATTTTCGGTGTTAACAATAACCTCGTCATTGGTTGACACCTTTCCCAAATTTACATACATCTTAAAATTCTGCGAAGATTTCTCCGCTTTCCCCTTTGTTATTGCGAACTCACTTCGCAACTGTTATCGTATCACAACAAAACAGGAATGTAAAGATGTTTTTTATAATTAAGAAATATGCGAAACTTTTTGCAAAAATCAGTTGCTTGACGGTTTATAATCGGGCACTATTTCCATAAGTTTTCACGAGCATTATCGTTGCCAATATCCTTAAGAGAATCAAGCCAAATTCTTATTTCTATTTTTTGTTATCTTTATCCTCTTTTTTCTTGACTGCTTTTCTGATAACAAAGGCAAGGAGACCCATCACAACCGTTGCTCCGCAAATTGCAAGCGGTATGTAATAATACTCATCATTGTTTTTTAATCTCTGAACATTAATTCCGATTTCGTTGAGTTTTTGTTCTTTGGTTTTTTCAATGCTATGAGTTGAGGTTGTAAGCTCCTCAACATAATCGTTAGCAGTTTTTTGCCTTGTTACATCCGTTGAAGTTGACGAAACGGTAAAATCACACTGTCTGTATATCTCATCATTTGCACAAACAACAACTGTTGCCGTTCCCTCGCCGATAGCCTTAATTTCACCGCCGTTTTCGATTTGAATAATTCCCTCCTCATCGCAGAAATATCCAATAACCGCAGTTGAATTCAAAGGCTCTAATGTGTATCCCAATTTGACGCTGTCGCCGACTTCAAGATCTGTGGTTGAAGCATACAGTTCCATATCCTGCGCCGGAACATTCTTTGTTTTTTCCTTCTTTTTCTTTGTTGAAATTTCCTGCTTTGCGGTTGTAGGAGCAGTAGTTGCCTGTGTTGTTGTCACCTTTTGAGCAGACGGCTTTGTGGTTGTCACCTTTGCCGAGGCGGTCTTTTCTGTGGTAACCTTTTTAGTGGCGGTCACCTTCTTTGTTGTAGTGACCTTTTTGGTTGTTGTAACCCTTTTGGTAGTTGTATGCTTTTTGGTGGTTGTATGCTTTTTGGTGATAGTAGCCTTTTTTGTTGTGGTAGGTTTTGACGAACCGCCCTTTGCAACAGATGAATAATCAGGAACACCATAGCCCATAATTGCCGACACATTATTGTACGGCTTTGAGCCTGAAGTGGTGTATTTTCTTGCCTTAACCTTGCCGGAACAGTTACCCTCAACCGTATAAACCGTTGAGCCGTCAATATAATCTACCAAGCCGACATGCTGACTTGAACCGTTTCCCGACCAATCAAAGAAAATCAAATCGCCCTTCTTTGGAGTGTAGCCCGAAGATGTTGTGCGGTATCTGTCACGATTTTTGTACCAGCTAATCATAGAATTGCAGTTGCCACCGCTCGGAACAATGCTCTTATACATTGAAACTCCGAGGTTCTCGCCCGCCTTGTTGAAGCACCAAAGCACAAAAGTTGTGCACCATCCGCCTTGATAGCCAAGCCATTCGCCGTACTTACAATATTTACTCGTACCTGTATATCCAACCTCACCGTTGGCAACATCAAGCACTTCGTTTTGCATATCGTGAACCGATGCGGCAGTTGCGTTCATAGGCAACGCCGTGCACATCATCACCGCAACAAGCAAAACAGATATTGCTTTAATAATTTTTTTCATAAATCCACCATTAAAAATATATAATTAGACATAAAATTTATTTTTACCGTTTTAATTATAACTGCACGCCTGACAAAAATCAACCGTATTTTTCATTATTTACATTTTGATATTGATTTTTGGTATTTGAAGTACTATAATAACACCGCATTGTATCCACAGAGGAAAATATCTTTCTCGGCTAAAGCGATTTTATGTGTTATTCGCAGAGCTTTGGAACAGTAGCAGAAAGGAAAATTGAATATGAAAAACACAAAAACACAAAAGATAGTGGGCATCGGTCTTTTCACCGCTATCATAATTGCCCTCCAGCTTCTTGCGGCATCTATCAAATTCGGACCGTTTTCAATCACATTGGTGCTTGCACCTATCGTTATCGGCGCTGCTCTTTACGGCATCGGTGCAGGAGCATGGCTCGGCGTTGCATTTGGCGTCAGTGTTCTTATCAGCGGTGATGCGGCAGCATTTATGACCATCAACCCGGCAGGAACAGTGGTTACTGTTTTGCTCAAAGGTATGCTTGCAGGTCTCGTTGCAGGATTAATATACAAAGCACTTGAAAGCAAGAACAAAACCGTTGCAGTTGTTTTGGCAGGTATTGCTTGCCCGATAGTCAACACAGGCATATTCCTTGCAGGTTGCTATCTCTTCTTCCAAGAATGGTTGGTTTCTGTATTCGGCACAACAGGTTTTGCAACCGTTGTAACCGGTCTTGTATCAGTTAACTTCGCCGTTGAACTTGGCATCAATATGGTTTTGGCTTCTGTTATTGTAAGAGTCATCGACATTGGCAAAAAACAATTAAAGAAAAATTAATAAAACACAAATATGACTACATAAATACCGACTTCAAGCAGGGCGGTATTTTTTTATTGTGTAAAAGGGCAAATAATGTTATAATATAAACAATAAAATAAAAATCGGTGGAAAATATGAAATACGAAAACGAAAAAGAAAAAGACAGAGATTACAGAATGAACGACAACCTTGTCATCGGCAGAAACGCTGTGACAGAGCTTCTCAAAAGTGACAGAGAGGTTGAAAATGTGCTTATTGCAAAGGGTGAGCGTGAAGGTTCAATCAACAGAATTATCGGTCTTTGCAAGGAAAAGAAAATTGTAATTAAAAATGTTGACAGAAAGAAGCTCGACTTTTTAGCTCCGGGCGGTAATCACCAAGGTGTTGTGGCTAATGTTCCGGCTCACGAGTATTCAACTGTTGACGAAATACTTGCATATGCCGAAGAAAAAGGCGAAGCTCCGTTCATCATTATGTGTGACGAAATTGAGGACAGCCACAACCTCGGAGCAATCATCAGAACAGCCGAAGCGTGCGGTGCACACGGAATTATCATTCCAAAAAGACGAAATGTGGGGCTCAACTTTATTGTTGCAAAAACAAGTTGCGGTGCACTTGAATATATGAAAGTTGCAAGAGTGACAAACCTTGCATCAACAATTGACGAATTAAAAAAGAAAAACATTTGGGTTTATGCCGCAGATATGGACGGTCAGCGTTGGGACAAGACCGATTTTTCAGGCGGTGCGTGCCTTGTTGTGGGCAACGAGGGTGACGGAGTAGGCAGACTCATCAAAGAAAAATGTGATGTCACAGTCAGCTTGCCTATGCTCGGCAAAGTAAACAGCCTGAACGCTTCCGTTGCGGCAGGCATATTGATGTACGAAATCGCAAGACAACGACTTGATAAGTAGGAGAAATAATGAGCGACAATAATCTTTCTATTGACGAAATCATTAAAAAAGCGGAACTAATCAAAGCACAGGCTGAGCAGCAGTTAAAGGACGCCCAAAAGAATTTGGACGAAATGGCTCGTTCGGCCATTGACGAGGTTACCATTGACAGCGAAGCGGTTATGAAAAAGGTTGAGGAGTTAAGCGACGAGGAAGAGGACATAAAGGAATTTGTGCCTTCAAAATCGAAAAAAGCATCGGAAAAGACAATTGCATTCCCAAAATTCAGCAAGAAAAAGCCAATTAAAACAGACGATGATTCCGATGTAAAAGAACACACTCAAATAATTCCGAAATCCGCCAACAAAACAAAGGTACTCGATTCGGACGATGACGAGATTTTTGAAAAGCCTATTATTCCGGCAGACAAAACACGACCTGTTATCCTCACGCCAAAAAGCGAAAACAAAAGTCCTGACAGATTGCAGGAAGTTCCGACTATTGTTGCAAGAGAGAATTTGAGCAAATACCTTGACGGCAATGACGACCTCGAAGAAGAAACAGGAATCCAAATGTGCTTTGAGGGCTTTGACGATATGACGGAAGAAGTTCCCACCATTGACGAAGAAGAAGCCGAAAAGCTACTCAACGAGCAACGAAAAGAAAAGGTCAACAAGTTCCGTCTTTTCGGTCCTGACGAAACCGACACGGAGCTTGGCGACAGAGATTACGAAGAAAAAGACTACAAAACAAAAGACGACAGGCAGGCTATACTCACCTCCCTGCTAAAGAAGAAATCAAGAATCGGTATTCAAACAATCATCTCTTGTGTTTTGTTTGGAATTCTGCTGTTGTTAACCGTGTTTAAAGACACAGAGTACCTGCCACAATCAATTGCAGAAAATGACAAATTCTTTATTACTGCATCTGTTTTGTCACTGCTCACAATTGTTGTGAACTTTAACATTTTCATACACGGTTTCGATTTTAAAAAAGGAATAAACAGCGACTTTTCCGTTTCGCTGTTAAGCCTTGTTGTGTCGGCTCAAACAATTGCATTTGCAGCCCACGAGGATTTGTGGCTGAATAACGGTGTATTCCTCGGTTCGGCACTTGCATTTGCATATATTTTGGCACTGCTTGGCAAACGACAAATTCTTATAAGAATCATTGACAACTTTGATTTCATCATCAACAGCGGTGAAATTTACTGCCTTGAAAACATTGCAAATGTGCTTGATGTCAAGGTGCTGTGCAGAGGCAATGTTGACGAAGATGACGCAATAATCAAAACAAGCGTAAAGACCGATTTGCCTACAAATTTTATGGAAATCAGTTGCAAGAGTGAGCCATCGGACAAAACAGCAAGAGTACTCACACCGCTTATGTTTTTGCTCAGCGGATTGTTGCTTGTTATTATCGGATTAAAGGACAATTGGGGCACGGGAATCAACACTGCCGTGTGTGCATTGACAATTTCAACCCCTGTATCACTGCTGTTCATTATGAACAATGTGCTCACCGATATGTCGGCAGAGCTTGACAAATACGGTGCACGAGTGTGCGGATTTGAGGGTGCACAAATGGCAGCCTCAACCGATGCAATTGTGCTTGAAGCGGCAAATCTTTTTGGCTCACAAGGCTGTGATTTGCACGGCATAAAGGTTTTTAACAACACAAAAATTGACGATGCTATTATCTATGCGGCGGCAGTAATCATAAAAACAAAAAGTCCGCTTGCCCATGTTTTTGACGATGTTATCATTGGCAAACAATCCATTTTGCCAAAGGTTGACAGCGTTCAATACGAAGAACAAATGGGTACTTCCGCCTGGGTTTATCACAAAAAAGTTCTTGTGGGCAACAGAAACTTACTCATAAATCACGGCGTAAATGTGCCAAAAATCAGCTTTGAACAAAAATACACACGACGCAACAGAAAGGCTTTGTACCTTGCTGTTGACGGCAAAATTATGGCGATGTTTGTTGTGTCGTACAGTGCCGACCCTGACCTCAAGCGAGAACTCATCAAGCTTGAAAAAACAGGAATAACCCTGATTGTAAAGAGCAGTGACCCATACATCAACGAAGAAAGCCTTGCAAATCTTTTTGACTTGCCAAAAGGCTACATCAAGGTGATGAACAGACAGGCGGCAAGAGTGTTTGAAAAATATTCTGATATGCAGGTTGAAAAATCACCGGCTTATGTTGTGCACAACGGCACGGCGAAAGGTCTTATTTCTTCAATGCGAGGTGCACTCACCGTAAACGGCACAAAAAGAATAATTGCATTTTTAACAACTTTTGGCAGTACTCTCGGCTTTGCAACCGTTGCCACACTCGGAATTGTCGGCTGGTACAGCCAAATTACCGACGCTGCAATTATTGTCAGCCAAATTGTTTGGAGTGCATTTGTGCTTGCCGTGTCAAAATTAAGAAGAATAGGCTTTTAGTTATTATTGACAATGCAGGCAATAATGAATATAATAAAAACACAAATCAATAAATATAAAGGTAGATAGCCTATGAGTTTTAGAATAATTGCAGACAGTTGCTGCGACAGAACCGAAAGAATGAAAGATTGGGACAACATCACATTTGTTCCGTTGACACTCAACATTGACGACTACTCCATACAAGATGATGAGAATTTTGACCAAGACGACTTCATCAGAAGAGCGCTTGAATCAAAGAATGTTCCAAAAACAGCTTGTCCGTCACCGGAAGCATTTGCAAGTGCAATGGATTGTGACGAGGACGACATCTATGTTTTGACAATCACAGATAAACTTTCAGGCACATACAACAGTGCTCTTCAGGGCAAAATGCTCTTTGAGGAGGAACATTCAGGCAAAAATGTTCATGTGTTCAATTCCCTTGCAACATCAGGACTTGAAAGCCTCATTGCAGAAAAAATCAAGGAGCTTGGCGACAGCGGTGCAGATTTTGAAACAATAGTTTCCACTGTTGAGGACTTTATTGTTAACCACACAGCACTTTATTTTTGCCTTGAGTCGCTCGATGTTCTCAACCAAAACGGCAGACTTTACGCTATGGCTGCAACAATCCTCAAAAAGATTAAGCTCAAATTAATCTGCGAAAGAACACAAGAGGGTTCTGTAAAACTTGCAGGTCAAGAATTCAGCGCAAACAGAGCGTTGATTAAAATGGCATCAATCATTGCAAACGAAGTTAAAGACAGCAATCCAAGCGAGCAAAGAATCATTCTTTCTCATGTTTGTTGCGAGGACAAGGCAAAATTTGTTGCAGAAAAACTCGAGAGTGCCGGCTTTGGTTCAATCGAAATCGTAAAAGCCAGCGGACTTAACTCCGTTTATGCTGCAAACGGCGGTCTTATCGTTTCATTTACAAAATAACAAAACACCCTGTCGTTAGTTCGGCAGGGATATTTTTTAACTATGAGAATAATCAATTTTGAAATCACCGAAAAAGATGACAAAAAATCAATAAGAACATTTTTGCGAGAATTCGGCGTGTCTGCTTCATTGCTCACAAAACTGAAGCACACCGAAAACGGAATAACAAAAAACGGAGTGTTTGAAAAAACGATAGAAGAATTATCAACCGGCGACACTCTTACAATAAAAATCGAGAATTCAGGTTCTATTGCCCGCCCGATGTGCATTGATATTGAAATTCCGTATGAAGACGAGGACATAATTGTACTAAACAAACCTCCGCTTATGCCGGTTCACGAAAGCAGAAATCACATCGGCGACACACTTTCAAATTTTGTGGCATATCACTGCGGAGAGAATATGGCGTTTAGGGCTGTATACAGGCTCGACCGTGACACAAGCGGACTTGTGCTTGTTGCAAAAAACGAACTTGCCGCCGCAAAACTTGCAGGCAAAATCAAAAAAGACTACTATGCGGTTGTTGACGGAACAATAGAAAATGACGGAATTGTTGACGCTCCGATTGCACGATGCGGTGACAGCATCATAAAACGCAAGGTTGATGAAAACGGAGAAACGGCAATCACCGAATACTTCCCTATCAAATCAAACGGCAATGCAACTCTTGTAAAATTCAACCTAAAAACAGGGCGAACACACCAAATCAGAGTGCATATGGAACACATCGGGCACAGTTTGCTCGGAGATAAACTGTACGGAGGCGACTGTTCTGTGATAAGCAGACAGGCTTTACACTGTAAAGATGTTTACTTTACACATCCGATAACAGAAAAGCCCCTGCACATCACCTGCGATTTTCCAAACGATATGAAAAATCTTGTATAATTTTAAATTGACAGTAGAAAAAATATACCAAATGTGGTAAAATATAAATAATCAATCATATATGGAGGGATAATTATGAAACTCAATCCAAGTGAAGACCTTGACTACAACATTCTTGAGGAAGGTATTTACCTTTACAAAATAAATGACGATATTACAACATATGACATCAGAATGAAAGCTCCAAACAAGGAGCAAGTGCTCACAAATTCTGCAATCCACACTCTTGAGCACATCATCAACACTTATCTTAAAACTGTTGAATTTGCGGACAACATTATTTTCTTTGGACCTATGGGAAGCAGAACAGGATTTTATCTTCTCACAAAGAATTTGAGCGACAAATATTCTGTTGAACTCATCAAGGATGCGTTCAACTATGTTCTTGATTTTTGGGGCAGAATTCCAAACGCATCTCCAAACGAATGCGGAAACTGCCTTGAGCACAATCTTCCTCAAGCCAAGGAAGAAGCAAAGCACTTTTTGAATGTCATCAAGGATTGGACAAAGGACGACCTTGCATATCCTGTTGTTCCTGTTGAAGATGACGAAGAAACAACAGACAATCCTGTTGACTAACAATAAAAGATATGATAGTATACAATTGTCTTAAAGACAGATAATAATAGCAAACGAAAGGAAGTTTAGAATATGGAAATTACAAAGCAAACCACAATGGGCGATATGATTGAATACGACAGAGGCATTGCTGTTGTTCTTATGGAAGCAGGTATGCACTGTGTAGGTTGCCCTGCATCAATCGGCGAATCACTCGAGGAGGCATGCCAAGTGCATGGTCTTGATTCTGACGAAGTATTGAAGAACATTCAGGACTACTTGGCAAATAAATAAAATGAAAAACAAAAAAGTTTTGGCAATTATACTTGCCATAGTTTTGGCAATTGCAGTCGGTGTTGTGATATATTCAATTCAGGCATCAAAAAACGATGAACAACCTGAAACCGAGGTATCACAATCCGTAACAAATGACACAACTGTTCCGGCAACAGCTCCTTTGCAAAAAGAAGATGAAGTTGTCACAATCACCGAAGAATCAACAAAAAAGGCTTCGGCAGAAATTCCGAAAGCCGTACAGGGCAAATATTGGTACCTTTACGATGATGAAAAACTGACAGTGTATGTTTTTCAGTTTGGCAAAAACAACCAAGTGAACCTTGCATATTTCGGCAACGAAACAATCAGCGGTCTTGACGCCGAATACACCAAGGGATACAGCGTTTATTCTTACTCAAACGGCAAAATAACAATCAAGGATTTGCCTGACCAATTCCCTGAATCGTCATTCACCTTTGAAGTGAAAGACAACAAAGTTATGAGTGGCAAAACAGAGCTTGAAGCAATGGATGATTTGAGTCTCGACAACGCACTCAGACATTTTGTGTAAACCATTGCAAAACAGAATATTAAAACCGAGATTCACAATGTAAATCTCGGTTTTTTGTTTGTCAAAATATATTCAGCAATTATTCGTCTACTGTTTTAGTTGCAACAAAGTTAACTCCCGTGCGGAAAACATTGCCAATCACAACATCTCCAACCTTTACAGGTGCTGTTACTTCTGCTTTATCGAGCAAACGCATTGCTTCTTCCATCATATATTTTGGAATTTCGCCATCTGTTTTAACAGGCAAACGGCAAGCGTTTTTGCTGTTCAATCTAACAGTTGAGGTAATTACTCTTGTTGGATTTTTCAACTCGTTGTGACCATATTCGGCACCCTTTGGACAGTTGTTGCCTGTAACTGCATAATCGTGCTTTTCGTCAACTTTCAAATGACAGCCCTTTGGGCACATAATACAAATTAAATTTGTCATGCTTGAACCTCCTCTGCTGAAATTGTAATGCTGTTGCCGTCAATTCTATCCAACAATGCTTTTGGAATTTTGATGTTTTCCATTTCACCCGGAGCCATATGCTCTCTCTTGAACGAAGCAATCACATTGTCGCCACACATTACTTGAATTTTGCTCTCCTTGAACACACGGCGAACACGGAAATAGAATTCTACTCCGTTGCTGTCTGCTCTGAATCTTTGAGGAACGGTGTAGCCGATGTTTGCATTTATTTCTACCTTAATTGTATTTTCACGGTCAAGTTCGCCGTTTTGAACATAATCGGCAGCAGCTTCACCGGCAGCCATACTTTCTGCCGTTACAAAGTCAACAAGGTCGTGAACATGAAGTGCGTTGCCACAAGCAAAAATGCCGGGAGCAGAAGTTTCTCTGTTTTCGTATACCAATGCACCGTTTGTGCGGAAATCCATTTCAATTCCAGCGTCACGAGTAAGCTCATTTTCAGGAATAAGACCAACCGACAACAAAACTGTGTCGCAATCAAAGGTCATTTCTGTACCCGGAATAGGACGGCGCTGTTCATCAACTTTAGAAACAACAACCTGCTCAACTCTTGACTTGCCACGAATATCAGTGATTGTGTGCGAAAGATAAAGCGGAATGTTGAAGTCCTCAAGGCACTGAACAATATTACGCTGCAAACCACCTGAATAAGGCATAACCTCAACGCAAGCAAGAACCTTTGCACCCTCAAGAGTCATACGGCGAGCCATAATCAAGCCGATGTCGCCTGAACCGAGGATAACAACCTTTTTTCCGACCATATAGCCTTCAATATTTACATATCTTTGAGCGGCACCGGCTGTAAGAACACCTGCCGGACGAGTGCCCGGAATAGAGATTGCACCACGGGTACGCTCTCTGCATCCCATTGCAAGCATGATACTCTTTGCTTCCAATACACGATAGCCCTCTTTTTTGCTTACGGCATGAACCTGCTTTTCAGGAGTTACCTGAAGCACCATTGTGTCCAAGAAAACCTCAACGCCTGTGTCTGCAACCATTTTTGCAAAACGAGATGCGTATTCAGGGCCTGTCAACTGCTCCTTGAAGTAATGCAAACCGAAGCCGTTGTGTATACACTGATTGAGAATACCGCCAAGCTCCTTGTCACGCTCCAAAATAGCGATGTTTTTCAATCCTTTATTCCAAGCTGCGTAAGCCGCTGCCAAACCTGCAGGGCCACCGCCGATAACTATCAAATCATACATTATGCACGCACCTCCTCTTTTGTACAAGCAGTGAGAATTTCGCTGCCGTCCTTATCTTGCAAAATTTCGAGTGGTGAAACACCAAGCTCACGAGCAAGCAAATCCAATACACGAGGTCCGCAGAAACCGCCCTGACAGCGTCCCATTCCTGTGCCTGTGCGTCGTTTAACACCGTCAACGGAAACCGGTGTAATCGGAGAATGAATAGCGTCTAAAATTTCGCCCTCTGTTACAGTTTCACAACGGCAAATTACTCGACCGTATGATGAATTTTCTGCAATCAAAGCCTTTTTCTCTTCAGGTGTCATTTTGTTGAAATGAACCTTTCTGCGAGAATCTATGTAATCTTCTTTTTCTGTGAGGTCAAGTCCTGCCTCACCAAGAAGCTCTGCAACATACTGTGCAATGGCAGGTGCCGAGGTCAAGCCAGGTGAACGAATACCGGCTACATTGAGGAAGTTTTCTTCTGCAAATTCAATGATGAAATCATCAACAGTCGAGTTTGCACGCATACCTGCAAAGTTGCGGATGTTCTGACGGAAATCCACGCCCGGAACAATACGAACAGACTTTGCCTTAACCTCTGCAAGACCTTCAGGTGTGTCTGAAGTATCCTCAGGGTCCTGACGAACAACAGCATTTGGTCCGACAATCAAATTGCCGTGAACGGTAGGTGAAACCAAAACGCCCTTGCCCTCTTTGCCCGGGCATTGGAAGATAACTGTTGAAACTCTTGTGCCCTCGCACTTGTCGAGCAAATAGTATTCGCCGACTGTCGGCTCAACTGTGAATGATGGCTTTGCAACCAAATTGTTAATCTTGTCTGAATAAACGCCTGCAGCGTTGATGACATAACGAGCCTCGACTGTATCTGCACCATTTGACAAAGCGTATCCGCCGTCTGTCTTTGAAATGCTTGAAACAGTGAAGCGACGACGAAGTTCACAGCCGTTTTGCACTGCAACCTCTGCCATAGCTAACCCGAATTCCCAAGGATTTACGATTGCTGCTGTCGGTGCCCACAAAGCACCCTTTGTGTTCTCTGTTACATTCGGTTCTTTTTCACGAACCTTGTCAGCATCCCAAATTTCCAATCCCGGAACACCGTTTTCTACCCCACGCTCCAAAAGTTTTTGCAATGTGTGCATATCCTCATCGCACAAAGCCAAAACCAATGAACCCGTGTCTTTCCAAGATACATTGAGTTTTTTGCAAATTTCTCTGCTCATAGCATTGCCCTCAACATTGAGCTTTGCCATAAGTGTGCCCGGAAGCGGGTCGTATCCTGCGTGCATAATTGCACTGTTTGCACGAGTAGCACCCATACAGATGTCGTTCTCTTTCTCCAACATTACTACTCGCAGATTACAGCGTGACAAACGGTAGGCACAAGCACATCCGGCAATACCGCCGCCGATAATCGCTACATCATACATTTTTGTTTTCCCCCTTAATTTTGCATATCAACAAAACAAAAAAGCAACGGAAAAAGATGGAGTAAACCTCTCCATTTTTTACCGTTGCTCAAATCTCTCGGTTGTTATGCACTTGATGTACCATCAATATAACACAAAGTTTCGGTGCTGTCAATACAAAAAGATAATAAACTACAAATTATTTTTTCGTTAATTTTTTAACACATTATTGTTATATTTTTCACATATTTATTGTTAAATTTTTCACATACTCCAAACGCCGATATTAGTGGATGAAACCGCAATTGCACCTGCTTCAAGAGCGCTGACAACATCGGATTTTTCTGTCACAAGTCCGCCTGCAATAATCGGTTTGCCACAGGACGCACTGACTCGTTTGACGATTTTCGGCATCAGACCCGGCATAACTTCAATCATATCAACGCATCTTTCGTTTTTTATAGAAGTGATGTTTTCCATAGCGATGGAATCAATCAAAAAGAATCGTAAGATTGTGTGCAAGCCTTTGGCCTTTGCAAAACGAAGAAGCGGCAATCGAGTGGAAATTATTCCATCCGGCTGTGCCGTTTGAACCAAATAATCAACCGCTGCCTCTCGAGCAGATAGACCCTCGACCAAATCGGCATGAACAAACACTGTTTTGCCTGATGCCTTCAACTTTGCAACAATGCCCGGCACAGAGTTCAAATCGCCAAACAGCACGAACACTACTCGGCACGGACTGTTCAAACATTGCTCAAGTCCCGGCTCGTCCTTGACGGCGGCGACTATAGGGCTGTCCTCCAAGATGTTTTCCAAAAATCCCATACACTGTTCCCCCTTTTGTACGGATTTTCATCTATTCTCAACATCATTGTAACTGTTTTTTTTCATCAAGTCAAGCAGGAAACACAGAGGGTTTTTTATAATTAATAATTCAGCGTTACAATGTTTCTTCCGATTTTATTTTCAAATTCAAGATAACCTTTATTCGGAACATAAATCACAGTAGGCACAGTGTTTTCCTCACAATCATATTCAAGTCTAAAACTTCTGCCGTTGCTGTCGGTTGAATATTCAACTATGTTTCCGCACACGGCACAAGGATATGGTCGGTTGATAACAGATGTGAACTTTTTGTCGTGAATTCGATAATTCCAATAGATACTCGACCACTGATACTTTTCAAACTGCGAATAAATGTAATCAATATGTTCAACCCATTTATGACCGTTATGAGCGCTTCCGCCCCATTCTCCCATAACAACGGGAATATTCATTTTCAGCTGATTTTTGCGGATTGAATCAATGATGTACTTTATTCTTGCGTTGCTTGAATAATCGTTGTACAGTGGCGAATCAATAAACAAATCATATGCGTGAGGCGAATATATGTAGTTATCCTTTATTTGAATTTCAAACGGGATACCCAAATTTGAATAATAATTATGCTCAAAAAATGCAAGTTTGTCATCATCAATTTTATCTGCCATAGAATCAACGAACGGCTGATAATATTCCCTGTTGAAGCCCTCGGTGTATTTTTCAAGTCCTTTAACAGCATTGCCAAAAGCCTCATAACTGTCAAGTTTGTTCAAGAATTTCTTTAGTCCGCCGTGCTTTTTCACCCTGTACATAAAGGCAAAAAACATACGGATAAATCCTCGTCTTTCTCTGCCGTTCTTAAAATAATTTTCGGCACAGAATTCCTCATTTGTGCCCTCTTTAAGACCGTTGCTTGCAATTCGGCAAAAGATTTTGTTTGAATAATCGGTAATCATCGGTTCATTGAGAAAGTCGTAGCCGATAACATTATCAAAACCTTTGAATTCAAGCACAATTTTATCCCAGAATTCCGAAAAATCCGTTTGCACATTGTTTTTGTTTCGCCAAAAATCGTTGAACGCTCTTTGAACATCCTTGAAATAGAAATATCCCTCTGCCCAAATTGCAACAGGTCTTTTGCGAGGATAGTCTTTTGTCACCCAACTTGGAGCACCATCGCCAAAACGGAACTTGCTGCAATACAAATCTTGATGAACATCCAAAAGAACATAAATATTGTTATCCTGTGCGGTGCTGACAAACTTTTTCAAAAATTCTAAAGCACGCTCATCAAAGCAATTCTTTTCAGGTTCAAGCGCCGACCAATTGAAGCCAAGACGAATGATGTTTATTCCGTTTTCAACATACTCGGCAAACATTTTGTCAAACTTCTTTTCCATTCTATAAACAAAATAATTAAAATGATCTTTTTTTATGCAAACATTTACACCCTTAAATATACATTGTCTGCCGTGTTCATCACGAATTGCAAGCCCGTCTTTATAAAACATTACTCCACCCTTTCGCCTGTCAAGAATGACAAATCTTCTGTCAACTCGACCAAGTCGGTATTATCAAAGAAGCCTTTAATCAGCCTGATTGCATCTGCCTTTGACTGCTCAAACAAATCCTCGAAGCTGTCGTTTCTTTTAATCTTATTAAACGGTGACGACCACGAACCGTGATTTACATTTGCAAATTTTACGGCATACTGCATATCGTCAACTCTGAACATTGATGACGGTTTGAAACCTTTTGTGAGCGGAGAAACCACATTTTCAAGCGGTTTCATCACTCTGCGAAGTTTATTTTTCGGGTCAAAAGTTACCGCCTGAATATATCGCAAATCATCAATTGCCTGCTCCGCATCTGCCGTGCTGACAAATTTTTCCGTAGCGTTTGAAACAAAACTGCTTATAATTTTTGCACAATGTGTGCGAGTTAAATCGGTATAATTAAGCGTTTTTTCGGTATCAAACGAAGCGGGATTTTGCACGCCCAAGCGTTTATACAGCAAATACGAATCAAGTCCGAATTCTGCCATATTGTGCGCCGTGAAATGGTGCACACCGCTATACAATTTTTCAAAACGATACTGCATAAAATAGATATACGGATGGCACACCCTGTCAAGTGCATAGTGCAAAACAAAACCGACCGCATATGATTTTGCTATATCGTCATTCGGATTTTGGTTTACATAACTACGCATTGCATCAAGGAGAACACTCGGCTTTGCACGGTGCAAAATCGAACCAACCTTGCGCAAACTTTTGCCACACATCCACGGCAAAATTCTGTGGTCATAAAATATATCCGGACCTTGCGTGCCAATATAAACTGCCTGCTCATCAATGGCAAAATCCACATTTTTCTTGACCTCATCCATCAACTCATAAGCAAACAAATAATGCGTTGAATATGCCGGCATAATATCACCCTTTGTTTAATAATCTATGTTTTTAAAAGTTAAATCTGCTGTCTGTCAACAACTTCAATTTGAT
>OIYY01000925.1_pt1 | contig 18033 bp, 10 predicted proteins | sample 1588341 | NCBI WGS metagenome assembly OIYY01 (sample SAMN03283287) | human gut metagenome | biome: human-associated habitat; material: feces | host: Homo sapiens | place: Peru | collected 2012 | reverse complement strand
ATCTGATGCGGATGTTTTGGCTTTAATTGCAAATGGTACAATTAGAGAAACCGATGCAAGATATAAGAAGGGCACAAACCTTCTCAAGTGCTTGTATGGTGCGGACGCAATTTCTGCGAACCAAACTTCTGTTGCGTCATCTTCTGCAAAATCACGAGCTTTAAGACATACAGTAACAAATACAATTGACGCGACCAAGTCAACAACACTTGGCAATTTGGGCTTAACAGGCACGGGAACTGCTATCTTCGATATTCGAGGAGAGAAGCGGACTATTAATGTTGATAAGACGATGACGATTGAGGGGTTGATGAAGGCTCTTAAGGATGTCGGGATTGCTTCTTCATGGTCGGAGGAACATTCGAAAATCTTAATTGAGAATGTGACGCTCACTGGAGGCACGTCTAATCTTAAAGATGTTTTAAATCTGTCTACTGAAATTTCCGGGAAATATATCACTTCTAATGAGTTATATTCGACTGATACTATTACTATTGATGCTACTAGAGATACTGTGCTTAAGGATTATGGGATTCTTAATTCTATGTCTCAGGCTGATAGGACGGTTACTATTTTCAACAGTAACGGTACTGTGGCAGGTTCTACGGTCGTTTCTGAAAATACTACGATTGGGAATTTAATTGATTTTATTAATACAAAGTCTGGTATCAAGGCATCGATTGTTGATGGGTATCTCAAGGTGAATAACGGATACATTGGAAACAAGACTCTTGAGAGAACGATGGGGCTGGTTACTTCTAACAAATCTTCTTATGTCCTCGGTTCTGTAATGACCGTGACTACTACGGATGCGGTTGCAGGGGATACGACGTTAGAGAATATTTTCAAAACCATTGGTTCGGCGGATAAGGTTAAGGATGGGTATACGTTATTCTTTAACAGCAAATCTATCAATGTTTCGGCTACTACCACATTGGATGAGTTAATTATGAAGATTTACAATGCGGGTGGTACGGCGTCTATGGATGCCACAGGAAGGTTAGCCATTGATGGGGGCACGCTTACAGGTACGGTTGCGAGGGCTCTGGGGGTAACTTCGGTTACTAACACGGCTTCTGTCGCCGCGACCGGTAAAACTTTGTTAGTCAAGCAGACCATTTATGCGAACAGGGACACTAAGTTTAGTGATTTAGGTATTGCGGGGAACACCTCATATATTGTGCACAATTCGTTAGGGCAGGCGACCACTACGGTTACGTTAGCTAACACCACTTCACTTGGGGCTTTTCTTGACGGGTTAAAAGCTTATCAAATTGATGGTGTTATAGCCGATGGGGTTATAAAATTGGATTCGGCTAGTGGGCAATACATTACCGGGGCTCTTACTACGTCTTTAGGTATTGGTACGCAAACTGTTTCTGACATTGTAAACACTACTGTATATTCGACCTCTGCTGTTCAATATACTGCTTCCGGAAAAGCGGATATAAGCACTAGGTTAGGATCTATTCTCGCCATTAACACTTCTAACAATAAAATGATTGTGTATAATTCCCTAAACACAGCTAAAACGACTATTACCGTTGACGCTACTACTACTGTAGACCAATGGTTCGCTATGCTCGCTAAGCAAGGGATTCAAGCTGAAGTTAATCAAGGTGTGTTTACTTTCATTTCTAAAGAGGGTAACTATGTTGCTGGATCCATCATCGACTCTTTCGGTATGACGCCTACCACCGTGACCGTCACTAAAACAACCGGGACATCTGCGACTTCGTCCAGGTTTACGCACACTGTAAACGAAAACGCAAAAATAACTGATAAAATAAGTACGTTTATTTCGTTACCTACAAACAAAGTTCTTACCATCAAAGAAAATCAAACAGGTGCAACTGTTCGAACTGTGACTGTTGATGCCAACACGACCTTCGAAAGTCTGTTTAAAGCATTAGACGACGGCGGTATTCAAGCAACAATGGAAGATGGTATTATTACAATGACTTCCAACAGAGGCAGGTGGGTAACGGGTGATCTCATGACTTCGCTTGGTATCTCTGCTCTTACACAGACGTCAACAACATCAAAAACTGTCGGTACCTCAGTAAGTTCTGGACGTTTATATTATACCCAAACTATTACTGCAACTACTGATACAACACTTTCCAGCTTGGGATACAATAGTAACTACGCAATATCAGTAATGAAACCAAATGGTGGTACGATAAAAGAAGAGGCTACAATTACATTAAATAGCAGTACTACAATCGATCAACTTTTTGATAAATTAGATGATTATGGTGTTCAGGGTATTATTGCTGATGGTATTATAACCTTTACTTCCGCAACAGGAGCTTATGTACAAGACAAATCGGGTGGTTTGCTAAGTGGTATGGGAATTTCTGCAATGACTTACGTTCAGACAATTTTTGTTACCTCAACTATAAAACAAACTATTACAACAAGTTTCAAAACAACAAATACTCAACCTGTACAATATACAACTACAAGTTGGCAAACAACAGTCACTATTCCAGCTGATACTGTAACTGTAACTGTCAATACATCTGGAACAGTTCCGGGCAGAGAGGTTGTGGTAACTATTACCCAAGAAGCAACTTCTCCTACCATTGTAACCTATATCTCTCAAACAACCTCATCAGCCCCTGTAACGGTAAACTTCTCGACGACAATTCCATCCCAGACTGTCACTCATTCATATTCAACAGTTGTAACACAGAATTTTACTGTGACACAAACTGTATCTACTTCTCAAACAATATATGGGGAAACGACAAGCGTTAGCACTACTACAACTATAACTTCAACTACTACAGAAGTAGAAGGTACTACTTCAAATTGTTTATCTATGAATACTAAATTAATACATATCAACGAACAGAAAATTAGTGAAGGAGATGTTTTGGCGATTGGGAGTAACTTTGGTAGTGCTGAATTAACCGTGACGAGTTCGACTACAGTTGGAGAACTTATTAATATGATAAATAACTCTAGTGTAGGAGTTGTTGTAATGATGATGCATGATGGTAACTTTTCAAAATTCTCAATGGGTAATACTCTGATTAATGGTGATGTATATATCCGGGGAACTCTTGCAAAGTTGTTGGGTATTATGAATATTCCACAAAATGCTACTGTGACATCAAATAACATGAGTACAAAGTGGAAAACAACAACAATAACAACAACAACAACAATAACAACAACTTCAACCATTGCTACAACTCAAACAATAACGGCTTCAAAAACAATAACAGTTTCAGAAACAAAGTCAACCACGATTACGGATTCCTTCACGACTGTTATTGGCGCAAGGACTGTTACTTATTCAACCACCGTCCCCGGCCAGACTCTCACGACGGGGGGGTGGTATACCTTCTATCCAAAGAAAACCTCCGTCACGGGCGTATTTACAATCTCGACATCCTCGGTCACTGTTGATTCTTCGGGAACTGCGGTAGTAAAAACTCCTGCGCATACCGTGACGATAAAAGGAACATCGACCGTCACGATACCGTCGACGACAACAACCGTCGCCGGTACGGTAACAGTTACGGTAAATACTACCACGACTGCTACTGTAACGCAGACTTATGGTCTAAATTCAAACTCTAATCGGCAGAGATACTCTGTTACCCTCAATGCTGATGATACCACTACGCTTACAACCGGTAGCGGAACTGGAACTATTAGCGGTGTTTATCAGGGGCGCAGTTTTACTGTAACTGCCGGTGCCGGGAAATCTATTGGTGAGGTCTTAACGGAACTCGCCGGCTACGGCATTTCCGGCTCAATTTCATCAGGAACTGTAACTTTAAAAGGTACAGGCGATGGTTATATAACAAGTATAAGTGGTGCTTTTGGAATTAATGGTAGTAACTATTACACTAGTACAACCACAACAATTACCACAGGTTCTAACACTCTATCCGGTCGCCAAAACCACAACGTAACATACAGCGCAGAAGCTACAACCAAGATTTCACAAACAAGCGCAGGTAAAGGCACAATTACTGTTAATTACCAAGGTAAAAATTACTATGTAACGGTTTCGGATAGTAAAACTATCGGCGACATCATGAACGAACTTGCAGGCTACGGCGTTTCAGGTTCATTGAACGGCGGTGTCTTGAAATTCCAAGGCACAGGCGATGGTTACGTTACAAATTGGGGCGGTGCTTTCGGTTTGACAGGCGCAAGCTACAGCACTGCAACAACAACCATCAAAACGAACAAAACTTCAAACGAAAAAACGTACACGTCAAATAACGTTACGCTTACTACAGCAACAAAGATTTCTTCTATCAACGGCTACAGTGGCGGTAACGGCAGTTTGATTATTCACAAAACCGACGGAACTTATGCAACAATCAGTGTTGACGCATCCAAAACTCTTGGCGAACTCTTCACTCAACTTGCAAACTACGGTCTTGTTGGTCGTGTCGACGACTCAGGAAAAGTTTCAATCGAAGGTATCGGCAACGTCTACTTGCAAGCCGCAACCGGTGGAAGCAACATTCTTACGGCTCTAAAATTAAGTAACGTAGTATCGAACGTCAAAACTGTTACCGTAAACAGAACTTCCGCTACCCTTCACCACACAGTCACAGTTGCTGCAAAAGGAACAACCACGCTCGGTAACCTTCAAGCAAGCGACAACTCAACAATCAGCTTTAGCGGTAATAACGCAACACTAATTATCAGCGCATACTCTGACGCAGGTAACAAGTTCGCAACACTTACATTCACCAAAACTCAGTCTATCTACGACGTAATCGCATCCCTCGCAAACTACGGCATCGATGCGCGCATAGACTCAAACGGTCGCTTCTCCGTATCAAGTTCTACCCTAAACGATTTCTCTATTAGCGGAACACTAGGTACCTTCCTAATGGGCAGTTACACAAAAAAATACGGAACCGACACAACATACAACATATCAACAAACTTACGTGAAACTACGACCGTCTTCATGAAAGATTCCGACGCACTCTCTACATTCGGAATAACCGGCGGTAACATTATCGTTAACCAAGAAGGCGTTCACTACACAGTAAACATCGACACAACAAAAGTTAAAACAATCGGCGACTTCCGTAACCTCCTTTCTCAATACGGTTTCAACTCATACATCGATGACCACGGCAGACTAAACATCGAAGGTATCGGTAACAGCACGCTAATCAAAGTGAATGGCGGCTCAAATATCTTAGATAAACTAGGTTTAACAAACTGGACGCTCGGCGAAATTACACAAGACAGCGACCACTTAACCGATACAGAAATAATTACAAGAAAAATCTCTATGTCCGACAAGCTTAAAGAATTAACTAATTCTGCCGGCGTTAATCTCGGCATTACAGCAGGTCAAATATACGTCTACCAAGACGGTACCAGAAGCGCAATAAATATTAATACAAACGATACCCTCGAAACCCTTGCCGCTAAGCTCTCTCAATACGGCATATCTATTGGTATTTCACAAAACGGACAACTATACTTCGATGGTAACAACGACAGCTATCTGACTACCAGCGGTATAGCCGGCGCAAACGCGTCTAACATCCTACAAAAATTCGGTATCTCAGGAACTTGGTCTACCAGATACGACTCAACCAGCGAAAAGTTAGATTACACAACAACATCAAACAACGTCGTATCTGGCTCTACTAAATTGAAAAACTTGAACGGCACCGACGGCAAAAACCTTGGTATCACAACAGGCTCATTCTACGTCTACAACAGCGGAGTGCGTACAACCGAAACTATCACCGCTGATATGACCGTAAACGACCTTAAAGCTCTATTAGCTAAATATGGACTAATTACTGACATCGACGAAAACGGCTCAATCTCAATCGGAGCATACGACAACACATACTTAGCTACATCCGCACTCGCGTCTGCTAACTCTAACATCGTTTCAACGCTTTTCGCTAAATGGGATTTCGTAAATATATACAAATCTAACCATCTGGACATCCCAACTGATGAAATTAGAGCAATCACTCGCGATACAAAGTTAAGCGACATTAACGAAGGTACATACAAAGCAGGCATAATTACTGTCGTAAAAGATGGAGTTCAAACAAACATTACACTAACTTCTGATGACACTGTAGGAACACTAATGGACGAACTCGCACTATACGGCTTCGAATCCGTTATCAACGACAAAGGCCAACTGATGATTAAAAACACTGGCGATAGTCTGTTACAAAACTACTCAGACGCTTCTAAAGCCTCTAACGCCCTAACACTACTAGGTATCGATTTGAACAGCTGGATTACTACAAATTCCTACGAAGGCGGACCGCTCGAAGTTACAAAAACAACCACAATAAACGCCGTTGCAGGAAGAGAAACTCTATTATCAAACCTCGGCGTTACAACAGGAGAATACTACATCTTCAACAACGGCGTGAAATATACCGCAATGATTTCTTCCGACGAAACCCTAGGCTCCTTCATGGATACTCTAAAAAGTTTCGGCATAGAAACCAGCCTTGTTCAAGGTGCTAACGGTGCCGTACTTTCTATTGTTGGTAAAGGCGATTCTTACATCAAAAAATCTACAAGCACAACAAACTCTTCAAACGTTGTTGAACAACTCTTCAAAACCAACAAAACTGCATACGAATACAAAGGACTTGAACAAACTTCAACTCTTAAAACTACATTCACAGCTGCTACCGAAGAAACTCTTGTAAGTTACTTTGACAAAAATGCTTCAAGCAAATCAGAAGGCGATTTAACTGTTATCGTAAACGGTCAAAAGAACACGCTTAAAATTACCGCAGATGAAACTATCGGTACTCTATTGCAAAAATTCAGAGATTTAGGACTCGAAGCAACCGTTTCTAATGGTCAAATCATGGTTCAAAGTGGCTATGACACAATGACAATTTCTGCTACGGGAACTACATCAAAATTGTTGGATAATATAAAATTTGAGTATAAAAAAGATTTGGGCGGTTATTCTGCTAGTAACAATACCGTTAAATCTACAACAACAGCTATTGAAGAAAGAACCCTCTCCGTTGCAAGTTATGCAGACTTGAATACAAAAATGAGTCAACTGAATATCTCCGACGGCTCTCTTACTGTTTACAGAAACGGACAAAAAGCTAATATCGAAGTGAAAGCTAACGAAACATTCGGTAACTTGAGAACAAGACTATCAACAGCTTTCTCTGATTTAGATTTAACCTTCGAAAACGGTTACTTGAAAATTTACTCCAAAAACAACGACAACGTTGAAATCGGCTCCACTACCGATACATCTAACTTCGGCGCAATTACAGGCATCGAAAGCAACGGTAGCGGTATCGCAAAAAGCTCAAGAGAATTGTACTGCGTAAACGGAGATTCCGTGTTGACTACAAACGGTATATTTAGGCGCGGTAACGTGAAAACAGGTACTTTCACTGTAGGTAATGCTGTGTTTAACATTACAAGTACTACTACGCTTTCTGACATAATTAACCAAATTAACGCCAGCGACGCGGCAAACGCCTCCGCCTTCTGGGACAACGTCGAAGGTAAATTGGTAATTAAATCAAGAAGCACTGGAGCTGCCCTGGTAAACATCGAAGCAGGTACAAGCAACTTCACAGATATTCTCGGCTTCACTAAATCCGAATGGAACACAGACGGATCCATCAAAACTACTAAAATGGATATCGATACACAAAATATCGGCGATAACGCTAAAATTAAAATCAACGGCACAACATACACTTCAACCTCTAATACTATCGGTAGCGACGTTACAAGAATTAAAGGTCTGACTATCAACCTTAAAGGACTTACTAAAGATTCGGAAGTAACACTTAAAGTTGAACGCGACAAAGAATCTCTTGCGAACGCTGTCTCTAGCGTCGTTGACTCCTACAACGAATTGATGAAAAACGTTGACGATGCTATCGCAACTGACGGAGATCTGAAAAATGAATCAACCTTAAAACTGATTAGAAACCAATTAAGAAACTTGATGACAAGCTCTGATATGGGAACTACCGTATTCAGAAACCTTGACTCTATCGGTATCGGATTCAACTCCGCAAGCGGTAACAACATCTCTACTGCAAACAGCGCAATTATCAGTCTGACCTTCGACAAAGATAAATTCTTCAAAGCTTTCGATGCCGACCAAGATGCCGTTAAAGCATTGATTATCGGTAGCGCAAACAACAAAGGTGTTTTCACCAAAGTCGAAGACCTTGTCGAATCTACTCTGAAATCCGTTTCCGGTTACTTCGAAGCCACTGAAACTTCATACTCTAACAAAATTAAAGACTTAAACAAAAAAATTACTAAAGCTAACAAAGATGTCGAACGCTACAAAGCAAGACTAGAAGCTAAATTCCAATCTATGGATATGCTCATCGCTCAAATGCAACAACAATACAGCTCTTTCTTGACAACATAAAAAAGTATCTTTATGCTACAATTTACCTATGAAAATACTTGGAATAGACCCGGGAATGGCGATTGTCGGGTATGGGTTAATAGAAATAGAAGAAGAAGATAAAATTGAGCTTTTAACCTCTGGTTCAATTCAGACTGATAAAAATTTGCCTGATTCTAAAAGGCTTTTAGAAATTTTTGAAGATTTGTCAACTATTGTTCAAAAATATCAACCTGATTGCGCTTCAGTAGAAGAGTTGTTTTTCTTTAAAAACCAAAAAACGGTTATTCCGGTTGCAGAAGCTCGCGGAGTCATTCTGACTGTACTTGAAAAATTCCAAATTCCAACTTTCGGCTACACGCCGATGGTCGTAAAGCAAGTTCTGACCGGTTATGGAAGAGCAGAGAAAAAAGAAGTTGAACAAATGGTAAAAATTGCGCTGGAGCGAGAAGATTTACCAAAGCTTGATGATACAGTGGATGCAATTGCGATTGCGATTTGTCATTCTCGCTCAATAAGATAAAATTTTAACTAGCAAAAAATATTTTGACGAGTTTTATAATAATATGAAAATTTTACCTATAAACAACTTTCGCATAAATCAAGTAAATCCACTTTCGTTTAAAAGTGTCAATAATGTATACAACACAATTCCTCAAAACGATGAATTTGTGAGAAGCACAGGCTCACTAGACATCGGAAGACTCAAGAATTTGGGCATTAAGCATTTTAGGCTTATAGATTCAAATTCAGTTCGTGGTGTTACATTAGCCAACCAAAGACCGTCTTTGCTTACTGAATTAAAAGAATGTGGGATAAACACAATTATTGACTTACGCTCAGAAGGCGGTGATTCTACAAAGTATGCTCAATCCTGCAAAGAACGTGATTTGGATTATATGAATTTTAAACTGAAAGTTAAAATGCCAATTTTCAACGCTCCTAACGCAACGAAACTTTCTATAGATGAAAGACGAAAACAAAACAAGGAATTTATAGAAGGTTTGCCAAAATTTTTCGATAAAATGAATCAGGGCAAGTATTACATGGCATGCCTGCTCGGGCTTCACAGAACCGATTTGGCGGTAACTTTAAATTATTTGGTAAATCCGAAAGAGCCAGTAACTCCCCCTACGCTTTCACACATGTTTTATGATGAAGAAACAAATTTGACTAATAAATACATTGGTTCAGTTAAAAACCTGCTCAAAAATTTAACGGCAAAGGACAAAGAATTTTTGAAATTGCCTGAAAATTTTAACGAAATTTTTTCTTCAAGAGTTCTAAAATTAAGAATGATGAACTGTGTAAAATAGTTAAGTTTTATTTTTTATTTTATTGAAATCAATATTTATTTAAACTAAAATATTGATATGTTCAAACGAGTTTTTCTTACAACATTAATAGTTTTAAGCTTTGCGCCGGTATTCGCGGAAGAAGTGCAAGTTAAGGAAACATACAAACTTAACGGTCAAATTGAGTATGACGACAATCCTGTTGAAACTATTTATTTGGACGAAAACATAGATAAACCGCAAGTTAATATTCCACAACGTTCGTTAACCCTTCCGGTAAGAGTCTTGAACATTACAACGAACACTAACACGCCCAGGAGTGCCCTTGCAAGGGCGACAGTAACCAGAAATAATATTAAAGACATCCTTCCATTATCAGGAACGTTATCTGACCAATTAGGGAATGGTGTGAGTTACGGAACAACGTGGGGTGAAGAGTTGTCATTTTCTCAGATAGAATCTACTACTGGCGTATTTTTAAGATACGATGCACCAAAGTATTTTTCTTTGGATACAAAGTTTAGACAATCTTCTTCGCAGGATGTTGGTTCTCAATACGGAACAGTTCGTGTAACTCCAGAATGGCATATTACGGATAAATTAACTTTGAAAGATTCTTTTACGAATTATGTGAATGCACCAAAGAATAAGAATGAGTTGACACTTGTTTATACTCCGGCATTAAAAAAATATGCAGAATCTTTAAAGTTTGAACTTGGTGTTGCACAGTCTTATTATACGAACGGAAGACAAAGTTCTGCAATAAATTTTTCTACCGGTTTTAAGTTGTAATTAGTTTAAAATTTTTATATAATTGATTTATGATACGATACAAGCAAGAACAAAGAAGACCAAAAAGGGTTGTAAATAAAGAACGTCAAGACATTCCGCATGTTGAAAAGAAGTTTAAACAAAATTCAACAGCAACGGGTTTCTATTACTCTTTTTTAACGGTTGTTTTGCTTCTTTGTCTTGTACAAATTACTATTAGCGCAGTATTGAATATTTCTAAAATAATTTCGTACAAGGCTAAAATTATACAAATAACCAAAACCAGAGATGAAGCAAAAGCATTAAACGAACAATTGAACGACAGCATCAAGAATTTTTCCAATGTTTCCGGCTTAGAAGCAATCGCTCGAAATAACCTTAAAATGTCAGGCGAAGATGAAGTTTTGGTTATTATTAACACTCCAAAAGAAGAAGAAAAAGAAGAGAAGCCGAAATTAATCGGACATAAAAAACATGATTAAAGATTTATTGCAAGAAGCGTTTGCGCTTAAAGCAAGCGGACACTATAAGCATGCCATAGAGATTTTTTATAAAGCATTAGAACTTGACAATTCAAGTTCCGAACTTTTGCTTGAAATTGCGGATTTGTACGACAAAATCGGAAATAAAGAAAAAGCGCTTAGTTATATTGAACAGATTTTAGACAAAGACCCAACTCACATCGATGCGTTAAAATTTCTTAAACGAGTTTTTGAAAGAAAAGAAGCTTGGCAAGAAGCAGAACAAACTGCGAAAAATATTTACTGTATTTCACATAATTCTGCAGATTTAGCTGAAATTTTCAAGCTCTTAATCAAGCAAAATAAGTTTGATGAAATTTTTGAATTCAAATTTAATACAAATGATAAATACGTTTATTTGGAACTTGCTCGAGCATATTATTACAAAAAAGATTTTCAAAAAGCATTGGAAATTTTGACTAAAATTCAACCGCAAATGGCTGATAATCAAGATTTTCTGCTGCTTTTAGGTCAATGTTATTATTACTCCAATCAAAAAGAACGCTGCATAGAAATTATCGGTCAATTTGAGGCTAAAAATGCAGAACAAATGAATTTCTTAGGGTTGGTTGAAACTTATCTTGAGAATTATAAAGAAGCTGTTTCGTATTTTAATAAAGCAATTAAACAAAATCGTTTAAATTCAGAGTATTATTATAATGTAGCGAATGTGTATTTCAAACAAGGCGAACTTGCATTAGCCAAAAGAAATTACAATTTAGCAATTTCAATATGTCCAGAAAATCAAAACTATCATTTTGCATTGGCAAATTTGTATTATTCTGAAAAACACTACAAAAAAGCACTTGAAGAATTGGAAGGTAATTTTTTCGAAGCAAGATTTTTAAAGGCAGTAATTCTTTACGAAACAGGTTATTTGGCACTTGCAAGAAAAGAATTGAGCGAATTAGCGTTAGAATATCCGAATAGGGAAATGGTTAATGAGTACATGACAAGGATTAACAGCGAATTGGGGCTTAACTAAAAAACTCTGTGTTTTTTATCATCGCCAAAATTTCATCAAGCCTTGGTTTGTCATGCATATACCAAAACCCAATAAGCACTTCAAACGCAGTAGCAGGTCTATACTCATGCTGAATAGAGCGTCTTGCTACGGGAATCGGTAAATTTCGTCCGCGTCTTGCAAGCTCATGCTCTTCTTCTGTCAGATTTGGCATGATAAACTCGAGCATGTCTTTTTGGAAAGATGCTTTCACACGGTCAGTTGTAATTTTATGTAAAAGCTTTGAATTAGATGTTTGCAGAATTGTATAATCTCTAACAAAAACTTCCCAAACAGCATCGCCGATATGTGCGTAATTTCTAAGTGGCATGATTTCTTTTTGCATAGTTATATATTAGCACAATTTTATTTTTTATTGAATTTTACGTTTTGAGTGGGAAATTGAGGGCAAAAAGCTTTGAATATACTTTAAATATACTAATTTTCAAAAAAATAAAAAAAGCTCTTTACAAAAAAAATTTATTTGTTATTATAATTAAGTGAGGTTACTTCAAACGAGCGGAGGCAGACTGAAGCGAGAATGGAGCTCACAAACAATTAAATAAACTGAAATAATCCTCAGTAGCTCAATGGCGGAGCAACCGGCTGTTAACCGGTAGGTTGTTGGTTCGAGTCCAACCTGGGGAGTTTTTTCTATTATTAGGGCAAGAATTAGCTTCAAGCCCTTTTTTAATGCCTGTTTCAGAAGTTCGATTGTTAGCTGTAAATAGATGAGTGGTTTGCGAAAGTCGAATGGTATGCGAATTTGGAAAAGTTGGCTAGTTTAGGGCGTTTGAGGGGTCGGAAATTCGCAAACCATGTGTCCGTCAAAACGGTCAAATTACTCTTTTGAGGGTCAGACGGATAGTATGCGAATTTGGAAAAGTTAGATACAAATTCTTGTTATTAGTGTGTTTAGGGAGTCTTAAAGGTATAAGACAAATGGTTTGCGAATTTGGAATTTGTCCGTTTTGAGTATTTTGAATTTTGTTTCAGAAAAGTATATAAAGTTTACATAATTGCTGTAAAACAACACATGATTTGATATTTATAACATATGCAAAACTTCCGACCAAGTAAGAGTTTTTAGGGTGTCATGATGTTTGATTTTTTACATAAAAATTTTTACGGAACTTTTATTGCATTTTGGAACAATTATTTTTACTTAAAATATCATATAATTCTTTTATATAAATAATCTTAGCAAAAATTATTTTCTAACAAGTGGATTGATAATTTAAATAAATTCTTTATATATTTATACTTTCTTACGGAACCACTTAATGGAACCAAACATTAGTTATCTAATTTATCTTTTTTATATTGTTTTATAATTTTATAAACATAACCTTCTGTAATATTACATTCCAAAGCTAGTTTCATTCGAGATTTTTTAGTACCGTCATAGTTATCAAGAATGTATTGATGTTTATATTTACTTGTGGCAGATTTTGGAATTAATATTGGTACTCCAGCATGTTTTAACATTAGTTTTTTAGTTGCTTCAAACCCAATTAATTTAATAAGGTCGAGTAATTCACAATCCTCAATGGAGTCTTCTGTTAAATATTTCATCCAGCCTGGTTCTTTTTCATTCATAAATTTATATTATCACAAACTAGAATTTTATACTAGAAATTTCTACTAGAATAATTATTGAATCAAATAATGAATTGTTCAATATACTGAAGTTCTAGAAATTACACTCTATCTGATTTTAAATATTTTTAATATAAAAAATAAAGGATTAAAAATGAATAGAGATTGGATTACTACAGTAGAATTAGCTGACATATTAGGACTTTCTGAAAGATATATTAGAAAATCTATTTACCAAGGGAAATTACCAAGTTTTAAAGAGGGACGCTATCATAGAATTCCAATTTCGTCTTTACGAGAAGATTGGCAACTTGAAGCTTTCAAAATCCTAGAAAAAGAAAAATATATAGATAGAAAATCAAATCTTCCAACAGTATATACAGAAGAAAACAAAAAGAAAGCCTTGACTAAATTTAATTTAGTAACAAGTTGGCAACAATTTTTCAAATATTACAAAGGCACAAAAATTCAATCTGTAAAGGATTTTATGAAAATTTATAAAAACTCTCCTGAATATGGTGATGTATATTATAAAATTGATAAAATAAGCCCTTGTACTATGTTACGTTGGGAAAAGAAACTGAAAGATAATAATTATGATTGGAGAGCATTATTAAATAAATATGTTTCTCATAACAAGAAAACCTCTGGTTTATCAAAAGAAGAACAAGAAATTTTTATAAATTTCTTACTTCATCCAAATAAAACAAGTGTTGGTAAAGCTATAAAATTAACCCAACATCTATTAAAAGAAAAAGGTATAACAGAATTTTCTTGTGAAATGACATATAGAAGATTTGCTAAAAAATATATTGCAGAACATTATGATTTATGGGTATTTTCAAGAGAAGGCTCAAAAGCTCTTAGAGAAAAAGTTGTGCCATATATAAAAAGAGATCCTTCAAAATTAGAAGTTGGTGATGTTCTAGTTGGTGATGGACATAGACTTGCTTTTCAAGTTATAAATCCATTTGACGGTAAACCTTGTAGACCAACATTAGTCGGATATCAAGATTGGAAATCTGGAGGGTTAGTTGGGTTTGAAATAATGTTAGAAGAAAATACTCAATGTATAGCTTCAGCTTTAAGAAATTCAATTATGAATTTGCAAAAATACCCTAAATACTTGTACCAAGATAATGGAAAAGCTTTTAAATCAAAATATTTTAATGACACAGAAGAATTTAATGGATTATTTGTAAGTCTTGGTATAACTCCAATTTATGCATTACCATACAATGCGAAAGCTAAAACTATTGAACGATTTTTTAGAGAAATGCAAGATAGTTTTGAAAGGTTATTACCATCATTTGTTGGTGCAAATATTAACGACCAACCCGCGTATCTAAAAAGAAATGAGAAATTTCATAAAAAACACCATAATCCATATATTCCAACAATACAAGAAGTTATTATGTTGTTAAATAAATGGTTATGCTTTCACTATGCTCAACCTTGCCCAAATGTAGAGGGAAAAACTATTGGTGAGGTTCTTGAGGAAGGAAAAGGTTGTTTACTTGGTTTTAATCAACTAGACGATATGATGATGGTTTCAGAAATTAAAAGTATTGGAAGAAATGGCATAAGATTTTTAAAATCAGACTATTATGATGAAGCTTTATACGGACTAAAGAAAAAAGTTTTAATTAAATATAGCTTGTTTGATTTATCTTTCGTAAAAGTTTATACACTTGCTGGTGAATTTATCTGCGTTGCTAAAAGATTAGATGCCATTAATCCTTTAGTAAATTATACAGGCTCTGCAAAAGATATTGAAGATTTTAAACAAAGAGTAAAACAACAAAAACGACTTGAACAACAAACAGCTAATGAATATTTAAAATATTTAAAAAGAGAAAATGGTTATATTCCTTTACTTGAAACAGATGTTTTTGATTATGAACCAAAAATGAAACAAGACAAGTACAGCGAAGCTTTTGAAGAATCTGAAAAAATTGAAGAAGAACCAATTTTTCATAATAAATTTGAAAAATATGATTATTTAAAGAAAAAAGTAAATCAGACTACAGAAGAAATAAGTTGGATTGAAGATTATAAAAAGTCAGTAGAATATAAATTAATATATGAAACAAGTGAGAGTTAAAGAATGAAAAATATATTTGTAAAAACTAAAAATGTGAAAAACTTCATCACTATGACTACAAATTTGCAAACCAGAGCAGAAGGTGTTCCAGGTATGGTTTTAGTTTACGGAGAACCTGGGCTTGGAAAAACTCAAACTGCGTTATGGTGGGTTGCAAATCATCAAAGTGATGCAATTTATGTTAGTGCAAAGCAATCAATGTCTACAAGGTGGTTACTTGAAGAAATCATAAAAGAACTCGGTGATACTCCAAGTTACAGAACATCTGAACTTTTTGACCAAATTGTAAGAGAATTAATCAAAAAACCAAGAATAATTATTGTTGATGAAATTGATTATCTTACGCAAGAAAAATCTGCCATTGAAATGTTGCGAGATATCCACGATAGAACGCATACACCAATAATTTTAATCGGTATGAGCTTAGCAGATAAAAAGTTAAAACGATACAAACATTTATACGATAGATTGTCTGAGATCTTGCATTATCAACCATTTTTTAAAGATGATGTTAAAAATTTAATTACAGAATTGTCTGAAGTTAAATTTGATGACAATGCAATAGAATATGTCTATAAATCCGGAAATAGATTCAGACAGTTAGTGAAGATTATAAACAAAGCCGAAACCTTTGCAAAATCAAACGATATAGATGAAATTCACATTAAAGACGTACAGTTATTATCTCAATAGGAGTTGTTATGGAAAAAATAATTTATTTATCTAAAAAATTAAAAGCATTTACTTTTGATGAAATATTTTTACTCGCGGAAATGGAGAAAGAAAGTTTAGAGAAATGCTTGAATGAATTAGTTGAAAATGGAACTTTAAAACAAGATACGCAAGGATATATTTATGTTGAACATATCCCAACTATGATTAAGGACATTATACAAAGTTCAAATTCTAAAAAACAAAAAGACGAAAAGTTTGGAATATTTATACCGACATTAAACAAGTTTGATAAAATTGAATTTTCTGAATTAGTAACAGATTTTTTGATTAATTATACTAAAAAGTTTTGTTCACCTAGTACTTTGAGGAATTATCAATCAATATTTAATTTAACAGGTTCGTAAGGTCTGCCTTCACCGGAATAGAAACGGCTGAACATCTCGTAATATTCAAGACGCAGAACCTGAATGCATACTATCATTCCTTCAAGTGCCATAACGAAGATGTTGCCTATGATGTAAACGATAACGGTCTTCGCTCCGCCGCCGGCGGCCAAAACCTCAACGACCTTCATCATTCCGACATGGGCGATCGCAAGAGCGCCGATTCTGAGGAACGAGATCGTGTTTGAGAAGTAGCTTAAAAGTACCTCGACCATTTCAAACAGGCTCTGAACGAAGAAGATCTTGTCTTCGGGGAACCAGTTTTTCTCGCCGTTTACCAGCTTTTCCAAAGGCTCGGAAAGATACATTAAAATAAGCGTTACGGCAATTAAGATTCCGGGAACCGTGCCGGGAACATGAATTATTCCGAGCATGGAAAGTGCGAACACCAAAAGGCTCACATAAAATACGAGTCCCGAAATTCCGTTATGTGAAAATATCATCTCTCCGAAATTTCTCTGCTTAAAAAGATTGAAAATGTTAATTCCCATCGCGATGATGATTACGACCGCGCCCATCGAGATCGTTCCGATAAGCAGCGTCGTGATGTTCTCCATCGGGGGAAGCACACCGTGAATTATGTTTTCAAGGCCGAATACCGAGCCGTAGAGCACGCCGAAGACCGCTCCCGAGAACCCGACGATGCCGAGTATCTTTGCCAGGTCGTTATTCTTCTTATATCCGACATAAAGTCCCAAAAGTGCGATCACAAGGCTCTGTCCCAAGTCGCCGAACATCATTCCGAAAAAGAGAATGTATGTCACCGCAAGTATCGGCGTCGGGTCGACCTCGTTATATTCCGGATAGCCGTACATCTTAACGAACATCTCAAACGGCTTGAAAACGGGGTTGTTGCGAAGCTTTGTGGGCGGTGAAACGATGCCCTTTAAGTTCTCCGGCTTCTCGGTGTAGAAAAGCGCCACATCGGGGTCGTTCTTCACCTCTGCGCCGAGGGCCTTCGCGTCCTTCTTGCCCATCCAGCCGACTATGTAAAAATAATCGTCCGAGTGTGCCGCCATATTTCTGACATCGGCATATGCACGCCTCTTTTTCGCTGTTTCGTAAAGTTTGATGAGCTCTTCCTTATACTCATCAAGTCCGGAGGAAGCGGATTCGGAAATTTTCTTTCTCTCCTCCGCGAGCGCCGCGTTTTCCTCTTTTAAGGCCTTTACCATCGCCTCCGGCGTTCCGGAAAGCTTTTCAGGGAGGCGTATTCTCTCAAAATAGAGAGAA
>OIYY01000924.1_pt1 | contig 18047 bp, 5 predicted proteins | sample 1588341 | NCBI WGS metagenome assembly OIYY01 (sample SAMN03283287) | human gut metagenome | biome: human-associated habitat; material: feces | host: Homo sapiens | place: Peru | collected 2012 | reverse complement strand
CAGATACACATGCTGCATATGATTTCTTATTAACAATATTCTTCTCACAAATGATACAAAGATTATATGATTTTGCAGATGAATGTGGCGGAGAATTACCAGTGCAAACATTTTTCATACTTGATGAGTTCGCTAACATAGGAAAAATACCAGATTTTGATAAAAAAATATCAACATCAAGAAGTAGAAAAATATCATTTAGCGTTATTTTACAGAACCTAGATCAGCTAGAAGCAGTTTATAAAGAGTCACATGAAACAATCTTAGGAAACTGTGATACACACGTATTCCTAGGAAGTAACTCACAAAAAACAGTTGAATATTTTTCTAAAGCATTAGGTGAAAAAACAATTTATAGAGAAAGCGAATCAATAAATAAAGATAGAAACGACTGGAAACAAGGTAAAAGTGTTTCAGAACAAAATATGGCAAGAGCTTTGCTTACACCAGATGAATTAAGAAGACTAGATGTAGACCAATGTATTATTTATGAAAAAGGTTTAAAGCCAATTAGAGCTCAAAAATACTATTATTTTAATCATCCAACAGAAAAACAGATTAGACCTTTTAGAGTAGACCATAACGATCGTGAGGTTACAGATAGAGGAAAATGGAGAACGTATAATCCATATAATCCATATGAAGAAAAAAGAGAGACTGTAGAACCTACAAAAATAGAATCATTAGATGATTTATTTGCTGATGATGAACCAAAAAAAGAAGAAGCTCCAAAAGAGGAAAAAAATAATAACAATGTACAACCAATTCTTGATTTATCAAGTTTGGATATGCCACCAGAGTTGCCAATGGAACCTGTTGAAGAACCTAAAGTAGAACCTCAAACAACCCAAGAAAAGCTAGATTTACAAAAAGAAATGGAAGCAAAATTTGATGAATTATTCGGAACACTAAATGACATAGATTAAAAACAAAATGATTAATAAAAAAATAGAATTTATACAATATAAAAACAAATGTTTTGAAAAAATATTGACTGAAAAATATCGATTTGATATAATTTAGTCAATATTTTTTTGCCTTAAAAAAGGTTACGCAAAAAGTCTTAGAATACAAGTGATTTGCGCAAAAGATAATTTTTGCATACAAATACCACAAACTTAAATTAGAAGGTATTGATGGAGGGAAAAATGAAATTCGTACATTTAGCAGATTTGCATATGGATGCCAAATTTGATTCATTAAGTTCAATAGATGGATTACCACAAAAAAGAAGAATGGAACAAAGAAAAGCAATAAAAGAAGTTGCAGAATATATTAAAGAAAATGATATAAAATTACTACTAATTTCAGGTGATTTATATGAACAAAATTATATAAGAAAATCAAGTATAGAATACATAAACAAGATATTTGAAGAAATACCAGACACAAAAATTTTCATAACACCAGGAAATCACGATCCATATATAAAAAATTCATTTTATGCTACATATAAATGGGCACCAAATGTCCATATTTTCAGCGAGAATATCGAAAAAATCGATTTTAATGGAATACATATATACGGATTTGGATTTACTGATTTTTATTGTAAACATTCAGAAATTGAAGAAATTGAGATTGAAGAACCAGACGATATAAATATCTTAATAACACACGGTTCATTGGATGGAGGTTCCGATGAACAAAGAGAGTACAATCCACTAAGACAAACTAAGTTAAAAGAATTAGGATTTGATTATATTGCATTAGGACATATTCATAAACCATACTACAATGAAGAGAAAAATCAAAAGATTTTTTATCCAGGTTCAACAATAAGTTTAGGATTTGACGAATTAGGAAAACACGGAGTGCTTGTTTGCGATATTGAAAAAGATAATCTTAAAGTAGAATTCAAAACAATTGATAAAAGAGAATATGCTGAACTAGAAATTGATATTTCAGAAATGAGTTCAAACGAAGAAGTAATAGAAGAATTTGAAAAATTACTTTTAAAACAAAGCAATTTATATAAAGTAATTTTAACAGGAAAAAGATTCTTCCCACTGGATTTGGACGAAATAAAAAAAATGGTTCAAACCGAAAATATTGTTAAAATTAAAGATAAAACAAAATTAGGAATTAACATTGAACAAATAGCAAACGAGAACAACATAAAAGGAATATTTGTAAAGAATATGTTAGAAAAGAAAGAAAAAGAAAACCTAGACGATGACTTTATTGAAAAAGCAATAGAAATAGGATTAGAGGTATTGTAATGAAAATAGAAAACTTAAAGGTAAACGGATTTGGAAAATTAGAAAATAAAGAAATAAATTTTTCGAATGGCATAAATGTAATTCAAGGAAATAACGAAGCAGGAAAATCAACATTACTAAAGTTTATAACATCAATGTTTTATGGAACAGCTAGAACTAAAAATGGTAAAAATATATCTGATTTCGAAAAATATAAACCATGGGGAAAAGAGGAGTATTCAGGCAAAATTACATATACATTAGATAACAATGAAGAATATGAGGTATATAGAGAATTCAAAAAGAAAAGTCCAATAATTTATGATGAACAAAAAAATGATATAACAAAAAATTATCAAATTGACAAAAATAAAGACAGTATGTTTTTTATAGAGCAAACAGGAATAACAGAAGAAAACTTCTTCGCAAGCTGTGTAGCAGAGCAAGAAGGAGTAAGGCTTTCAGCCAATATGAAAAATTCAATAATACAGAAATTAAGTAATATTGTTTCAAGCGGAAGCGAAAATATATCATACAAAAAAACACTAGACAAATTAAACAAAAGACAACTAGAAGAAATAGGAAGTTCAAGAAGCGCAGGAAGACCACTTAATTTAGTTGAAGAAGAAATCGAGAAAAAAGAAACAGAGAAAAAACAAATTGAAATATACAAAGACAAAAAATATCAAGTTGAAAATGAAAAAGAAAATATTAAAACAGACATACAAGAAAACAGAACAACTTTAGATTTACTAAGACAACAAAAAATTAATTTAGAGAAAACTCAACTAGAAAAGGAAAAAATCAAAATATTTGAACAAGCCTTAGAAAAAGAAGAAGAAAGCCAAGAAAAAATTAAAAAAGAAATAGAAGAACTAAACAATGAAAGACAAGAAAATTTAAAAACAAATAAAATAGGATATTACATTTCTATCTTGGCAATAATAGTAATAACAGTACTTGCAGTAGCTATAAAACAATATTTAATACTTTCACTAAATGCTATTCCAGTTATAGGGTTTATAGTAACAGCATCAATTCAAAATAAAAAGAAGAAAGAAATAAAAAGAAACAGTAAAAAATTATATCAAGAAAAAACAAATCTTGAAGAAGAACTAGAAAAAATAAAAAAAGAATGTTCAAAAAAACAACAGGAAATTGAAGAAAAGAAAGCAGAGATATTTGAAAAACAAAAGCAAGAAGAAAAAAATATAATAAAAAAATTCATAAATAAACTTGACGAAGAAACGATTCAAGATATTTTATCCACAAAATATGAAAACATTGTGGAATTCATAGATGAAAAAGAGAGAGAACAGACAGAATTTAAAATTACAGAAAAAACAATAGAAGTAGACAATCAAAGCATTATAAAAAAATTAGAAGATTTAGTTGAAATTGATGAAGAGCTAGAAAACCTTTATGAAAAAAAAGATGAACTATTACAATTAAACAATATGTATGAAATGGTAAAAGAGCAAATCGAAAAATCATACCAAGAAATGAAAGAAAATATAACACCAGATTTTATTGAAGAGTTAAAAAACATACTAAAAAAAGTTACAAACGGAAAATATGAAAACATATACCTAGACAACGAGAATAACTTATTAATAGAAGTTGAAGGCGGACAATATATGCCAGTAGATATGCTAAGCTCAGGTACAGTTGATCTTATATATTTAGCATTACGAATTAGTGCAGCAAAAGAAATATCAAAAGAAACAATGCCAATCATAATGGATGAAAGCTTTGCATATTATGATAAAGAAAGAATGACAGAAATTTTAGAATATCTTTCAGAACTAGAAAATAGACAAATTCTAATATTCACATGCTCAGATAGAGAAGAAAAGATTCTAGAAAAAGAAGTAATAAAGTATTCAAAAATAGAATTATAAAAACATTTTTTGAAAAAAATAAAAAAAAATTAAAAAAAATGTTGACAACTTAAGAAAAGTGGTGTAATATATAAGAGCAGTCGCGTTAAGCGATATGAATTTGGGCTATTAGCTCAGGTGGTAGAGCACTTGACTTTTAATCAAGTTGTCCCGCGTTCGAGTCGCGGATAGCTCACCAATCTCAGATTTTCATCTGAGATTTTCTGGCCCCTTGGTCAAGCGGTTAAGACATCGCCCTTTCACGGCGGAGACATGGGTTCGATTCCCGTAGGGGTCACCAATTTCATATTGCCACTTTAGCTCAGCTGGTAGAGCAACTGACTTGTAATCAGTAGGTCGTCCGTTCGATTCGGACAAGTGGCTCCAATTAAAAGTCAACAGTTTTGAGAAAACTCTTAATTGTTGGCTTTTTTATATATTACGAAAGTTCTTCGAACTTCATAGTATATAAAATAATGCACAGAAATTTGCTTTGCAAATTTCGCACACGAACAAAGACTCGTTCTTAAAAATGTTATAATTAGAGCAAATGTTATGAATATTCCACGTTTGTTCTATATAAAAAAGATTATACAAATATAGAAAATAAAAAAATTAATAGTAAAATTAATAATAAACTACTATAAAAAAGGAGAAAATATGTCAAAAGTAATAATAATCACAGGGGCATCAAGAGGAATTGGAAGAGAAACAGCAAAACTACTAGCAAGAAACGGACATACAGTAATAGCAAATTATAATAAATCAGAAGAAAAAGCAAAAGAACTACAAGAAGAACTAAAAAAAGAAAATATAAACATAGACATATACAAAGCAGACGTATCAAAAAGAGAAGGCTGTAAAGCATTAGTAGAATATGCAATAGAAAAATACAAACACATAGACGTACTAGTAAACAATGCAGGAATATCAATCTGGGGACAATTCACAGATTTAACAGATGCAGAAATAGAAGAAATAATAAGAACTAATCTTTATTCAGCAATAGCAATGTCACAAGAAGCATCAAAACACATGATACACGAAAAACAAGGATGCATAATAAATATGTCTTCAATATGGGGAATGGTAGGAGCATCATGCGAAGTAGCATACTCAGTAACAAAAGCAGGAATGGATGGACTAACGAAAGCATTAGCCAAAGAATTAGGACCATCAAACATAAGAGTAAACTCAATAGCACCAGGAGCCATAGAAACAGAGATGAACTCAAGACTAACCAAAGAAGAAAAAGCAGTCTTAGAAATGGAAACTCCACTAGGAAAACTAGGAAAACCAATAGATATAGCCAAGACTATCAACTGGCTAATAGAAGACGAATTCACAACAGGTCAAATAATCTCACCAAACGGAGGATGGGTTATAATATAATGTTTTTATTAAATAATAATACAAAGAATAAACATGTGGAAATGTTTATTCTTTTTTTTGTGGATAAAAATTAGTAAAAAACTCGAAACATAGAAGTCCGCTAGAAAAATCGACAAATGTAACAAAAAAGACACCAAAAAGAGATAAAACATAATAAAATAAATATTTTATTATACAAAAAGCAAGAAACAATAAACTTTCATGTCATACACTTATCAAAAAGACAAAAAAATGTAAAAACAAAAGCATTTATTTGAGTTGACACATATATAAATATACATTAAAAAAGAAGTAAAATAACGTTTGAAAAGAGATATAGTAATAAAAACAGGAGGCACAAAAATGAAAAAAATTTTTAACAAAAAGAATTTGAGTATAGCAATTTCATTAATATGCATAATAATTATTGCATTAATTATAGCAAGTAGAGTTAATACAATTACTAATAGACCAGAAGTAAATCAGGGAGAAAGTATAGAATCAATAGATGAAAAAAGCAGTGCAGTAGAAAAAAACAATATGCAAAACACTATATCCATTCAAGAAGACGGAAGTCAAATAAATACATTATCAGACGAAAATACAAATAACAATATAGATACAAGTAAATGGGATTTAACAAAAGTAAACATAGTATATGATACAAACAACGTAGCAGTTCCTGTTCCAAAAGGATATATAGCCTCAGGAGCAGATAATGAACATACAGTAACTACAGGATTCGTAATATATGAAGGTGAAACAGAAGTTACAAATGAAAATTGTTGGGAAGAGTCATGTAGTAGAAATCAATGGGTATGGGTTCCAGTACAAGATCCAAGCAGAATATATGAAGTTACTTCAGCAGGAAAAAAGATAGCCAAAACATATAATTACAATCAAAATCGGAAGAACACAAATAGATGAAAAAGATAATGAACCAGCTGTAATAAAGTATGATAGAGAAGAATACTTTTCAACATATGAACTTCAAGGAATGAGCCAAGAAAAAATGTTATCTGAACTTCAAGAAGAATTTGAATCCACAATAAATTCAATTGAGAAATATGGAGGATTTTGGATTGGAAGATATGAAACAGGAAATTTAACTAAAAAGAATCTTGTTGTTCAGAGAATGAATGATGATACAAACGGGCAAAAGTGGTATCAAATATACACAGTAATCCAAGGAATTTCTAAACAAGAAAATGTAAAAACAAGTATGATTTTTGGATGTTTATGGGATGAAACATTACAATGGCTTGTCGATACTGGAAATAAGACATATGCAGATTTAATGGACTCATCAAGTTGGGGAAACTATAAAAACACAGAAATAGAATACAAAAAGAATAGCACAGAAACAGCAATAAAAAGTGCCGATAACAGTCAAAGTTTACCAACAGGAAGCACAGAATCAACAAAAGCAAATAACATATATGATTTAGCTGGAAATAGATATGAATGGACATTAGAAAGTAACGGAAATAATTTACGAAGATTGCGTGGCGGAGAGAACGGTTCAATCGGAAGTGAAATACCTGTATCATATCGAAATAGCTATTTCCCATATATAGGAACAGCAGATGGAGCACGAGCATATTTATATATAAAATAAAAAGGTAGGAAAAAATGAGAAAGAGAAAAATTTTACTAGCAAATATGTTAATAATAGCAATTGTTTTTAGTGTTTTAGTAATTTGGATTAATAAAAATAAAATACTTCAAATATCTAATTCTAGTTCGCCAGAAATTTTAAGAGCTCTTACATATAATCAAATCACAGATACTGACGGAAATATTGAAAACTGCGAATATGTAAAATTTAATAGTTTTTTTATAAAAGATTTAGATGGTGATGGGTATGCAGAAAAATATGATGGAGCCTGCAATGCAATAGGAGAAGAAGAAACATTATATTTTGAAATAGATGTTATTCAAGAAGGATATTTAGAAAATGGAAAGATTACAATAGACGGAAAAAACTTTAAGTTATCAACTAAGCTAATAAAAGACAATGTTATAAAACAAGATTACATAGGAAAAGATATTAAAGAAATTGACTTAAACACAATAAATAGTGGAACTAAAAAATTATTTTATGGTTCAATAAAATCAGATATAGCAGATAACATTAATAATTACAGTGTATCTGACAACAAAATAATTCTTACAGGAACATGGAAATCAGCGGATGGAAGTCAATCTATAGAAATAAATAAAGAAATAACATTGAAAAAAGACTGGTATGGAAAAACTGAAACAACTGAATATGAAAATAATATAACAAATCATGACATAAAAACAGCAATAACAAGTGAAGATATTGCACTTAACTTTGATATAGGTTTTCAAGAAACAAAAAAAGAATTACTAATTCAAAAACAAGTTACAGAAATTGAAGTACCAGATTTAAATGGATATGCTCCAACAGAAGTATTAGTAACATCACAAAATTGCGAATATAACTATAATCCAGAAACAAAAATCTTAACTATAGTTAGAAAGGCAGTAACAAGTGATAGTGGAAAAATAATTCAAAGTGTTTCAAGATATAATAATTATTCAATACAATTCAGATATCCACTAGAAGCTTATGAGAGTAGTGGAACAGAAGATATAAACATTGAAATAGCAAGTACAGGATACTATTATGGATTCAATAACACAAGTGAAGAATTCAGTAATGAAAATCCATATGTATCACAATTTAGCAAAACATATACACATGCATGGAGTGCACAAGAGGAAAGCGAAACTAATTTTAAAATTGATGTTGGAAAGTCAGTTTACAATTCTGATCTAGACTTACATGAATTCGTAGTATTAAAAGAATTACCTCTAAATATATATAATAACATTGGACAAAGTGAAGAAAATGATACCTATAGAGTTACGTGGAAAGAATATGCAAAAGATATAGATTCACAAATATATATGGAAGAAAATCAAGGAGACAAATTTTTAAAATCTGACGGAACATATATAGATATGAAAAATTATGTAAAAACAACAGGAATATATTTTTCATATGTTGATGGATGTTTAGCTGAAGATGGGTGGATTAAAGTATACGATAAAGATACAGGAGAATTATTATTAACTTTAACCAAAGAAGAAGCAAAACAATGGCGAGAAGATAAACCATATACATTCGAAAAACCAGTAGAAACAATAAGAATAGAAACAAGTAAACCAAATGCAAATTCATTTATGTATATAACACAAATAAAAACAATTGATGATGAGAAACTATGTTCAGAAATTCTAAGAAAAGATTTCGATGAATTAACACATATATATAGTTATATGAAAGCTGGAAAAATAGTAGATTCTATAGACAATGAAACAAATTCAAGTGAAGGATGTGCAATATACAGAGAACCCGTATCTTGTATGAACTTTGTTCTTAAACCTTCAGTAATATCAAATCAAGAGACAGCCAATATAAAAATGAGTTTAAGCACAAGTGAAAAACAACATGATCAAAAATATTGGACAAATGGTGAATTTGTTATTGAATTTCCTGAGACAATATTACAAGTCAAATTAAACTTAGTAGAAATTAGTAATGTTAATGTAGAAGTTTCGTCAGTAGAAACATATGAAAAAAATAATAAAAAATACATAAAATTGTACACCAAAACAAATAATCCAGAAGAATATATAATAAACATAGATGCTGATATAATTGCCGATCCAAGAAAGACATCATCATCAGAGCTAGTTAATTTATATGCTATTAATGAAAATCATCATAATTACAGAGAAACTTCAAGAATTGAAGATACATTAGATATTAACGGAGATGGAAATACAAGTGAATATGTATTATATAAAAAAGAAAGATTACAAATAGTTGCACCTTTAACTTTAATTACATCACAGACAGCAACAAACTTTGACAATAAAGGAACAGAAGTAGTGGCACCCAATATAGCAATTGTAGAAAAAAGTAATACTACAGCAAAGGTGCAAATAAATCAACTAATTACAAATAATTATAATAGGAAAATAAGTGAAATAAAAATAATAGGAAAAGTTCCTTTTAAAGGAAATACGTACCAAACAAATGGCAAAGACATGGGATCAACATTTACAACTACAATGAAAAGCGAAGGAATAACATTACCAGACGAAGTAAAAGATATTGCGAAAGTATATTACTCAGAAAATGAAAATGTTACAACAGATATAGCAGATACAACAAATAACTGGAAACTTGCGAGTGAAATTACAGATTGGTCAAATATAAAAACATTCATAATAGATTTAGGAGAATATGGAATATCTAAAGCGCAAACATTGAAATTTAATTACATTATTGAAATTCCAAAAGATATTGAATACAATGAAATTTCATACAGTGACAGTATGGTCGAATTTTGCTTAAATACGGATGATGGAAAACTAGAAAGTCATATGGAATCAAACAAATTAGGAATTATGGTAGCTAAACAATATGACTTAAATCTTACAAAATTTAAAAAAGGTACTAACTCAACAGTAAAAAGTGCTACATATAAAATAACAGACGGTAAAGAAACAAAAACAGCAACAACTAATAATAACGGAACGCTTAGAATAGAAGGACTATACGTAAATAAAGAATATACATTAAAAGAAATACAAACACCTGCAAATTTTATATTAAATACAGATGAGATAAAGTTTAAAGTTACAATAGATGATCAAGGTGTACCTCAGTTAAATATAATTGAAGGAAATTTAAAAAACACACCAACAATAGTAGAAGAAAATACTGGGTTAGTAGTAGGATTACAAGTAGAAGATATAGCAAAATATGATATGAAAGTAACAAATTCAAGTGTTAATAATGAAAAAATATCCGGAATTAAGTTTAAATTAACAGGTGGAATTTATGGCACAAAAGGCAGAATATTTACATCAGATGCAAATGGAGAAATATTTATAACAAGTTTAGATCCAGATGAAGAATACAACTTAGAAGAAATTAAAGTGCCAGGATATTATAGCAATCAAAAAAGTACAACATTTACAATAGTAAGAGAAAGTGATAATAGTCTTAGAATAATAAGCGATAATACCGATTTTTCAAATGGTACTATTACAGAAAAAGTAGATGTAGATAAAGCCTTAGTAGAAGTAAATTTAATAAGAGACGAAATACCTGAATATACATTAACAATAAATAAAGAGAATAAAAATGGCGAAAAGCTAGAAGGAACACAATTTAAACTTGAATCAGTCGATACAGGAGACATCAGTTATTATATAACTGATGAAAATGGAAGCATTAAAATAACAAATTTATATCAATATGTTGATGGAAAAGATTTAACAGGTGAATATATTCTTAAAGAAATAAGTGCAACAAGTGGATATATAACAGATTCAACAGAAATAAGATTTAAAGTAGAAAAAAAGAATGACGAATTTAATATAACTTTATTAAGTGGTGAGACTGCAATAAAATCGCAAGATAAAAATGCAGAAGGTATAATACTAAATTTCGAAAATAAAGAGATATTTAAATTAATTAAAAAAGGCGATAATGATGCATTATTACCAGGAGTAGTATTTAAAATAACAGATTTAGAAGGAAATATAGTATATGATATAAACAATAATCCGATTGGAAAATTGTATAAAGATGGACAAACAGAATACTACGGATTAGTAACAGATGAAAAAGGTATAATTACAGCAAATTTACCACAAGGCTTATATAAATTAGTAGAAATGAAAACTGTAGAAGGATATGTTTTACCAGAGAAAGAAGAAGATAGAACATATTATGTAGGTATTGGTGCTAATAGAGTTCAAGAAAATACATTTACATTAAAATCAGCCAAATCAATTACCGGAAGTGGTTCAAGCATTATATACGAAATAGAAGTAACAAAAGATGGCGGATATGTTGCAGTAGGATCATTTACAGGCGCTTGTGATATAGATGGAGATGGAAAAATAGATGCAATATCACAAGGAGATTATGACCAGTTAGTTATAAAATATGGTTCAGATGAAAATGTGGAATGGTTTAAAACATTTGGTGGAAGTAAAGCTGATGAATTGAAAAGCATATCAATTTCAGATGATGGCGGATATGTTGTAAGTGGATTTGAAAGTAAAGATAAATTAGAAGATGCAATCGTAATGAAATTAGATGCTTCAGGAAATGAAGTATGGAAAAATACAATAGGTGGAACATATAAAGATGAAATGAATTCAGCAAAAGTTTTATCAAATGGAGATATAGTAGCAGTTGGTAGATATTACAGCTCAGAAATAACAATAGGTACAACGAAAGAAAATAATACAGCCTTAAATAATGGTTTTATAGTTTCATATGATTCAGCAGGAAATTATAAATGGCATCAAACATTAAAAGGAAAAGAAGAACCAGATAACATAAATGTAACATCAGTAACTGAAACAGCAAATGGCATAGTATTTTCAGCAAACTTTGTTGGCAAGATGACAGTCGCAGGAAATGCCATAACGAGTAGTGGAAACCAAGATTCAATTATAGTAGGATTAGGACTAGACGGTACTTACCAATGGAATAATCAAATAGCAGGAAAAAATAATGAAACAATCACAAAATTAATAACAGATGAGGAAGATAATATAATTGCAGTTGGAAGTTTTGCAAGCGAATTAACACTTGGAAAAGAAGTTATTACACCACCTACAGACAAATATTCTAATGGAATAATGATAAAATTAGCTTCATTAAATGGCGAATATATATCAAACTATACATTTGGAGGAATTCAAGGTGATGACAAAATTGTATCAGCTGAAACAACAGAAGATGGAGGTTTAGTACTAGGAGGATGGTTCTATTCAGACAATTTTGATTTAAATAACGATGGAACAGATGACATAACCAAAAATTCAGGTAAAAATGATGGAATAATAATAAAATTAAATAATCAAGAAAATGTTGAATGGTATAGAACAATAACAGGAAAAAATCATGATGCAGTATATGATGTTAGTCAATTACCAACCAAAGATATAATAGCAGTAGGATACTTTGACAGTACATCAATATCTACAGAAGATGTAAATAAATTCTTATCATCACAAGGATACAATGACTCATTTATAACAATATATGGAGATAAAGAAGATTCAGCAGAAATACCAGAAATTCAAGAAATTAATGTAAAAAATGATTTAGAAGAATTTAAAATAACAACCGAAATTGCAGAAAATTCAGATGGAGAAAAAGATAATGGAACAATAACAGGAACAACATCAACTGGCGGAGTCAAGTTTGTAGAGAAAGTTAAATATGGGTATAATTCTACAACTCCAATAGTAATAACACCAAACACAAATTATTCAGTATATGATGTAGAAATCAATGGAGAAAAAGTTGATTTTAAACCAGATGAAAACGGAATCGTAACAATTCCCGTATTAGAAAATGTTAAAAAAGATTATCATATAAAGGTAACATTTGAGAGAAACTTATCTAACGTTACAGTACACCATTATATAAAAGATAGAGACGGAAATTATACAACAACACAATTAGCGGATGATGAATACATTACAGGAAAAGTAGGAGATGCATATGAAACAGCTCCTAAGATTAACATAGATGGCTATGAAATTGAAAAGGACGCAAAGGGTTCATATGTAATTCCTGACAACGCAAAAGGAACATACAGTGAAAATGAAATTATAGTAAATTATTATTATGAAGAAATTCCAGTAACATTAACAGTACAACATTACTTGGAAGGAACAGAAGAAAAATTAATGGAAGATGAAGTTTCTGAGTATTACAAGGGAACCGAATATACAACTAAACCAAGTGAAGAACTACTTAAACGATATGTTGTAATTAATAGTGAAACAAAAGTAACTCCAAGTACAGCAGGGACATCAGGAACTATACAAGAAAGTACGACTGTAAGTTACTATTACAAATTAAAAGAATTTAAAATAACTACAGAAGTAAAACTTCACGAGGAAACAGACGAAAAAGGAACAACAACTCAAGTAAAGGGCGGTAGCATATCTGGAGAATCACTGAATCCTTATGAAACTGTTATAATAGATCAAACAAGTAAAAAAGACATAATTATGACTGCAGATACAGGATATAAAATAAAAGCTATAATAATTCAAACAAAAGCAGAAGACGGAACAATTACAGAAGAAAACATTGCTATTACTGGAAAAGTAACGACATACACATTAAATAAATTCGAAAAGTTATCAGCAAACAAACATATTATAGTTGAGTATGAAAAAATAGTTGGAACTATTACAGTACATCATTATATAAAAGATACTACAACAAAATTGAGTGAAAATGTAATAATTCAAAGAAAATATGGTGAAAGCTATACAACAAGTGTTGCAAAAGATATACCAGAACAATATGAATTAGTTCAAACACCAACAAATGCAAAAGGAACATTAGAAAATGATGAAATAGTTATTACGTATTATTATCAATTGAAAAGCTATAAATACACAGTAAATTATCTAGAAAAAGGAACTGATAAAATAATACATGAAGCAAAACAAGGCGAAGCACTAGTTTATGGAAGTACAGTAAATATAACAAATGAAAAAATTGCAATTAACGGATACAACTATGATTCTACAGACAAAGAAATATTAACGATAGGAACAAAAGATAATATAATTAATATCTATTACACGAAACGTACAGATTTGAGCTATACAGTAAATTATTTAGAAGCAATTACAAACAAAGTAATACATACTCCTAAAACTCAACCGGGAGTAACATTTGAGACTAAAATAAATGCAGAAGATGAAGCGATTAATATTGACGGGTATAACTATGATTATCCAGATAAATATGAATTAATAGTTGGAACAGATGAAAATGTAATTAATATTTATTATTCAAAAGTAACAGGATTAAGCTATACAGTTAACTATTTGGAAAAAGGAACGAATAAAGTATTATCCCCTTCAAATAATCAAGGGAATATGACATTTGGAGATATTATAAAATCATCTGATGAGAAAATTTCTATAGATGGATATAACTATGATTCAGTAGATAAAGATAGTTTAACAATCACAACCGGAACAAATGTAATTAATATTTACTATACAAAGAGAAATGATTTAAACTATAAAGTAAATTACTTAGAAAAAGGAACAAACAAAGTATTACATGACCCAAAAGTACAAAATAACATGACATTCGAAAGTACTGTAACAAGCGCTAACGAAGTAATAGCAATTGACGGATACAAGTATGATTCAGTCGATAAAGAAACATTAACAATTACAACAAGTGAGAATGTAATTAACATTTATTATACAAAACGTAATGATTTAAGTTACAAAGTAAATTACCTAGAAAAGGCAACAAATAAAGTACTACACACCCAAAAGATTCAAGGTGAAATGACATTCGAAAGTACTGTAACAAGCGCTAATGAAGTAATAGCAATTGACGGATACAAGTATGATTCAGTCGACAAAGAAACATTAACAATTACAACAGGTGAAAACATAATTAATATCTACTATACAAAGAGAAATGATTTAAGTTATAAAATAAATTATTTAGAGAAAACAACAAATAAAGTATTACATAACCAAAAGGTTCAAGGTGGAATGACATTCGAAAGTACTGTAACAAGTGCTAACGAAGTAATAGAAATTGACGGATATAACTATGATTCAGTAGATAAAGATAATTTAACAATACAGGTAGGAGAAAATGTAATAAATATTTACTATACTAAACGTAATGATTTAAGCTATACAGTAAATTATTTAGAGAAAAATACAAACATTATATTACATGAACCAAAGACAACTGAAAACATGGTATTCGAAAGTGCTGTAAACAGTAGCGATGAAGTAATTGATATAGATGGATATAATTACGATTCAGTAGACAAAGAAACAATAACAATTCAGACAGTGGCAAATGTAATTAATGTTTACTACACTAAACGTAATGATTTAAGTTATACAGTACACTATTTAGAAAAAGATACGAATAAAGTTCTAAAAGCACCAAAGGTAACAGAAAATATGACATTTGGAACAGTAATAACATCAGAAGATGAAGGAATTAAAATTGATGGATATAAGTATGATTCAGTTGATAAAGACAGCTTAACAATAACAACAGGAGCAAACATAATTAATGTTTACTATACAAAAGTAACAGGATTAAGTTACACAGTAAATTATCTAGAAAAAGATACAGATGAAGTAATTCATCCGGCTAAGATAACAGGAGAGCAAGTATTCGAGGCAGAAATAATAAGTGCTGATGAAGTAATTGATATAGATGGATATAATTATAATAGCGTTGATAAAGACACTTTAATAATTACTACAGGAGAAAACGTAATCAATGTTTATTACACAAAACGTAATGATTTAAGCTATACAGTAAACTACTTAGAGAAAGATACAAATAAAGTATTGCATGAACAAAAGAATCAAACAGGAATGACATTTAAAGATACAGTAGCATCAGCAGATGAAGCACTTGATATCAATGGATATAATTATGATAGTGCAGATAAAGAAATTTTAGAAATCACAACAGGTGAAAATGTAATAAATATTTATTACACAAAGAAAACAAATTTAAGTTATAAAGTTAACTACTTAGAAAAAACAACAAATAAAGTTCTACATACACAAAAAGTACAAAATAAAATGACTTTCGAAAGTATTGTAACATCAAGCAATGAAGTAATAGAAATTGATGGATATAACTATGATTCGGCAGATAAAGCAACATTAACAATTACAACAAGTGAGAATGTAATCAACATTTACTATACAAAGCGTAACGACTTAAGTTACAAAGTAAACTACTTAGAGAAGACAACAAATAAAATACTACATGACACAAAAGTTCAAGAAGGTATGACTTTTGAAAGCACAGTAACATCAAGTGATGAAGTAATTAATATTGATGGATATAATTACGATTCAGCAGATAAAGAAACATTAACAATTACAACAGGTGAAAATGTAATTAATATTTACTACACAAAGAGAAACGATTTAAGCTACAAAGTAAATTACTTAGAAAAAGGAACAAACCAAGTACTACATGATCAAAAGACACAAGATGGTATGACTTTTGAAAGTGCTGTAACATCTAGTGATGAAGTAATTGATATAGATGGTTATAATTATGATAGCGTCGACAAAGATACATTGACAATTACAACAGGTGATAATGTAATTAATATTTACTACACAAAGAGAAATGATTTAAGCTATACAGTAAATTACTTAGAGAAAGGCACAAATAAAGTATTACATGATCAAAAAGTACAAAACGGAATGACATTTGAAGCAGAAGTTAAATCAGCAGATGAAGTAATTGATATCAATGGATATAAATATGATTCATCAGATAAAGCAAGCATTAAAATGACAACAGGTGAGAACATAATTAATATTTATTATACAAAGGTTGATGGATTAAGTTATACAGTAAATTATCTTGAGAAAGGTACAAATGAAGTAATTAATCCAGCTAAAACAAAAGATGGAATGACATTTGAAAGTATAGTAAACAGTAGTGATGAGGTAATAGAAATTGACGGATATAACTTTGATTCAGTAGACAAAGCCACATTAACAATTGGAACAAAAGAAAATATAATCAATATTTACTATATAAAGAGAACAGACTTAAATTACAAAGTAAACTACTTAGAAAAAGAAACAAATAAGGTACTACATGATGAAAAAGTTCAAGAAAACATGACATTTAAGGCAACAGTAAACAGTAGCAATGAAGTAATAAATATCGATGGATATAAATATGATTCAGTTGATAAAGAAATTTTAACAATTGGAACTGGCGATAATGTAATTAATATCTACTACACAAAGAGAACAGATTTAAGCTACAAAGTAAATTACTTAGAGAAAACAACAAATAAAGTATTACATAATCAAAAAATTCAAGAAGGTATGACATTTGAAAGTGTTGTAACAAGTGCAAATGAAGTAATTAAAATAGATGGATATAACTATGATTCAGTAGATAAAGCTACATTAAAAATAACAACTGGAGAAAATATAATTAACATTTATTATACAAAACGTAATGACTTAAGTTACACAGTAAATTACTTAGAGAAAGATACAAATATCGTTTTACACGAACCTAAAGTAACTGAAAACATGATATTCGAAACTGCTATAGAAAGTAGCAAAGAAGTAATAGACATAGATGGTTACAATTATAATAGCGTTGATAAAGAAACATTAACAATTCAGGCAGGAGAAAACGTAATTAACATTTACTACACAAAGAGAAATGATTTAAGCTACACAGTAAATTACCTTGAAAAGAGTACGAACAAAGCAATATATGCTCCAAAAGTTACTCAAAATATGACATTTGGAACAGGAATAACATCAAGTAAAGAGGTAATACAAATTAACGGATATAGTTATGATTCAGTAGATAAAGATAGTTTAAGTATTGGAATAAACGAAAATGTAATAAACATCTATTATACAAAAGTTGATGGATTAAGCTACATAGTTAACTACCTAGAAAAAGATACAGATGAAGTAATTCATCCAGCTAAGACAACAGGTGAGC
>OIYY01000923.1_pt1 | contig 18049 bp, 13 predicted proteins | sample 1588341 | NCBI WGS metagenome assembly OIYY01 (sample SAMN03283287) | human gut metagenome | biome: human-associated habitat; material: feces | host: Homo sapiens | place: Peru | collected 2012 | reverse complement strand
TTTATTTTGTAACAGCTTTTTACTCTTTGTACGATATTTGCATGGCAAGACAGATTGTCGTTAAAAAAAGAATCTTGTAAAGACATGTTTTCTAAGACGGCAAGTTAATGCAACAACGCCACTACTCCACAACGATATGCTGATGTTCGTTGTGGGGTAGTGGCGTTGCTGTATATATAATAAGGTGTGGTCTTTTACTTCAAGTTGCCTACGCTGTGGAGATACTCCGCAATCTGTACTGCGTTGAGAGCGGCCCCCTTGCGGATCTGGTCGCCTGAGAGCCAGAAAGTCAGACCGCAGTCGTCAGCGAGATCCTTGCGTACGCGTCCTACGAAGACGTCGTCCTTGCCGGCTGTCTCGAGAGGCATTGGATAGACGAGGTTGGCGGGATCGTCCTTGAGAGTGCAACCGGGAGCGGCGGCGATGGCCTTCTGAGCTTCCTCCACGGAGATGGGACGCTCCGTCTCAATCCATACCGACTCAGAGTGAGAGCGCAGCGAGCTTACGCGTACGCACATAGCCGAGCAGCGAACGTCGCTGTGCATGATCTTGCGGGTCTCGTTGAACATCTTCATCTCTTCCTTTGTGTAGCCGTTGTCCGTGAAGACGTCAATCTGAGGAATGACGTTATAGGCGAGCTGATGAGGGAACTTGCTGACCGTTACAGGCTCGTTGTTGACGAGCTCCTTATACTCCTGCTTAAGCTCCTCCATTGCTGCGGCTCCTGCGCCCGAAGCGCTCTGGTAGCTGGCAATGTGGATGCGCTTGATGTGGCTGAGCTGCTCGAGCGGCTTCAATACCACTACCATCATGATGGTGGTGCAGTTAGGGTTGGCGATGATGTTGCGCGGACGGTTGAGAGCGTCCTCGGCGTTGCACTCGGGCACCACCAAAGGCACGTCGTCACACATGCGGAACGCGCTGGAATTGTCAATCATCACGGCGCCGTACTTTGTGATGGTCTCGGCGAACTCCTTTGATGTGCCGCCACCTGCAGATGTGAACGCCACGTCGATGTCCTTGAAGTCGTCATTGTGCTGAAGGAGCTTCACTTCATACTCCTTGCCCTTAAACGTGTATTTAGTTCCAGCCGAACGGGTTGAGCCGAACAGTACGAGGTTGTCGATGGGGAAATCTCTCTCGGCGAGGATGCGCAGGAATTCCTGTCCTACGGCTCCGCTTGCGCCAACAATTGCTACATTCATCTTGTTCTTGTATTTTTTATGTTAATTTTTTACTTTCCTTAAATAATATGTGCAAAGTTACAACTTTTTCTATCAACTTGTTAAGTTTCATGCTTGTTTTTATGTATTATTGTATAATCTGCGTGTGTATGTGCGCAGAGTGAGCGGAAGATGGACGGGATGAAAGCCTAAACAGACGTAAAGAAGGCTTATGTGGAGAGTGGAGGTCAGGCGGTGTTTTGTTGTTTACGCACACATGTAAAATCATATCTAAAAGTAAGCTAAAAAACGAAATCCGCCTCGTTTTTTTTTGGTAGATAAACTGAAATGAGCTATATTTGCGGTGTCAAAGTGACAAAACGACAAAAAATCTATAACATCAACTAAAAACCTTTTACTATGGAAGTCGAAAAGATTATGCAAGCCCTTGAGGCTAAACACCCGGGCGAAGCCGAGTACCTGCAGGCAGTCCGCGAAGTGCTCATTTCTATTAAGGACGTTTACAACCAGCATCCTGAGTTTGAGAAAGCTAAGCTCATTGAGCGCCTCGTAGAACCCGAGCGTATCATCACTTTCCGTGTACCTTGGACAGACGACAACGGCGAAGTACATGTAAACATTGGCTATCGCGTTCAGTTCAACGGTGCTATTGGTCCGTACAAGGGAGGTCTTCGCTTCCATCCGTCGGTAAATCTCTCTATTCTTAAGTTCCTCGGTTTCGAGCAGACATTCAAGAACGCGCTTACCACACTCCCGATGGGCGGTGGCAAGGGTGGTTCAGACTTCTCTATCCGCGGACGTTCCGACGCAGAGGTTATGCGTTTCTGCCAGTCGTTCATGACTGAGCTTTATCGTCACATCGGTCCTGATGAGGACGTTCCCGCTGGTGATATCGGCGTAGGCGGCCGCGAGATTGGCTACCTCTTCGGTATGTACAAGAAGCTCACACACCAGTATCAGGGTGTGCTCACAGGCAAGGGTCTCGAGTTCGGTGGCTCACGCATCCGTCCTGAGGCTACAGGCTACGGCGCTCTCTACTTCGTTCATCAGATGATGGCTACACGCGGTCTCGATCTGAAGGACAAGACTGTTGCTATCTCTGGCTTCGGTAACGTGGCTTGGGGTGCTGCCAAGAAGGCTACAGAGCTTGGCGCTAAGGTTATCACAATTTCTGGTCCTGACGGCTACATCTATGATCCGAACGGCGTTTCTGGTGATAAGATCGACTATATGCTCGAGCTTCGCTCAAGCGGTAACGACGTTTGCCAGCCGTACGAGGACGAGTTCCCCGGCTCTAAGTTCATTGCAGGCAAGAAGCCTTGGGAAGTTAAGGCTGACATCTACCTTACATGTGCTACACAGAACGAGCTCAACGGCAATGACGCTGATATGATTCTCGCTCAGAAGCCTCTCTGCGTTGCTGAGGTTTCTAACATGGGCTGCACAGCTGAGGCTGTTGAGAAGTTCGTAGCTGCTGAGCAGCTCTTCGCTCCTGGCAAGGCTGTCAACGCAGGTGGTGTTGCTACTTCTGGTCTTGAGATGACTCAGAACTCAATTCGCTTGACATGGAGCGAGGCTGAGGTGGATGAGAAGCTCCACTACATCATGCACTCTATCCACGAGCAGTGTGTTAAGTACGGTACACAGCCTAACGGCTATATCGACTACGTGAAGGGCGCTAATATCGCCGGCTTCATGAAGGTTGCCAACGCGATGATGGCACAGGGCATCGTTTAAGAGCCCGCAACAAATATTTCGCAAGAAATCAGTCACTTGCGAATTTGTTCCAGCGAATTAAAGAAAAAAAGTAAGAGTTAGTTCCTTTAGAGAAAGGAATTCTATAATACATATAGGCAAATAGAAATCTACAAGGATACGGACTCTGCCTCACGTGATGTGGTCGCAGAGTAACGGTCCTTGTTTTTTTTCGTTTTATTCTGTTTGCTACCTTTTTTAACCGACAGTTTAAGCCAAGTAAAGACAAACGTGAATTTGAAAAACATCCTCTTAGGCTTCAGAATATCGTATGAGCCTTGAGGTTTAAAATAATAACAGCCTCTGTTAAGAGGATTCTCACAATCAGGAAAGGAGAACATATTTATGTATGCAATAAGAATCTTGGTCCTGGCATTGTCGATGACAGTGTGTCTTGCCGTGATGGCGCAGACACAACGTGGCAAGGCCTCCTATTATTCGAAGCGTGCCACTGGTGCGCGGACGAGCAGCGGTGAACGGCTACACCATGACAGCCTCACGTGTGCTCACCGGACATATCCATTCGGCACGCTATTGCGTGTCACCAATGAGAACAATGGCAAGGAAGTCATTGTTCGGGTTACCGACCGCGGTCCTCGCGGGCGTGGCAGAATCATTGACTTATCTTACGGAGCAGCCAGACAGCTTGGCATCCTCTCGCAGGGGGTGGCGGTGGTACGTGTGGAGCGTGTACGTACCAACAAGGTGCCGTATCGTCCTGAGCCGGAAGTGGATGATTTGCCGGAATTCGATTTCGAGATTACAGAATATACAGTTCCAGAAAACGGAATTATGCACCTTCCTAAGAAAGGAAAGGTGCATAAATAATTAGGAATTACTTCTTACTTCGCTTCATCGTGTTGACCTTCACCACGGTGACGTACGATACGGGTTTGCCGTCGTGTTCTGCGGAGACGAGCAATCTGGCTTCGCCGTCCTTTATGCGGCGGTCAGCCTTGACGGAAGCGGTGTAGCGTATGCCGCTGCCCGGACCTATCTGCTCCACCGTGATGCTTGGCGAAATTTGTATGTGGCGGTTGTCTTCTGCCTCCTTTACTGTGGGTATGATGCCAAAGACGGGCAGGTTAGAGTGATTATATATCTCGAACACCATCTTGCCTTCTTCGTCGGCTTCCAGTATGCCGTCCCCGTTGGCGTCCGTAAAGCTGACATTCTTTATCTCGAGACGTTCGGCGTCAGCCCTTTCCAGCGTGCTTGCGCTGACGGATGACGATCCGTATCCGGTGGTGTCTGCATTGAAGTCGATGCAGTCATTGCCAGAATTGGTGGTGTCCACCATCTGTGACGGGTCGATTTCCTGGCTGTCATCCGCACCGTTGTAAGAGTGGGCGTATGTATCGTCGTAAGAGTGGGCGTATGTATCGTCATCGTATTGCTGATTACGTGCAGCCGCTCTCTTCTGTCTTTGTATGCGTTCGTTGCGTTGTCCGAGCCTCTCGCTCTGTTCTGCCTTAGCCTGTTTGTCAGCTGAATTGCCTATGGCTCCACCCACGATGGCACCTCCTGCCATACCGATGAGCGTGCCGACGTCGCTGCCGCGCGGTCCTCCGGCTATGCCACCGATGGCAGAACCAACGACCGAACCTAACGAACTGCCGGCATAAGCGCCTGCACCCGCTGCCGTCATACAACTGCTTACAAGAACAGCGCCGCTGACCAATAATATCATATCCTTTCTCATGATGTATATCCTCCTTGTTCCTATTTATCTAATTGTCTGATTTTCTTTTTGCAAATATATAAAAAATATGATATAACTACCATATTCTTAATGCTAAAAGAAATATAAAACAATAATCGAAAGGAATTTTAGAACTTCATTACTGATAAAACTACAATTCCTTTCGATATAAAACAGCAATTATCTTTCGCTGTTGAGCGTTGCCTCCAGCTGATGTATCATCTTCGAAGTTTCTGCCGGATCCTTGCTGAGAACGGCGGGAGCAAACTTGCTTACCAAGGCATTGAGCTTCTTCAAGTTGCCCTTCTTTCCGTTACGACGATAGATTTGGCGGAGCTGCCATATCTTTTCGGCGTTCTGGAAGCCTTCCACAAGTCGCTCGAAGCGGATGCTTGGGCGTGGTCCGGGATAGATGCTGTATGTGTCGCCGGCTGCCCAAGTACGGAAACGTGTGTCGCGCAGAGGGTCTTCCGTCCAGCTGTTTACTGCCCAACGCAGATATCCGTCATAGTCGGCAGCTACCGCATGTACACCAATCCATGCCGCTTCGGCAGGTGATGAGAACGAGAATGTGCCGGGGAATGGTTCGGTGCAGCACGTGTAGTATGTGCTTATCTGTCCGCGTTCGCGACGTTGGCGCAGCACTTCTTCTGGGAATTTCTGTCCGTAGGGGATGGAAAGATAATAGAGATCATGCTGTATCTCGTCATGATAGTTGCCTGCAAGCGTAATCTTGAAGTCAGGATCGGCGTCCTTTATCACCTTGATGGCAGCCTTCATTGCCTCCATTGGGCGTTCGTCCATGGAGATGGCGGTGCGGCTGAACCATCCTTTCTGGCGCAGATGACGGGCGAAGTCGCGGAGGAAACCGCCCCAATAGGCAGCGTATGTGGAGTCGCCCGGCTCGGCACGCACAAACTGTACGCGGTTTGTAGCCTCGTCATAATAGTCGAAACTGAGGTTCCAGGGTATCATGGTGTAGCAGGAGATGAGCGCATCACGCATGCCAACCTCTTCCGTCATAAACTCCACCCACTTGTCGAATACTGCATAGCTGTACGTCCACGTACCGTCGATGTGGCGGATGCGCGTCACCATGCTGTCGTATGGGTCGAAGGTCTGACCGTTCCACGGCTTGTGCATGATGGAAGCCGTGATGGCGTGCTGTCCGGCGTCAGCCAGCATGCGCATTATAGGCAGCATGGCGTCCAGATGTTCGCGGCTCCATGGCTCCACGCCATAATAGCGAGCCACGGCGTAAGGGTTCTGCCAAAGGTCGATATTGAGGTGCCATTTTGACGGTTCGGTAAGCTCACGGTCTGTTACTTTCAGCTCTATCTTCAGCTTCTCTTCCTTCATTCCCTTGCCGCTTACGCACAGCGTGCCCTCGTAAACGCCCGGCTTGGCGTCTCGCGGCACACGGATGTTGAGCCAGATGGGTTGTGTGGAAGTTCGTTTTACAGCCAGATATTTATTCGTGTCAAGCACGTCAGCCACAAGCGACGAGTCCCAATCTGCCTTATTATCGCGACAACCGCAGCCTCCTTTCCCGTCTTTATTAAGCTCGTCGGTCATGACGTATCGCACGAAGTAAGGCTGGGCATTCTCTGACTTTATCACGTTGCCATTGGCAGATCGGAGGTCTGAGACGCTGAGGCTGACGTTGTCAAGGTCGCGGAGCGTATAGATGACAGCCTGAGCGTTGACACGTTCGCCGCGCCAAGCCGACTTTCGGAGCGTGCGCGAGACTGACAATGCGGTCGGAACAGCGTGTTTGCCGTAGCGTACATCGGTGGAAGCCCATGCCGTACGGACGCTGTCGCGTCCCAGACTGCGTGTCCAAAGCTCGATGGGGTCGTGTGGCTTGGGGTCGGCAAGCTCCTCATATTGTCCTAAAGGCTTGGCTCCCTTGTCGTGCTTTTGCGCCTGTGAAGCGATAGGCGAGATGATGGAGGCTATTATAATTAATGTAAGCAACAAGAGTGGAGCGTTATTTATTCTCATATCTCGTTATTATTATATATATGTCTATACGTTTGTTTTACTTCACCATTATCTTCTTTCCTTCCACCATGTACATTCCCTTGTCGAGGCGGATATCCTTATTGCCCTGCACCATGCCTCGGAAAGCTGAGCGTCCGGCTATGTCGTTGATGGTAACGATGCGCTCTTCGGGCGTTACGATGCGGATGCCGCCGTCCGTGGCAAAGACGTCCACGTTGCGGAGGTTGTCCGTATTGATGTTGCCGATGGCTGTTGAGGGTGGGAGAGTGGCGCTTTGTCCGTCCTTCTGATACAGTCGTACATAATCGAAGAATGTCTCGTACGTGAACGAAACGTCACACGGACGTGCCCACGAGCCGTCGCCAACACTCTGATTGAGGATAAGATAGAATGGCTTGTCGAACGGCCACTGTCCCTTGCTGAGCAGGTCGGCGTTCTTTGACTTTGCGTATGAGAACACCTTCACGCCGTCAACGAACCATGAGAGAAGCTCCGGCTCCCATTCCATGGCTATGATATGATAGTCAGCAGCGTTAGTGTAAACGCCACCGGAGTTAGGCTTTGCCTGATTGAGGTCGTAAGTAACGTGTGTGTGAACGGTGTGGTAAGTGCGTCCGTCAGCGTCAATCTGTTCCCAAAGGTCAATCTCACCGCACGTCGGCCATCCTGCTGAACCGTCCTGCGGCATCATCCAGAAGGCGGGGAAGTTGCCCGTATGCGGCGTAGTGCGCAGTCGTCCCTCGATGCGACCGTATGTGAAGTTCATCTTGCCTGCGCTTTCCACGGCACCGCTTATCATGTCCACGTTGCCTTCCTCGTCGATGTCGTTGGCTATGCAGCGCGTCACGAGATTGCCGTCCTTGATGTACGCCGTGCGCTTCTGGCCCTCTTTGGTCTGCGCTGTGAAGCGTTTCCATGTGGGATTCTCGCGTGAGCAGCGGCTCCAGTTGGCTTCGTTCGGCATCGTACCGTCCTCGCCGTTGAATTCATCGGCGAACACCAGCTTGTATTCCTCCGTTCCGTCCGGCTCGAACACCGCCGTTACCATTACGTCGCCGTCTACGTTCTTGCCGTCGATGGTGAATGTTTCGTCCGCTTCAGCGTCCGTCACGTCATACTCGTCCCACTGTTTTATGCCGTCAACGTATTGTCCGCCCTTGATGTTCTGTCCGTGGCGCACCTTCACGCCCTTAAGTTGATAGCCCTCAGCAGGAGCCACAGGCATAAGATAGATGGGCTTGCCCTTTGCCACTGTGGTCGGTACGCCCGAAAAGTCGTCGCCAACTATGTGTCCGCCGATGGCGTTAATTTCCAGCTTTACGTTGTCAGACTGAGCCAATACGGGCGAGACTGCTGACATTGCGCTTATGCACAATGCTATGGGTAAGATGTGATTCTGTTTCATGATTAGTTTTTATATGTATAAGTAATGTTTATGTAAAGGTAAGGCTATTTATCCGGTTGACAAAGCAAAACCTTGTTTTGTGATTCATTTTTTTAGTTGTAGCGTTTTTTTATAAATCCAAATGACTGAAAATCTAAAAATTAATGTAATTTTGTGTACTGATAGGTTGATATAAAAATATTTCAGAAATACATTTACCGATATGACTAATCTTCTTCTATTACAATACACTTGCTTTCTTGTGTCACTGTTATTAGCGCCTATAATAATAGTGTCGTATTTCATACAGGAAGGTACAAATCGCAGATATGAGCGTTCCCGCTGGATGCTGGTCACTGCCGTACTCCTTCTTGCTCTCCATTATTTTCTTCAGATGCGCTTTTCCATCCGTGCCACCACAGACGCCGGCGCCACGGTGGTGAACATCCTCTTCTATACTCCCGCTGCCTTTCTCTTCTCCGGCTCAGTACTCGGACTTGAAGGCGACCGTCGGCGATTCCGTAGCTATGTGTTGTTCGGAGCCATGTGTACCTTTCTCATACTATTGCTGTTTTTTATAGGGTGGCTGAGAAACGGCTGTCTGGAGATGCCATACGTGCAACCCATAATGCATGCCGTGTACTTCGTGGTAATGACCGTGTTTGTGCTTGTTCCGTGGAAGGCTATAAAGCGTAGCCGTAAGAGGGTAATCAACGAGACCGGTGGCGACATCGTACCATACAAGCGCTTTGTCGGCTCTGCCTATCTGCTGATGAGCACCACGCTGTCCGTGCTTGTCATTGCGATAGTCTGGCGACCTTTGCTTTTCATAATAGCTCCGTTCGGACTCTTTGCTATCTTCTTTTACGTCCTCTGCTTCGTCTATCTCGGTTTCGGCATGGCATCCATCAGGGACGTGCTCGATGAGGATGTGTCGGGTGAAGAATCGTGCGGAGCTGATGATGATTCGGACAATAAGGAGAAAGAATCTGTGCTTTACCCTGCAGAAATGGCGGAGAAGGTGGGTATGGCATTGGATAAATGGGTGAAAGAAGGCGGTTATCGTGACTCGAGCACTAATATCTCAAAGGTTTCGCGCGAGGTTTTTCTTTCGCGTCGCGAACTGAGCGAGTATTTCGACCTGCATCTGCATTCCACCTTCCGTATCTGGCTTTCCGACATCCGACTGGCGGAAGCGCAGAAGATGATAGCTGCGCATCCGGAATACAGCAATGACACAATCTCCTCTTCCTGCGGCTTTTCGTCACGTAGCCAGCTCTACAAAATCTTCAGCGACAAGCTCGGAATGTCGCCAAAGCAGTGGAGAGAAAAGTTAGGTATGGAGGAACAAAAGGGGTCAAATTCGGATGAAAACGAATGAAAAACGGCCTTTAGGTGTCCGATTCATACCGAATCAGACACCTAAATCAATGGAATCGGACACATACGCATAGGAATCGGACACATTTTTACGAACTTTTTCTATATCTTTGTAATATCAAAAGTGTGGGGTGCCATACTTTTTCATCAACCTATTAATTTCAAAAGCACGAATAGATTGAGAGAATAATATGGGCATATTTCCAGTAAAGCAGAACAGAAAGTAGACAGTAATATGTACAGATGTTACAAATAAAGAATCACACAAGTAATGCCCATAACGAAACCGATAAGATTTTAAAAAAGGCTGCAGCAAGTGATTGCCGCAGCCTTTTATTGTATATGGATTAGCTTCTTTTTAAATTCTGATAACTTCCATTTTGACCTCTTGTTTCCTTTTATTCTCCGACGAGCGTTATTCCGTTGTCGGAGATGGTAATGAGTCGGCGCTTATACAGGTCGCCCACCGCACGCTTATACACCTTCTTGCTCACTTGGAAGCGATGCTTGATGTCCTCAGCGTCGCTCTTGTCGCCAAGGTCGCAGTGTCCGCCGTTGTCGCGCAGATACTGTAGGAGCGTTTCGGAGAAGTCGAGTGTCTGCTGGCGGCCAGTCGGCTGCAGCGTCACGTCAATCTTTCCGTCTGGACGAACCGTTGAGATGTAACCCTTTACACGGTCGCCGGTGTGCAGATAGCGGAACACCTGGTCTTCGTAAACCAGTCCGGGGTAGCAGTTATCAATGATGACCTTAAATCCCATCTCAGTCTTCTGCCACACCAGAAGGTCTACTTCCTGTCCGTTCTTGTAGTATGGATGGCGTTCGCTGAAGTAGCGCTCCACCTTTGCTGAAGCCACGATGCGATAGCTGTCCTCGTCGATATGTACGTGTACGATGTATTTCTCGCCCTTCTGCATGCGCATCTTCTGCTCGCGGAACGGACAGAAAAGGTCCTTCATGAGGCCCCAGTTGAGGAACGCGCCGTACTCGTTCACCCACGCTACCTCCAGGTAAGCGAAGTCGCCCACCTTGCAAAGCGGATGCTCAGTAGTGGCAACCGGACGTTCGTCCTGGTCAAGATAGACAAACACCTCCAGCTCGTCGCCGGGCTTGACGCCCTCTGGTACGTAACGTGACGGCATCAGAATCTCTCCCTCGTCGCCGCCGTCGAGATAAATTCCGAAGTCAACTTCCTTGACTACGGTCATCTTATTGTAATCTCCAAGTTTTATCATATAATATATGTTAGGGTGATTTTTTATATTATTCTGAAATTTCTGATGAATTAGATTGTTCTTTCTCCGGCTCTGCCGCATTCTCCGGCTCCACGATGCGTCCGTCCACGATGTGAATGGTGCGGTCGGTGATGGAGGCGAGGTGTTCGTCATGTGTGACGATGACGAAGGTCTGTCCGAACTTGTCGCGCAAATCGAAGAACAGCTGATGGAGTTCTGCCTTGTTCTTCGAGTCGAGCGAACCTGAAGGCTCGTCAGCGAATACCACGGCAGGATTGTTTACGAGAGCGCGAGCCACTGCCACACGCTGCTTCTCGCCGCCTGAAAGTTCTGCGGGCTTGTGCGAAGCGCGGTCTGCCAGTCCCATAAACTCCAGCAGTTCCATGGCGCGTTCCTTGGCTTCCTTCGGGTTTTTGCCTCCGATGAATGCGGGGATGGTGATGTTCTCCAGCGCCGTGAACTCAGGCAGAAGCTGATGGAACTGGAACACGAAGCCGATATGACTGTTGCGGAACTTGCTCAGCTCTGACGAACTCAGCTTGCCTACGTCCACACCGTCCACCATAATGGATCCGCTGTCCGCCTTGTCGAGTGTGCCCATTATCTGTAGTAGCGTGGTCTTGCCGGCACCGCTCGGTCCGACAATGCTTACCACCTCGCCCTTGTTGATATGCAGATCGATGCCCTTGAGCACCTGGAGGGAGCCGAAACTCTTGGTTATGTTCTTTATGTCTATCATAATTTTCTTCGGATGTTAATGTTTTGTCAGTTTATATAGCTTTCTTTTTGCCCACGTTATCTTCCTGCCAACCCACTTGTGCATGGTTTCGTACAGGCTCATGTCCTCGGTATGCTGCGACTGTGCGAAGGTCATCTCCTCCATTGCGTCGCCGTGCTGGTCGGGGAAGATAATCATGATGTTCTTGCCGGAGAAGTGGTTCTGTATCTCGTCCGGCAGTCGTTCCAAGGCGTTTTTGTGCGAGACGGTGCCCTTACGCGCCGTCACGACAATGAAGAGATGGTCGTCTGATATGGACGAGGCTATCTGTGGCATCTCCATCCAGTGGTCCATGCGTCTCAGCGATACGCGCATGGCGGAATGGCGGTTGCGGATGTATTGCTCGATGAGCGGCAGCACGTCGTCGCGACCGTAGAATTCGGTCTGGCATTCCATATTCACGGCGAGGCGGCAGACACGCTCCAGCCAGCGATAGAAGCCCGGCTCGAACTGTGCCCTCGACGGAACTGCCACGTGTATGCGACGTATGGTGGAGAGCGGCTGGCAGAGACGCGCCATTATTATCTGCGAGTTGAGGCCGTTGAAGAGGCTCTGGTGGAAGGCGCCCCAGAACTTCTGCGACACCTCCTTGTGCATGTGCATACCGATGAGCACGTCGGTGGCGCGGAACTCCTTGAAGGCATGCCTGATGCCGTTGGCGATGTTGGCAGCCACACGCACCTGCGTGGTCATAGTCATGTCGGCAGATGCGGCGTACTTTGCCATGCGGTCGAGCAGCTGCTGGCCCTGCTCCTGATGGCGGCGCATGTCTTCATCGTCGTAAACCACGTTCAGACCCACGAGCGTTGTCGTGTTCTTGGCGTTGCGCATCATCATAGCCACGTTCACGAGGCGCTGGGCATACTCAGGATACTTCATCGGGATGAGAATCTTCTCTTCCGTCAGCTTCGTGTCTTTTTCGTCAGCTATCTCCTTGTCGCGCAGCGTAATCTGCTGTGCGGCGTGCTCCGTAATCATGGACGATATGATGCACGTGAAGAGTATCATAATGACGATGCCGTTGAGCATGTCGTCATTGACGAGCGACTGTCCGGGCGCTGTCTCGATGTTCATGCCAATCATCAGCATGGCGATGGCTCCTGCCGCATGCGCCGACGTCAGACCGAACATCATGTTGCCAGATGATATCGGCAGACGGAACAGCTTGCTGGCGATATAGGCTGCAAGCGCCTTGCCCAACGTGCCGAATCCGGCCACGATAAGCACCACCATGAGGATGTTGCCGCCTTGGAAGAGCATGCGCACGTTGATGAGCATGCCCACGCCGATAAGGAAGTAGGGGATGAAGAGGGCATTGCCGATAAACTCGATGCGGTTCATCAACGGCGATACGTGCGGTATGTAGCGGTTGAGAATCAGTCCGGAGAGGAACGCGCCGAAGATGCCTTCTATGCCGACCGACTCGCCGAGCGTGGCGCTCATGAAGAGGATGGCAAGCACGAAGATGAACTGCATGACGGCGTCGCTATAGCTTCTCAGAAACCAGCGTGTAAGGCGAGGGATGATGAGCGCCAGCGCCACGCTGTAAAGCACAAACTTGCCCGCAAACCATAGCCAGAACCCGAAGGTGGTCTCGCCCTTGTATGCCTCCACGACGGCTGCCAGTACGAAGAGCGCCAGCAGCAGGGCTATCATCGACGAACCTACCGAAAGCACCACGCTGGGCTTCTTCTGCAGACCGTAACGTCCCACGATGGGGTAGGCGATGAGCGTGTTTGACGCCATGATGCATCCAAGGAGCAATGAGGCTATCTGTGAGTAATGGAGCAGGGTGAGGCTTGCTACGTAAGTGATAATCAGCGGAATGGCAAATGTCAGCAGTCCGAAGACGCCGAACCGTCCCTTGTTTCGGCGCACGCCGTCGGTGTCCATCTCAAGGGAAGCAAGGAACATGATATAGTAGAGTCCCACTTTGCCGAACAGCTCGAAGGAGTTGTCGCGTTCAAGGATGTTGAAGCCATACTTGCCCACGGCAACGCCAGCCAACACCATGCCGATGATGTGGGGGATGCGCAGCTTGCCCATGATGATAGGGGCGAAAAGAATGATAAGCAGCACCACGAAGAAGATGATTGTGGGGTTGGTTATCGGAAAATAGCTGGCGATGTCGGTCATATAATTATGTGTATATTTGTATAATGCAAAGTTACACATAAAAATCCGTAATCTTATTATGATGCCAATAAAAAGAAAGCAGTGCTGACTGTATGGGGATGCAGAAAGTCATGCTTCCCCATCAGTTTGCACTGCTAAAACCTATATTATCCTAATTATACCTCAATTGTTTCGAGTTATAACCTTTCATCATTCTCAGCATTAGTATCTTGCTGAGAATTCGCTTACGTTCAGAACGCGGAACTGGAAGTCGTCTTCGTCGTCCATGTAGTCCTGATAAATGCGCATCTTCTTGCCGTCGAAGCGTACAGTCACGTCTGCGTAATCGTCGTCGTCATAGTCGCCGATTTCGAACGGCTCCCAGCAGCGAAGGATGCCGTAATTGGTGTCTTTCCATTCCCAACGACCGATCTCTACGTCGCCGTCCATATAGAAGCAAACGAATGTGCCGCAGGGCGAGAAGATGGTGCGGTAGCAGTAGTCGTCCTTGTCATCAAGGATGTCATCCTCGTCGAAGTCCCATTGCTTGCCTTCAGGCGATAAGGTTACCTCCTGGTACACTCTGCCGAGATTCAGCCATTGCTTGCCGTAAGCGAAGTATACGCCGTTGGCGTAAAGCCATGTCTCCGAGCTGTCCATTCTCCATGAGCGGCAGAGCTGGCGTATAGCTGGGTCTGGCTTATACTGGAAGTCTATGTCTACTACGATGGTGATGTCCACACCGTAGCTGTTGGTGTACGTAATGGTGGCGTAACCGGTGATACCGTTGTCCTTGATGCGGATGGTGGTCTGGTTGCTAAGCTGGTAAACGCCGTCCTTTACGCGTGTGTATGTACCGTATATATACAGGCCGTTATCAATGATGATGGTACCTTCTGCGTCAACGGCGCGTGTCTTCATACGCTCTGTGCCATGCTTCTTGAAGATGGCTGTAGAGCCGTCAGCCTGGCGTGTCACGCCGACAGTCTGCTGCTGTGCCTTCTTTGCCTTTGGTGTGGTGATGAGGAAGTGTCCGTCTGCGAACAGCTCTATGGAGTTGAACTCCTGGTCTGTCTTGCCGTCACCCCAAGTCTTTACGTCCATCTTGATGGCGTCCTTGGCATATTGCTCGTCAGCGTTGTTGCCGAGTGTGAATTCTGTGGAAGGCTTTGCACCGTCAGGGAATTGTGACTGCTTCTCGTTATCGTCGCTGTCACATGCCACGAAGCCTAATGAGGCGATGGCAATAATTAATGAATAAAGAATGTTTCGTCTCATAATGTTTGGTTTTTTAGTTGTTAGTAAAATATGGAAGGTTATGTATTATAACCATTATCGCTTTATTTGCTTACAAATCCGAATATTTGAGGCTTGTTGAGTTATGTGGTTGCAAAGATATGTAATATAGTTTACATTTGCAATACTTCAGAAATAGAATAATTTATAGGAATTTCTAACGAAATCTAATTATTGTAAACAAACTGACTGTGTGGGCACAAAAAAAGGCATTTGGTTTATTTTTGTAAAAACCAAATGCCTTGATGTCTTGCTTTTTGCATGTCAATGGCATGCTTTTGCGCTATTAATAGCCTGTTGTGAATGTATTTACGGCTACGATATGTGCGGTCATGAGTTCTTCTGTTTCGGAATAATCCTCATAAACGCGCATCTGATTGCCCTTGAATCGTACTGTAACGTCGCCAGACCAGTCGTCATCATCATCGTCGTACGGGTCCCAGTAGTGCATTATGCCGTCGCTCTGGTTGCTCCATTCCCAGCATGCCACGTCCACGTCGCCGTCCATATAGAAGCATACGTATGTTCCGGAAGGTGAGAAGATTACGCGGTGGCAATATTCGAGGTCAGAATCGAGAATGTCGTCATCTTCGATGCCCCACTTATTTGCTGAAGGCGAGAGCTTGATGTCGTGGTACACTCTGCCGTTCTCCATCCATTGCTTGCCGTGTGCCATGTAAGCTCCGTTAAAATACATCCATATCTCGAAGCTGTCCGTTCTCCATGAGCGGCAGAGGCTGCGGTTGGGTGTGGCGGTCTTGTCCTGCGTGGCAAGGCTTACATATACGTTCGACTGGACGCCGTAGCGGTTGGTGTAGGTCACCTCTCCTCTTCCTTCTTCCACGTCATTAAGGAATTCAATCACGGAGTTGTCGCTCAAACGGTAAGTGTGGTCATTCACGCGTGTGTAAGTACCATACTGGTATTTGCCGTTGTCGATGTCCATGGTGCCGTTGTTGTCGGTGGCGCGGGTCTTGAGATGCTTGGTGCCGTGCTTCTTGAAGATGGCTGTGGAGCCGTCTGCTTCACGCGCCACGCTTACGGTGCGCTCCGGGGCGTGGGGGGCAAGTGGCGTGGTTATCAGATAGTGGCCGTCGCCGAAGAATTCAATGGATGTGAAATCCATTGTGGTGTTGCTCTCCCATCCTTCCACGTTCAGCTTCATAGCGTCTTCTGCGTGTGCTTCGTCCTCGCAGTCGCCGAATGTGAACTCTTGTGTAGGCTTGGCGCCATCGGGCACCTTGCCCTCCTTCTCGTCGTGATCGCTTTCGCAGGCTACGAAGCCAAGCGAGGCAAGTGCGATGAGGCATGAGTAAAGAAAGTTTCTTTTCATAATTTCCTTGTTGATAGTTTTTTTATGATTTTTGATTGTAGGTTATGATGTGGCATTGTCTGCCATTGTTTTCTTAAAGTCTGAAGGCGATGTAAGCTCTGATGCCGCTCTGCTTGAGAGTGAACTTCTCGGTGTTGAATAAGCTGGCGCTTTTGTCTTCGCTGTTGTCAGAATCGTAGCCTTCTTCCTCATCCTCATCGCCGCCAAAGTCGGTCTGAGTGTACTTAATCTTGCCCCATACGCCTTCCACACCGAGTGAGATGGCTTTGTATGCCACTGAAACGCCGGCTGCCATCATACATCCGAATCCGTATGAGAAGTTGTCGTTCTGGATAATGCTGGAAGCAGTAGGCATTACGTGGAAGTAAGCTGTAGCAATGAGCTTGTTCCAGGGATTGACGCTGATGCTCGGACCTACGTGAAGAGCATAGTCAATCTTGTGCATGCCGAGGTCTATTCCGGTAAGCTCTGAAATGCCGATGTCGCCGTCAGGGTCGCCGCTTACGATGTCGTCGAAGCCGTCAGAAGCGCGTGTGCCGCTCTCGCCGCTGTACGAAATTTCCTTAAGTTCCAGCTTGGAGTAGGTGACGTCGATGAATCCGTAGTCGATACCGAACTTTATTATTCCTGCTATTGGCTTGCTGTGAAGGTAAGATGTGCGGCCCTTCTGGATAAAGAACGAACCTTTGGTCTTCCATTTCATCTCCTCGCCGTCAGTGCGCTCGAGGTTGGGTGATGTAATACCTATTTTCCAGTACTTTCTGCGCTTCCATGTCTTCTGCGTTTCCTGCTCCTGCTCCATGGACGCCATGCGGGTCTCCATCTGCGCAAGTTTATCTCTCAATGTGTCGGCAGGCTCAACTGTTGTGTCGATAGAATCAGAAGATGCAGTGTAGGTCTGCATTGTAGACGCCGAAAGTGGCATTGCAAGGGTGGCTAATGATGCCACAACGATGGTCTTGAAGATTTTTCTCATTACTGTTTTTTCGTTATAGGCTTCCTACAGAACCTTAGCGAAGCCGGTTAATAAAAATAATGGTGTCGGCGTGGTGCTGACTATGCCCCAACTGTGTTGTAATGTTCGATAATCGAATTTTAACAATTTAAGGTACATAACGCCTTTATGAATGTTAATATGTGCTTTGTTTTTTATCTTATTGCAAAGTTATGTAAAAATATTATAACTTGCAAGTGTTCCTTTATATGCTATTTAATATGACGTTTCGGATAGTATTGCATAAAATGCAGATTTTGTGTTTATTCTGCAATATGCTTGGAATAAAGTGCAATAAGGGAAGATAAGGAAAATAAAAATGCTCAGTTTAAAATAATGTTAAAACTGTTGACCGTCATTGCTTGGTGGGTATATAAACAAAAAAAATCCCCGCAGTCTCTCCGAAGAGAAGACCACGAGGAAACACCCCTGTGGGCGCTGAGGGATTCGAACCCCCGACCCTCTGCTTGTAAGGCAGATGCTCTAAACCAGCTGAGCTAAGCGCCCGATTGCTTTTGTCATTACTTTTGTTGTTGTAATGCTTAGTTCTTTAAAGCGAGTGCAAAGGTAGGGGATTTTATTTAAACCTCCAAATGTTTTCGCAGCTTTTTTCAAAAAAACTTCAAAAAAGTGCGTTTTTCTTTGTTTTGGGGTTGTTTGGGGAGAATATATGGTGGGTTTGGGGGCGAATTCGAGGTTTTGCTGTATCTATAGATAATGAATCAGAAAAGTCAACTGTGGCTCTGTTATTTATTTTTTTTTCTGTAAATTGCAGTTTATTATTGTTTCTCTGCTATGTTAGGCAGGGCTTTGACAAAAACCTTTATCCACATGCCGCTTATGGGCGCAAATCCTATCGGATTTAAATAAAAGGCTTTACATTAGGTCT
>OIYY01000922.1_pt1 | contig 18091 bp, 18 predicted proteins | sample 1588341 | NCBI WGS metagenome assembly OIYY01 (sample SAMN03283287) | human gut metagenome | biome: human-associated habitat; material: feces | host: Homo sapiens | place: Peru | collected 2012 | reverse complement strand
GCTCGACCCGCACATTCGCTTTTTTCTAGGTTTATGTTCAGTTTTCAAGGTTCACTCTGTTGCGTTTGTTCGCAACTTTGTTGTTTGTGTTTGTCGCTGTATCCCGGCGACTTGTATATAATACCACGTGGGCAAGGTAATGTCAACACCTTTTTTACAACTTTTTTAAGATTTTTTAGCGAAACACTTGGATTCGTGGATAAATAAAGTATCATGTATACACGCTTTAAGGCCTCTGAAAAACTTTGAAAATTTCTCAAAAAATCTATTAAAAAACCTCAAAAAGAGCCTCAAAAACGATGTTTTTCGACAAAAATTTCTATAATCTTTTTTCGAAATTTCCTATCACCGATACATTTTCGTATTCAATAATAAAGATATTCGGATCACATTCTTCCAACAAATGACGTAATTTCATCGACTCAACTTTAGAAACTACTGTTAAAAGTACATTAGTATTCTCACCGCTATAGGCACCTATGCCCTTAATTTTGGTTACACCGCGATGCACAGCCGCAAAAATAACCTCTTCTACCAAATCTATTTTGGTAATTATAATCATCGTTACCGTAATACTTGGCAAATAAGCCTTATCCAAAACAACGGAAGTAATTACGGCAAAGAAGATGGAGTAGACTGCTGCAGCTACATCATATAACAGAATACAGCTGCCAAAGACAAAGATATTAATAATATTGAAGACCTTGCCTACACTCATATTATGATACCGGTGCATCAGCAGCAGTCCCAAAATGCCCTCACCGCCGCCGCTGCCCTTGCTCATCAGCGTCATACCGCAGCCAAGACCGCACAGAATACCGCCTGCCAGACAAGCCGTAATCGTATCAGGCAGATAATTATATTCCGCAACAGGCACAAGACTCAGCAATACACTGTAGCTTGTGATGCAGACAGCAGATTTCACTAAAAAGTCCTTGCCGAACTTGCGTATAGCCAGCAGCATCAGGGGTATATTCAGGAGAAAATAGATACTGCCGATATAGCTATCGGTAACAAAGCTCAGCCCCAGGACGTTTCTCATAAAATATCCCAGCAACTGTGCTATCCCTAAAAAGCCTCCATTATACAGATTACATGGCAAAATGAACATATTAAAGCCTATTGAATATACCAGCGAGCCTCCTATAATCAGGCACAGGGACTTCAGGGAAAGAAATTGTCTCAGATAGGTAACAGCCTTCATGCTACAGCCTCCTTTGCCGACTGACGGGGAAGGGGGTTGATTAATAACTACTATTATAATAGCCTAAAATCTTCTGTTTGCGTATTAACCAAGTAAATAAAGCACTTTTTCCATACCCAAATAAGTAAAATGCTAAACTCTTTACAATTTTTCTGCTTATTTTTTTGTAAATCAGGCAAAATCGTCATAATTTCGCCATATACTGCCTTTATAATAAAAGCAACAAAGGTAAACAACCACTTTAAGAAAGAAGGTGCCAAATATGATGACAACATTAACCAAGTATATGAAGAAAACCACGGCAATTGCTATGGCTGCCATGGTGCTTTCTCTGCCGCTGGCAAGCATAGCATCCGCCCACGAAAGGCACGATGCTCCGCCACCGCGTCATTCCGACCGCTATGACAGACACGACCGCTACGACAAGCATGATCGTTATGACAGACACGACCGCTACGACAGACATGACCGCTACGACAAGCGTCATAAGAATGACGACTATGTAACTAAAAAGGACAGCAACAAAAAAGCTACCACCAGCTTCATTATCGGCGCTGTACTTGGTGCGGTAATTGCAAAAAACACTTGATTAACATACTCCTTTCATACTCATTACTCATACACAAAAAGAGCTGCAGTTTTACACTACGCAGAGTAGTGCAACTGCAGCTCTTTCAATTTTTACTATATTATATGTAACAGAAGAATCCTCAGCTGATTACATATCACGGCTGGCGATAATATCTACACCAAGGCCGAGAATATCCTTAACTACAACGTCACCGGTTTTAATCGGAGCAGTAACCTTTACGGTGCGCAGGAAGCGTGCGCAGTCCATGATACGTTCCTTCGGCAGTACGTTAGCGGATACTACGGGCAGCAAAGGCAGCATACCGCCTTCTACAGCAACGGTAGAGGTCAGCATACGCTTCGGAGCAGTAACTTCATCGTTAGCATATTTAGCGCCACGCGGGCAGGTATTGCCGGTAACATTGGTAACTGCGCCATTTTCAATGGTAACAGTCATCTCGCAGCCCATAGGGCACATAATGCAGTTCATAACACGAGTTTCAACAGCCATTTTATACCCTCCTTACAGCACCAGACCTACGGTAACTTCGTCACCGATCTGGGCAAATTTTGCAGCCGGAATTTCTACGGCAATCATTTCACTGGGCTTTGCTACGGGCAGAGGACGGCTCAGCAGAACGTTGTCGCCGCTCTTAACCTCCAGCTTAACTTTGCGGTGCGGTGCAGCAACACGCATGAACAGCTTAACCTTCTCGTCTGCAGGAATTTCTGCAGGCATGGTCAGCTTCTGCGGTACGCAGGTACGTACGCCGTCAATCGCCTTTACGGTTACGGTACGGGTTTCGGTTGCCATTTTCTCCTGAGCCTTGAGTGCAGCATATTTACCTGCGATTTCAGCTTCTTCGGATACAAAGTCAACCAAATCATGTACGTGTACTACGTTGCCGGCAGCAAAGAAACCGTCTAAGCTGGTTTCACGATGCTGGTCAACAACCGGACCGTTGGTCAGCGGGTTCATTTCCAGATCAAGGCCGCGGGACAGCTCGTTCTCAGGAATCAGACCTACAGACAGCAGTACGGTATCGCACTCGATATCAAATTCGGTACCCGGAATCGGAGTCATGCGCTCGTCAACCTTAGCAACGGTGATACCGGTTACGCGCTCCTCACCATGAATAGCAACGATGGTGTGGGAGAGGTACAGAGGAATATCATAGTCGTTCAGACATTGAACGATATTACGGGTAAGACCGTTGGAGAAGGGGCAGATTTCCAGGCAAGCCTGAACCTTGCAGCCTTCCAGGCTCATACGGCGGGCCATAATCAGGCCGATGTCGCCGCTGCCGAGGATAACGATTTTGTGACCCGGCAGATAGCCTTCCATATTAACCATACGCTGAGCAGCGCCGGCAGTGAATACGCCTGCGGGACGTTCACCCGGAATACGGATAGCGCCACGGGTACGCTCACGGCAGCCCATGGTCAGGATAACAGTTTTGCCTTCCAGCTTCAGTAAGCCTTTTTCCGGATTAACAGCAATAACAGTTTTATTGTTTTGTACATCTAATACCATGGTATCAACCAGGGTTTCGATTTCAGGTTTATCAGCAACGAGCTCGATGCAGCGATGTGCATAGCCGGGGCCGGTCAGCTCTTCCTTGAAGTGATGCAGACCGAAGCCATTGTGAATGCACTGTTGCAGGATACCGCCGAGTTCGCGGTCACGCTCGATAACAACGATTTTTTTAGCACCATTCTGCCATGCGCTGTAAGCAGCAGACAGACCGGCAGGGCCACCGCCAACAATAATTACATCATATAATTGGTTCATTATTATTCCTCCCCGCCATCTGCAGAATATTTTTCGTAGAACATATTGGAATCAGTACGTTCTTTTAATACTTCGGGAACAGAAATGTTCAGCTCGCGTGCCAGAATCTGGGTAACACGCGGACCGCAGAAGCCACCCTGGCAACGGCCCATGCCTGCACGGGTACGGCGTTTTACACCGTCAACAGTGCGTGCGCCTACAGGAGAATTGATTGCTTCTACAATTTCGCCCTCGGTAACAGTTTCGCAACGGCAGATTACGCGGCCGTACAGATTGTCTTCAGCAATCTTGGCAGCCTTTTCATCAGCAGTCATATAGTTGAATGCTTTATGCTTCGGCAGAGCAGCCTTAAAGTCAGCCTTCTTGGCAGCGCCGCTTACACGGGCAATTTCGTTGGCAATCAGCTCACCTACAGCAGGAGCTGCGGTCAGACCGGGAGATTGCATGCCGGCAGCATTGTACAGGCCTTCAACCTTTTCGGAAGGACCGAGTACGAAGTCACCGGTGCTGGAAACGGCACGCAGGCCGGCAAATTCGGTAATAGCTGCACCCATCGGCAGGTTCGGAATCAGCTTCTTGGCAGAAGCAATGATTTCATTCATGCCGGCAGTAGTAACAGCCTTATCTTCTTTGGAATCCTGCTCATTAGCGTTAGGACCGATGAAGGTGTTGCCGTGGGTAGTAGTGCAAACCAGAATACCCTTGGATTTTTTGGTCGGGGTGGGGAATACCACGCCGTAAACCAGACTGCTGCAGGCAGTCTTATCAAACAGAATATATTCGCCCTTACGCGGAGTGATGGTAAAGGTATCATCACCGGCCAGCTTAGCGATTTCGTCAGCATAAACACCGGCAGCATTAACTACATATTTAGCAGCAATAGTGCCTTTATTGGTTTCTACACCGGTAATTTTGCCGTCTTCCTTAACGAAGCCCAGTACCTTGCAGTCGCGGATAACTTCTGCACCGTTTTGTACAGCGCATTGAGCAAAAGCAATAGCAGCACCGAACGGCCAGCATACGCCGGCACTCGGAGCCCACAGAGCACCCTTGACAGTGGTCAGGTTAGGCTCCTGCTCAAGAACTTCTTCTTTAGACAGGATTTGCAGGCCCTCAACGCCGTTCTTTTTACCGCGTTGCAGAAGCTCCTGCAGAGTCTGCATTTCCTCGTCGGTGGTTGCAGCAACCAGGGAACCGGTCCATTTAATATCCAGGTCCAGTTCGTTTTGCAGCTCGTGGTACAGAGCGTTGCCACGAACGTTGGTAATAGCTTTGAGGCTGCCGGTAGGAGCATCAAAGCCAGCATGAAGAATTGCACTGTTAGCTTTAGTAGTGCCGATAGCGATGTCCGGCTCTTTTTCCAGCAGAACGCATTTCAGGTCATACTTGGAAAGCTCGCGCAATACAGCAGTACCTACAATGCCGCCACCAATAACGACTACATCAGCAGATTTTACAAATTCCATTCCGTCACTTCCTTGCTGAATTTTCTCATAAAAATACAACTAAATTTTATCACAAATCTGCAAAAAATAGAAGAGGGAAGCGAAAATAAAAAGTCCATGGTGGGACATGATATGCCCCAAAGACATTTCTTTCATTATATACAAAAAAACTGCTGCCATTTCAGTCTTACTGTAAGCAAAACTAAAAATGGCAACAGCCTGAAATTCTATTCTCTCTTCTTCACAAACCATCTCAGCGGCAGCTTTTTCTCCAGCCAGCCGATAAAGATATCCGAAAGCGGTGTCAGCAGAATCCAGCTTAAGACAAGCAGGACAAAGGAAACAGAGCCTACAAAAACATCGGTAAACCAATGCGCACCGCCCATAATACGGGGCAAAGAGAAAATAATAAATACAGCCAGTGCTTTAACAAAAGCGTCCTTGCCGATATATTTCCACATATACACAGCAAATATCAACAGCATCATGCCATGGTCACCGGGAAAGCTGCTGCCGGAACGATCCTTGGCAGGCCAGCCGCTCAGCTGGCTAACCCAGTTTACATTATGATACACCTGGTCAAAATAAACGGATGCACTCGCACGGTCAATCGGCAGTAACTTATCAAACTGCTTAATAATTACCGCGCTCACCAGCATCGCAACACCGATACAGAACAGCCAGCGTTTGCCTTCAACATTACTTTTGCGGTAATAGCTGTAAAAAATCGCCAGCATTGCAACGAAGGCCACCACATCAAAGGCACGCAGATTAACAAAGGCCGTAAAATAAGTAAAGGCCGTTCCCTGCGCCAGCTTCTGGTTAAAGAAATAAAAGACACCTTGGTCCAGTGCCAGCCACGGTCCATGATAGCCGGCAGTAGGGGTGCTTGCCAGCCAGCTTCCCAAAAGCAGTGCTCCCAGGATATTACAGATAATTATCCAAATCAGGTTATTTTTCTTCATATAATCTCCTCGTATTTCAACATCCACTGTTCCTCAGATATCACCTAAAGTTCAGTTAACAAATTTACGTAAATATGATACCATATTATTGAGGATTATATAAGTCTTTTATGTAGATTTTTCCCATCAGCTTCCAAAGGAGGGAGAATTATGCGCAAGCTGCTTTTACTGTTAACCTGCTTACTGATGTGCTGCTGCAGTGCGCTGGCGCTCGCCGCAGATAAAACTAAGGCTGCCGATGATCCGGACGCACTGCAGCCATTGGAAACCATCAGCGCTGCCGAAATGAATGAACGATTGCAGGCAGGCGATAGCGACGACCTGCTATATGTAAAAATCAAAGAAGACAGAGTAGAGGTTTACCAAGGTCTGGCTGCCGACCGCTCTTTGCGCAAGCAGCTGATTTTAACCATGCCCAATACCGAAATGCTGCGCTTATATACCAATAACAAGGCAACCTTTGCACAGATGAACAAAATGCTCAGCGATTACGAAAGCTCCAACACCAACTTCAACGGCTATAAAATTATCACCGATAAGGATACGCCGAAAAAGCTGGAGAACGGCGGTAAAATCTATCGCTTGTGGTTTATGAAGATTGAACGCGAAAAGCAAAGCCGCAGAGGTGGCTGGAACTTCCCGATCGGCATAGGTATCGGCATCGGCGGCGGACACAATCATGGCCCCTGGATTGGTGTAGGGTGGTAAGAAGTATATCGTATATATTACAAAGAGTGTACTAAGCTATTTTGCGACTTAGTACACTCTTTTATTCATAGCCAGTATTACAATCTCAATTAGTAAGGATATAGGTAAACAGCACCTTGGCAGATACACCTTTGATTTTAGTACATCCGCATTTTGCTAACAGTCTGATAATCCCATAAGCTGAAATAAAATTAGAAATAAAGCGAGAAATATTCTTTTCATTAGTCGAATTACGTGAAACAATAGACATGGCGTAAACCTCCTTGGTTGATTGTTTGTTGCACTTTATTGTACCAAGTTTTGAGGCTTTACGCCTTTTTTATCTTCTGAAATATGCAGTTTTCAAGGAATTAAGCTGATTTTCGGTGGGGGAAGTTTGAGTTAATAAATATTAACCTCTAAGTCCTATTTGCCTAGCGACTTTTTTTATCTGTAAAACAAAAGAATCGTTACTTCGTCCTTTTCCTTCCAAACTGTTTATTGGTGTAGCGGCCCATCGATAAATTTGCTCTATACTCCCATAACCTCTTTTAAACAATACAGCATATTTTGCACAATTCTCTTTAGTAGGTGCATCAGATAAAATAATTTTTAATTGTTCGTCAGTCCATGGTTTTCCTTTATTAGAAACATCATATTGATCTTCATGATCTTTCTGATAGTCAATCAAAACCTTTTTTACAAATTGAATTTTCGTATCTAATGAAGAATCATCCAGTTCTAAATCCAGTAATTTATAAATTTCTAATTTATAATCTTGTTTTTTCATCATTTACCTCTAAATAAACTTTTACTATTCCGTCATTACGCATTTCTGAATGTACTATTTCAGTATTATCATCTAATGTTAAAAATAGATACATCAAAATAATCATCTCCTTGAAATACATTCATTTTAGCATATCCATACAGCTTTAGCAATTAAAACAAGCGTAGACCTTCCTAAACATAAAAAGAGATACTGTGCGCACAAGCAAAAACGACCTGCAGCCTCACTCCTTTGCTATTAGAGTAATATAAAAGAGGCCGTATATGTTTGTTGATAATTTTCTCTGAAAGGCTAGTGACAAAGCGAAGCCAATTAACATGGGGATTAGCGAGGAATCTGTAATAGGTATTTTTAGAAAAAGCTATTTGAATATTACCTGCTTTCTGCTGCATATAAAAACTGCCCGCATGGAAAACGTTAGTAAGGATATAGGTAAACAGCTCCTTGGCAGATACACCTTTGATTTTAGTACATCCGCATTTTGCTAACAGTCTGATAATCCCATAAGCTGAAATAAAATTAGAAATAAAGCGAGAAATATTCTTTTCATTAGTCGAATTACGTGAAACAATAGACATGGCGTAAACCTCCTTGGTTGATTGTTTGTTGCACTTTATTGTACCAAGTTTTGAGGCTTTACGCCTTTTTTATCTTCTGAAATATGCAGTTTTCAAGGAATTAAGCTGATTTTCGGTGTGGGAAGTTTGAGTTACTACTCTAAAAACTTCTTGATATACGTATTTTATCTAGTAGTAGTCGAAAAACTATTATCAAAATATAGGCCACAAAAAGGCTTCACTACGACAAAAGAGCAGTCTGCAACTATACACAGACTGCTCTTTTTGTATTTAAAATTATTTATTTTCCTGCTTCATGCGACGTTCAGCAACACCGTTAAGGAAGTACAGCGCCAGCCAGCAGCCAACGTGGGATGCTGTCTGCAGAGTACCGTTTTCCGGATAAATTTCTACGAAATCCAGAGAGCAGGCACCGGCAAGAGCTGCCTCATGCACCATGCTCAGCAATTCATAGCTGGTCAGACCACCCATATCTTGCGGGCCTTGCGGCATATAAGCAGCGTCCAGAGAGTCGGCACAGATAGTAATATAAATTACTTCCGTATCTTTGGAAACTACAGCCAAAGCTTTTTTAATCGCTGCCTTCCAGCCTTCTTCTTTAATCTCACGACAGGGAATAACGGTAGCACCATATTTTTGGGCGTTTCTGTATTCCTGCTGATGATTACGAGGTCCGCGGATACCAATATGAGCAATCTTGGTGGCATCCATATTGGGGTCATTATACAGCTGGAAGAACGGAGAGCAACGAGAGTATTTGTCATCGCCGAAGTTATCGTAGTTATCCAGATGTGCATCAAAGTGCAGCACGCCTACTTTTTTCGGATGGCGTTTGGCCATTTCGCTGATAAGCGGATACGCAATACCATGGTCACCGCCTAAAACGATAGGCACACATTTTGCATCCAGCAGCTCGCCATATCTTTCACGAATTTGTGCAAAAGTGAACTCGTAGTTACCATTTTGTACAGCAACGTCGCCATAATCACCACCGGTCAGATGTTCAAAGGAATCAATATCAAAATCAGGCAGATAGCCGGTATAACGAATAGAAGCAGTACGGATAGATTTAGGACCATCGGTGCAGGATGAATAACCGCCAATAGTGCAGCCGCCTTCCCAGGGCACACCCATAACAGCAACATCAACCTTCTTTAAATCTTCCTTGTTTTCCAATACAGGCAGATTCAAAAATGTCGGTACACCACTATAAATATTGGTCGGTAAAAAATTAGGGTCATAGATAGTAGGTTTACTGTCTTTCATTAAAATATCCTTCTTTCCTAGTCAAAACTAAACTATTTATTCATAAGATCAGAACAGGCTGATAACGCTGCTCAGGCCAAGATATAAGCTGATTAAGAAGATTATCCAGCCTAATGCAGTTTGCAGAGTACTGTTAGTAAATTCACCCATGATTTTCTTGCTGCAGGTAAGATAAACCGTTACGCCTACAACTACAGGCAGAACGATACCGTTAACAGCCTGTGCCGTCATAATCAGCGCAATCGGATTAAAGCCGAAAGCAGAGATAACAATACCGGTTACAAGAACTGCTGCATTAGTAATAACAAAGCGTTTATCGCTTCTGTCAGTTTTCCAGCCCCACAAGCCGGCAAGTACATAGGATACACCCATCGGTGTGCAGACAGCGCTGGAAATACCGGCAGCAACCAGGCCTACAGCCATAAACGGCTGTGCAAAATCACCAAGAGTGGGCTGCAGCTGAACTGCCATATCCATAGCATTTTTTACGGTCATGCCCTGCATAACGGCAGCGGAAGTAATCAAAATCGCACCGGTTACAATACCACCGATAATCATCGGGATGTTAGTACCAAAGGCAACCAGAGGCAGCTCCTCAGCGCTATGCCAGGTACGTTTGGCGCTGGCAGCATGTAAAAACATGTTATACGGAACAACGGTAGTACCAATCAAAGCCAGGCAGGTCATTAAAGAACCTTCAGGAATGTGCGGTACAAGGCCACCAAACAATTCGCCAAGGTTCGGTTGTACAACAATCATGGTAATCAGAAAAACAATGCACATAACTACAACGCAGACAGCCAAAAGCTTTTCCAGATATTTCAAAGCATCTCCGGCAAAGCTCAAAAGCACCATAATGCACAGGCCCCAAATAGGTGCGATGATATGTGTCGAAACGCCGGTCAAAGCACTGACACCCAAAGCAGTACCCGTCAAATCGCCGCCCATATAAGCAAAGCCGCCTACAGCAATAGCCACGGCAACCAGACCTACAAGGAATTTTCTGAGCAGCGGACGGTCATCAAAAGCAATCTGCAAGGTTTCCGCTAAATCCTTTTGAGTTACCACGCCTAAACGTGCTGCCATACTTTGTGTAACAATAACGGCAATTACGGAAAAGACTATGCACCATAATAATTCATAGCCATAACCGGCACCGGCTCTGGTAGAGCTTGTTACAGTACCGGGACCGATAAAGGAACCGCAGATTAAAAAGCCTGGTCCCAAAGCAGCTAATTTTTCTTTAAAAGTAAAGTGACGCGGTGCTTTAGCACCATTTGTTTCCTTTTGCATTTGTAATGCCCCCTCAAAAAAATAAATATACCAGACGTATTTCGCTTTACATTATCGTTTTTCTTTTTATATTATCGTCCGATATTATTTCTTATATCACTTTACAGCAGCTCTGTCAAGATTTTTTTATACTATTAATGTAAAACATTTCCATAAATCACATTTTCAGATATTTTCTTCAGTCAGACGCTGAAATAGTCTGCGCCAATCAAAAATAATGTATTATAAAAGCGGCTCTCCAGCTCTTCATTGTCAGTCTAAATATATGTTATAATATATTTAATGTATCGAAGATATCGAAGGAGTATTATCATGACTACTACACCAAAGCTAATTCAATCAGTCCAGCGTGCTATTGATATTCTTAACTGCTTCACCAACAGTAACCCTGAAATAAGCATCAATGAAATCAGCGCCAAAACAAAACTGAACGTCAACACAGCCCGTGGACTTATCAATACAATGGTAGCAAACAATCTGCTGCTTTTAGACCATAACACCAACCATTACCGTCTGGGCAGCTTTTTTCTGAGCAAAGCAGGCATTATCCAAAGCCAAATCCGTTCTTATATAATTCTCTGTAAACCACTGATGAATGTGTTGGCAGAAAAGTATCATATAACTGCCAGCCTGCAGATTGTCAACCAGGATGAAATTGTTACGATTTATTGTGCTTATCCTGTCAGCACCTCTTATTACATCACCTTGTCCGAATATACGCCTCTGCCGGAATACGTTACCTCATCCGGCAAACTGCTTTTAAAGCATGTACTGCTTCCCGCACGTCCTGATTATCTGGACGATATTGAATTTAAGCCCTACACGCCATATACCTTACAAAATAAACAGGAGCTGCAAAAACAGCTTGATGAAATTACGGTTAAAGGCTATTCCATGGAAAAAGAGGAATTTAACCTTGATGTCGGCAGTATCGCTGTACCGATTTTTGATTTAAATAAAGACCTCATCGGCACCGTCAGCGTCACTGTCTTTGCCAGTGCTATGCCACGTCTGGAAAAAAATTTGGTGCATGACCTAAAGCAGATTGCCGATCAGGTCGGCGGTTTAATCGGTATGCAGAAATAAACCTTGTACTAATCTCGTTGCTTCCTTGCGCAAGTAACGAGATTTTCTTTTTTCACGATATTGTCGTTTTAAAATTTGTAATTTCGTCTTGTATGATTTGCGACTTTTTTGTATAATGCATATGAGCTATATAGGTTTCTCTATATAGTCCAATGCAAAACAAGTGAGGGATTATTAAAATGCAAGAAGAAGTTAAAGAACCGGTTTCCATGTTTGTTTTATTTGCCAGGATGTTTTCTATTACTGCCAAAAATCTGGAAAAAGAATTTGGCGAAAAAGGCCTGAAAGTCTTAGAGGACAGCGTTAAAGAATTTGGTATTGAACGAGGTAAGGACATTGCTGCCCGCGCCAAAGCCAACGGCAAAGAAAATACGCTGGAAAATTATCTGGATAATTACGATATGGGCCGTAGCGAAGAATTCGGTTATGATACTGTTTATAAGCAAGACGGCATCCACCAGGATTTTCACCGCTGCGTATTTGCCAAAACCTGGATGGATGCAGGTGAAGAAAAATATGGTCGCATCTATTGCGAAAACATTGATCCTGCTATCGCAGAAGGCTATAACGAAAATATGGAATGTGTGCATGACCATATCATGTATGCAGATGGTCATTGCACCTTCTGCTTCCGTATGAAAGAGAACAATAAAAAATAATAACGGCACACTATACCAACTAATAAAAACTCCCCTTAATATATCTGTACATTTGCTGCAGCAGATATTAAGGGGAGCTTTTCTATATATTTTTATTTTCTACATTAAAATGCAGGCTCAATGGTTCCTTTATATTTATCGGCAATAAACTTCTTCACAGCCTCGGACTGATAAGCCTTCACAAAAGCCTTATAAGCCTCTTTATCCTTATCCTTGTTGCGAGCAGCAATAATCATCACAGCCAGCGGTTCGTCCTTAGGCTCAAGGAAGATATTCTGCTTTTTAACATCCAGACCGCCGCTCATTACATAGTTCATGGTAATAGCGGCAGCATCTACATCAGCCAGACTGCGCGGTAGCTGTGCTGCCTCCAGCTCCTTAAATTTCAGATGCTTGGGATTATCGACAACATCCTTCGGCGTAGCCTTCATGCCCACGCCATCCTTCAATTTCAACAGGCCGGCACGCTGCAAAAGCAGCAGACCACGACCGCCGTTAGTCGGGTCATTAGGAATAGCAATCGTTGCACCGTCAGGAATATCCTTCACATCATGCACTTTGTCACTGTAAATGCCCATGCGCATTAAAATAGCATTGCCGATTGGTACAAGGTCAGTCTTGTTGGTCTTGTTGAAGTTATCCAGGAAGGGCTTATGCTGATAGCTTACCAAATCCAGCTCACCATCTGCCAAAGCCTTGTCCGGTGTAACATAATCAGAAAACTCCACAACCTGTACCTTCAGGCCGCTTTTGGCTGCTTCCTTGGCTGCAGCCTCCACAACCTCGGCATGGGGACCGGCAGTAGCACCAACCTTAATCGTTGTTTGAGCCTGCTTGTCACCGCCGCCGCAGCCTGCTGCCGCCAGTGCCACTACAGATAACGCAATAACCAATAATTTTTTCAACATAATTCATCGTCTCCTTTGCAAAACTAAAATAAAAAAAGCCTTCGTTTATCCATACCGCATTTTCATTATGCAGTAAGGGACGAAAGCAAACTTCGTGGTACCACCCAATTTCACTGCTACCTCACGATAGCAACCTCCTCAAGTACGCCGGACTAAGCCATTAATACTTCAGCACTGTAACGGGTGCGCCCGGACGACCTAAACTTGCGCTTCAGCCAATCAGCTCCAAGACCATCTTCGGCAAATTCTCCTGCGCTTCCTTGCACCAAACGGAAGCTCTCTGTGGCAGTACTCCTTGCGTACTCTTCTTTTCATCGCTCGTATATGAACTTGTGAGTAAAAATATACAACTTGTCAAAGCATCTGTCAACCAAAAACAGGAAAATTTTTCTCAAAGCCTAGTATTTTAGTAGATTTGTAAACGATGTTACACAATTCACTTACTTAGACAACTGCTATTCAGGCCCATGCAACAGAAATATTATTTTTATTTTACATTTCTTCATTATAGTGCCCAAAAATGCAATAAAAAGTGTAAATTTGCCTATTGACAAGCTAGGCTTTATCATGTAAATTATCAAGCAACATCACACAAGCATTGCTTGTTGATTTTGTTTCACGAATAAAAAATTTGACAATATCACGCTCAACAGGTGAGAAGATTCCGGAGGAGAAAAAATGCAGCAATGTGCATAAAACTGCTTGCTGCAGTCCTGATGCAATATCCGGTATCTTGCCGCCTGACCTTGAAAGGAGAAGATGACACTATGGAATTTGCAACAAAATGTATTCATGAAATCGGCGCAGCCGACGCAACCGGCAGCATTACCCCGGCAATTTATCTTTCCTCAACCTTTGCACACCCCAAGCTGGGGGACACTACAGGCTTTAACTATACACGTGAATCCAACCCGACACGTGCACGTCTGGAACAGCTTCTGGCAGCATTGGAGAACGGTGTCGATGCCTTGGCTTTTTCCTCCGGCATGGCTGCAGTTGATGCGGTTATGAATCTTTTCGCGCCCGGCGACCACATTATCACCGGCAACGATCTCTACGGCGGCTCCTTCCGTCTGTTCCGCAACCTCAATGCCAAAAACGGCGTAGAGTTCACCTCTGTGCATACTTCTAATCTGGAAGAAATCAAGGCTGCCATTAAGCCCAATACCAAAGCCATCTTTTTGGAAACACCGACCAACCCCACAATGGAAATCAGTGATTTGCGCGCTATCAGCAAAATCGCCCACGAAAATAACTTTTTGGTTATCGTCGACAATACCTTTCTGACACCATATTTCCAAAGACCGCTGGACCTTGGTGCTGATATCGTTATCCATAGCGGAACAAAATATCTTTGCGGTCATAACGATGTACTCGTCGGCTTTACCGTAGCCAAGGACCCTGTTATTGCCGACAAGCTGCGTCTGATTTATAAAACAACCGGTGCCTGTCTGGGAGCACTTGATGCCTGGCTCGTTATCCGCGGTATCAAAACTCTGCCGCTGCGTATGGAGCAGCACCAGAAAAACGCTTTCGCCATTGCCAAATGGCTGCAGGAGCAACCGCGTGTACAATATGTTTTATATCCAGGTCTGGAAAATCATCCCGGTTATGAAATCAACAAAGCGCAGAGCACCGGCTTCGGCGGCATGATTTCCTTTGCTGTAGACAGCGCCGAAACAGCACGCCAAATTTTGGAAGGCGTCAAGCTCATCAAATTTGCCGAAAGCCTCGGCGGTACGGAAAGCCTGATAACCTATCCGATTCGCCAGACACATACCGACCTTACTGCTGAAGAATGTGCCGAAAAGGGGATTACAGATTGTCTGCTGCGCTTCTCTACAGGCATCGAAGCAACGCAGGATCTTATTGACGATTTGGCACAGGCCTTTGCTGCAGTGGAATAATTTATAAGAATAAAATTTGGTGATAAATTATGACTAAATATGATTTTGACAAGATAATCGACAGACGTAATACAGACTGCTTAAAATACGATTTCGCCATTCAACGTGGTCGTCCGGCAGACGTTTTGCCTTTTTGGGTAGCAGATATGGATTTTCCTATTGCCCGGGAAATACAGGAAGCACTTATTGAACGCTGCCAACATGCCATCTTCGGTTATAGTGAAAGTACAGAAGCATATTTTCAGGCTGTCCTTGACTGGTATACTAAGCATTTTAACTGGAGCCCTAAATCCGAATGGCTCACCAAGACTCCCGGCATAGTTTTTGCCCTTGCTATGGCAGTAAAGGCCTTCACTAAAAAAGGTGAGGGCGTACTTGTACAGCAGCCGGTTTATTATCCTTTCAGCGAGGTTATTGAGGATAATGAGCGCAAGCTGATTAATTCACCGCTCATTCTGAAAAACGATCATTATAAAATGGACTTTGCCGATTTGGAAGAAAAAATCGTCACCAATAATGTTAAGCTGATGCTTTTATGCTCACCGCATAACCCCATAGGCCGTGTCTGGACACACGACGAGCTGCAAAAAGTAGGCGATATCTGCCTTAAGCATGGTGTAATTACCGTAAGTGATGAAATTCACGGCGATTTCGTCTGGGGAAATAACTCTCAGACAGTTTTTGCAAGTTTGGGTGAGCAGTACGAGCAAAATTGCGTAGTCTGCACTGCACCCAGTAAAACCTTCAATATTGCCGGTCTGCAGGTATCCAATATCTTCATTCCCAACAAAAATTTACGCCGCCGCTTCCGCAAACAAGTTTCGGCAGCAGGCTATAGCCAGGTAAATACCTTAGGCCTTGTTGCCTGTCAGGCAGCCTATACTTATGGCGAGGAATGGCTGCAGCAGGCGAAGGCTTATATCGAAGATAACATTAACTTCGTTGATGCTTATCTGAGGCAGAACCTGCCGCAGATTAAGCTACTCCGCCCTGAGGGGACATATCTGATTTGGCTTGATTGCAGTGCCTTAGGCCTTACAGCTGCCGAACGCGAGCAGTGGCTCTGGCATAAAGCACACCTCTGGCTCGACGGAGGCGGTATCTTCGGCAAAGAGGGAGAAGCCTTTGAACGTATCAACGTTGCCTGCTCCCGTGCGCTATTATTACAGGGACTGGAGCAGCTGAAGCAAGCTGTTCTTGAATTAAATTAAATTTATTAATTCCATTCTTTCTACGATGTAACTGAAAAAACTGCTGCCTTCTTTGTAGCAAAAGTGAAGGCAGCAGCTTATTTTTATTTTCGCTATCCGTTTGCAGGCTCATTATTCTATCTTGTAAATTGCCGCCGATTTGTATATAATGCAGATAAGCTATCCTATGCTTGTTTGCAGCACTATCCTTATTCAATAGATAAGCATGGTAAAACAAACCGTATTTAAAGCTGTAACAGAAAATAATAAAATATAATAAACTTGCATTTTTACGTATTTACTGCCAAGCATAGGCGTAAATGAGCAGGAAGGGAGCATTATATGAAGCGTGAACAAATAGCAAAAAATATTGTTGCCGATCTTAAGGAGCTGGCAGCTTTAACCTCTGACGCAGACGGAGCACAGCGCATCGCCTGGACACCTACATTCAAAAAAGCAACGGAATGGTTTGCCCAAAAGATGCAGGCAGCAGGTGCGGAGGTATGGACAGATGCTGCAGGCAACAGCTGGGCCAAATTTGCCGGCGCCAGCGAGGAGTGTATTGTTATCGGCAGCCATCTCGATTCCGTACCTGACGGAGGCTGGCTGGACGGCGCTTTAGGCGTTGTAGCAGGCATGGGCATCGGTGCCTATGGTCTGGCAGATAAAAAGCCTGCCAAAACTCTTTACGTTGTCGGTTGGGCAGATGAAGAGGGTGTAGCCTTCGGCAAAAGCTGTCTTGGCAGCAGCGCTGTCAGCGGCATTGTCACAAGCAAGGATGTGCTGCCCTTAAGCCATCAGGAAAACGGCCGCAGCTTCAGCGATGTCTGGCAGGAATACGGTCTTGATGCCAACAAAATAGGGGAGGCCCACACAGCCTTTGCCAAGTTGCCGGTCAAAGCTTACCTGGAGCTGCACATCGAGCAGGCACCGCTGCTGGCGTTAGCCCATAAAAGCGTAGCCTGCGTTTACGGCGTTTGCGGCTGCAACCGCCAGTACATCACCTTTCGCGGCCAGCAGGGCCATTGCGGTTCACCGGTTGCCCTGCGTCAGGATGCCTTTATCGCGGCAGCGCAGACCACACTTGATCTGCGTGAAATCGCCCTCAAATATGATTCCTATTGTACGGTAGGCAATATCGAGGTCAAGCCTGACCTGACTACTATTTCTCCGGGCTATTGCCGCATTTCGCTGGACCAGCGCAGCATTAAGCCGGAGGTGCTGCAGACTATGGTTTTAGAAGCGCAGACTGCGGCGCAAAAGCATGCGCAGGAGGGCAAGCTCACTGTGGAATTTGAGCCTATCTGGCATGCGGAGCCGATTCTGTTTGATGAACAGCTTGTAGAAAAATGCAACGCTGCCGTAGATGAGGAAACTGGTGCAAGACACAGCATGTATTCCGCACCGCTGCATGATGCTGTGCCTCTAAATGCCGTTGTACCTTCGGTAATGATGTTCGCTCAGTCCGATCCCGGTATTTCTCACTGCAAGGAAGAAAATACCCCACAGCCGCAGCTGGAGGAGGCAATCCGTGCCTTCATCCGTCTGGCTGAAAAAGAGCTGGGGACGAAATTTGCAGAGTAGGCGGTATAGCTTAGCTATGACCTTGCAATAACGTAATTTTATATTTCACCACGACAAAAGGCAGCTTCTGCGTTGCAGAAGCTGCCTTGTTGTTTATAAAACATATTATTTTGGTTCTTTGTCAAGTTTTGGGGTCTAACATAATAGACCTAGACAATACATAATTA
>OIYY01000918.1_pt1 | contig 18116 bp, 20 predicted proteins | sample 1588341 | NCBI WGS metagenome assembly OIYY01 (sample SAMN03283287) | human gut metagenome | biome: human-associated habitat; material: feces | host: Homo sapiens | place: Peru | collected 2012 | reverse complement strand
CCTCCCGCTTGCGGCAGGAGGGCGAAGCCCGGGAAGATACCGTTTGCGAGGAACAGGCCGCCCGCAAAGACCAGAAAGACAAGCGGGAGAAAAAGAAAGAACGAGCCGAGGCCAAGGCGGAACATTCCGCTGTCCGGCTGGAAATGGCAAAGGAAAAGCTATCCCGTCAGGAGCCGCCGAAGCCGCCCAGCCTTCCCAAACAGGCGGTTATGGCGGCGGGGGCTGGTGTGTGGGCCTATGGACACCGCAAAATCCATGAGGTCGAGCACGAAAATGTCGGTGTGGAAGGAGCCCACAAGACCGAGCTTTTAGCAGAGGCCGGGGCGCATAAGGTTAGCCGTTATGCCAAGCGGCGTATCAGAGAGCATCCAGCCCGTCAGGTCAGGAAGTGGGAACAGCGAACAATAAAGGCCAACGCAGACCTTCACTATCAAAAAATGGTGCAGGAACACCCGGAACTAAACAGCACTTTTCTTTCCCGTATGGCCCAGAAGTGGAAAATCAAGAGGGAATATGCCAAGCAGGCCCGTGAGGCCGCAAGGCAGACCGCCAAGACGGCGGGAGCAGCGGCAACCACCGCTGAGAAAGCGGCGGCCTATGCCGCTCAATTCGTGCGGCGGCATAAGGGCGGCGCTGTCATTATTCTGCTGTTGTTCTGCCTGTTCCTGATACTCAATTCTGTTTTCTCTGCCCTTCCATCGTTGGGTACGGGCATGATGAACGCCGTGGTGGGGACTTCCTACACCGCCGAGGACGAGGATATTTTAGGGGCCAACGAGGACTATACCGCCCTTGAAAATGAGCTCCGGGAGAAAATCGCCAACATCGAACGCACCCATCCCGGCTATGACGAGTACCGCTACAATGTAGACGAGCTGGGCCACAATCCCTATGAGCTGACCTCTTACCTGATTGCCAAGCTCCGCACCTACACCCGGGAGAATGTGCAGGGAGAACTCCGGGCCTTGTTTGAGGCACAGTACAAACTGACGCTGACCGAGGAAGTGGAGATACGCTACCGCACCGAAACGGACACATGGACGGACGAGGCTGGAACGACCCACACCGACACCTATGAAGTGCCGTATGAGTATTACATTCTCCATGTGCGGCTCCAGAACAAGACCCTCCCCGTGGTGGTTGACTCCCTCTTGGACACCGAGCAGAAGGAAATCTACGACATAACCTTGGAGCTCAAGGGCAACAAGCCTTATCTGTGGGATGACATTTACACAAGCGGCGGAGGCAGCTATGACCCCGGAAGCGACTATACCATTCCGGGCGAGGCCCTTTCCGACCCGGCCTTTGCGGCGCTGATTTCGGAGGCGGAAAAATATCTGGGCTGGCCCTATGTTTGGGGCGGCTCCTCTCCAAGTACCAGCTTCGACTGTTCCGGTTTCGTCTGCTGGGTTTACACGGCAAGCGGCGTTCATAGCCTGCCACGCACCACAGCCACGGGGATTTTCAACCAGTGCTCCTATGTATCACCCGCCGACGCAAAGCCCGGGGATTTGATTTTCTTCACGAAAACCTATGCTTGCGATGGCCCCGTTTCCCATGTGGGTATCTATGTAGGCGGCGGAATGATGATCCATGCGGGCGACCCTATTAAATACGCCAGTATCAATACAAGCTACTGGCAGGAACACTTTTACGCCTTTGGGCGCTTGAACTGATTTTCAGAAAGGAGTTATCCATGACCAGACTTGAAAAAATCGACAAAGAGCTGTCGAAGGCCCGTGAGAAGGCTGCCGAGTGGCAGACCAAAATCCGGGATTTGGAGAAACAGCGTCAGGAAGAAGAAAACAGCATGATTGTTCAGGCTGTTCGTTCTCTGAAACTGACGCCCGCCGAACTGGCTGAGTTTTTCAGCAATCCCGGCATTACCGCTTCGGGCCAACTTGGCCCGAAGTCTGATGAAGCAAAGGAGGATACCGAACATGAAGAATAAGTTTTTTCGCAGGGCTGCGGTTTTGACTGCCGCCCTGTTTTCTTTTACCTGCATGAGCGCCACAGCCTACGCCCAGAGTAACGAGCCCGTTGCAAAAACCGAGCCGCCTGCTGCCGAGGAAACCACTACTAAGCCCTTCACCCCAGATGGAACGGGTACGGTGGTGGATAATGCTACCGACGAGGACGGCAAGGAGTTTTTTACGATTACCACCCCCAGCGAAAATGTGTTTTATCTGGTCATTGACCGTCAGCGCACCGAGAACAATGTGTATTTCCTGAACGCTGTCACGGAAAAAGACCTTCTGGCTCTCGCAGAAGCAGACCCGGAGCCCGAAGTAACAGAGCCGGTTGTCCAGCCCGAACCTGACCCGGAACCTGTTCCCGAGCCGGAGCCTGAACCGGAAAAAGACACAGCCTTTCCTGTCGGCAATCTTCTGATGGTTGCCGCCGTGGCGCTGGTGGGCGGTGGTGCGGCCTACTATTTCAAGGTCTACCGCCCGAAGCATGAAGCCGCTGGGCTGGACGAGGACAATTACAACTACGATGAAGCCGACCCCTATGGAGATATGGAGACTGAGGAAGAAACGGAGGACGAGGAATGAACTTTACCAACAGCCCCTACGAAAAGATGATGAAAGAGATCCCCCGCCCGGGCCGTGGCGGCGCTGACCGCTGTGCCGGATGCCGCTACTTAAAAGATTGCGGCAACAGAAAAAGCCGTTGCCGCAAGAAGTTTCGCCCCTCGGGCCAAGTTGGCCCGAAGTCCTGATGTGCCGGGAACTGACCCGTGACGAGCGAAAGGGTATCCGAAAACTGGTCACGGAGATGTGCGCCAATTATGACCGGGAGTATGGCTGCCTGCCGCTGGATTGTGAGTGTTATATGCTTGGCAAATGTTGGACAGGGGCTTATTGCCGCTACTTCCGGGAGGCCGTTCTGCCCCTTGATCCTGTGCTGGAGGCGGGGCTGGCCACCGAGGGCCCCGCCCCGGAAACCCGGCTCTGCCCGGTCTGCGGCAGCGTCTTTCTCCCGGACGGCAGGACGCGCTACTGCTCCCCGGCCTGTGCCAAGAAAGCCCACCGCCGCCAGCAGCGGGATCACATGAAGAAAAAGCGGGGCTGGTCTGTTGACAATTAGGCCCGAAAAAAGCCCGGTATCTCAAGGTTTTTTGGGGCCGCTTTAGGGGTGGCCCGTATGTTTTTACTGCCCGCCCCTGTTTGGCCCCGATGCTGTCAACATTTTTACGCCCTACTTTGGGACACTTTGTCCCGAAGTAGGGCTATTTTTGAAAGGAGGAACCATGCCGAAGTATTATGAAATCAGCGAGGTGGCGGCAAAGCGGGCAAAGGATATGAACAGCTTTTCCGACTACAAGCCCGGTTCGGCTACAAGCGCCTACCGCCAGATGGTGGATAAGGCGTATGCCATAGCGGAACGCCAGAAGGCCCGTGTCGATCCCATGTACCATGACAAGATCGACGCGCTGGTTGACCGCTACGCCAAAAAGCTGGCCGCCAACCTCAACGAGTCCCATGTCATTGATGGCCGTGTGCCGTCCATTCTGATCGCCGGGGGCGGTAATTTCCCGGTACGCAAAAAGGAAAAGCAGAACGCCGCCCGTGACCGCAATATGGGCGAGTACATGGAAATTGAGAAGCTGCTGGATAAGATCAAGTCTGTGGGTACAGGCGGGATCAGCGCCGACGATGACCTTGCCGTGGAAAAGCTGGAAAAGAAGCTGGCGGGGCTGGAGGAGCTGCAAGCCACCATGAAAAGCGTCAATGCCTATTACCGCAAGCACAAGACCTTGGAGGGCTGTCCCGGCCTGTCCGACAAGGATATTGGCAGACTGCAATCCTCTATGGCGAATGACTGGCGCAAAGACCCGGTGCCTTATCCCTCTTTTCTGCTGACAAACAACAACGCTAATATCCGCCGGGTGCGCCAGCGCATTGACGATCTGAAAAACCGCAGCGAGTTTGTGGGTTGGACTTTCCCCGGCGGCGAAGCCAAGATCAACGAGGCCGAGAACCGTCTGCAACTGCTTTTCGATGAAAAGCCCCCGGAGGATCAGCGGCGGGCGCTGAAATCCGAGGGCTTCAAGTGGGCACCCAGCCAAGGTGCGTGGCAGCGGCAGCTCAACCAGAACGCGATCCGGGCGGCGGCCCGTCTGGACTTCCTGCGTCCCGAGGACGGCCAGAGCCCCTACCAGCTCCAGCCCTTTGCCCGGAAAGCGGAAAAGGATATATCACGATAAGGAGGAACGATGGATAAAAACCAAGGCTATGCCATTCTGAAGGCCGTGATGCTGGAAAACGGCAGGGGCTTTGCGCTGGGGGAACACCCCACCGCTCCGTCCCCCTATGTCACATGGGCCTGTTACGATGACGATAAGGGCCAGCGGCAGTATGAGTGGGGACACTATGGAAATGATCTGGCCGCTATGGAGAAAGACCTCACAGAACGGGTACAGGACTACCAGCGAATGTATCATGTGAAGATCGTACAGACCGAGGTTCCCGGCCTTTATAAGTATTACTCCACCCAGCGGCCTGTGGACATCGGCACATTCCCGAAGCCGCCCCACAATGCCCCGGATGAGATCGTCAACTACGACCAGCGCATCCCCGTGGAGGGCGGTGCGTTTGTGGCGTGGGGGCATCTGACCTACACGAAGCCGCTGACGGAAAAACAGGCGTCCGACTATGAGCTCCGTCCTGCCCCCAATATTTCCGAGCTGCGGCGGGAAATCGACGGCAGGCCCCGGTCGATTGCCCAGCAGATGAAGGAGGCCGCAAAACTGGCCGATGCTGACCGGGGCGAACAGGCCCCAAAAAAGAAAGCCCCCGACCGGGGCGACAGATAGGAGGATGACAATGCCCGAAACTTACAATCCCATGAAAAGTGCGGAAATGGCCGCCGAGCACAATTACAACATGATCGACGGTGTTCTGAATAACCTGCTCCCGGCCCAGCCCCCGGAACGGGAAAAAGAGCTGGATAAGGTAAAAGAGCCGCCCAGCAAACGCCGCAGCCGGGAGCGTGAGGAGCGATGACAAAAAAGCGCGTCCGCAGTATGCCGATCTATGTATGGGTGCGCCCCGACGAGATGGAGGCTATTCAAGGGCGCATGGCCGAGGCCGGGATCAGCAATCTGAGCGCCTATGTCCGCAAGATGGCACTCAATGGGTATGTGCTCCATGTTGACCTCTCGGACATCCGGGAGCTGGTGTCCTTACAGCGCCGGTGTGCGAATAACCTCAATCAAGTGGCGATCCAAGCCAATACCTACGGGGGCATTTACCCCGAGGAAATTGCCCAGCTTCAAAAGGACTATGCCGCTTTGTGGGAGCCGCTGTCCGATCTGCTCAAAAAACTCTCTGCTGTGACGGCTCTTTGAATGTCCGGGGGATGGTCTTGTGCCATCCCCCCGGTTTTCTCGACTTCGGGGAGCATGGGGCCCCCGCAAAGTCGGATGACTTTGTGGGGAGAGGAGGCGCAATGGAACGGGTGAACTTTGGGACACTTTGTCCCGAAGTGAACAAGCGCAGTTTGTGCCGACGAGTCCCGAGGTGGAGAAAGCCAAAGGCATCCTTGTTGTCCCATTTTTACGGAGTTATAATGGTATTGTAGAGGATAACTACAACTTTTTAAGGAGGTTTCAAGCTATGCGGATCATTCTGAAAATTATCGCCGCCCCCTTTGTTCTGGCTCTGACCCTCACAGTCGGGGTGCTGTCATTTATCTTTTCTCTGGCATCGTGGGCATTTAACATTCTGTGTCTGCTCTGCACCGTGACCGCCTTGTTTGCGTGGTATGTTGGCGGCGATGCCTTTTGGGGAGTCCGGGGGCTGATCATCGCGTTCTGCGTTTCTCCCTTTGGCCTGCCCGCCGTGGCCGAGTGGCTGATCTGCAAGTTGGACGGGCTCAACTACTCCTTGAAGTGCTTTATCACGGACTGATAACTTTGGGACACTTTGTCCCGAAGCAGCGAGGCGGCAGCTGACTACAGCCGCCGCTTTTCTCTTGGAAAGGAGGAATACCCACGGCCACAACCTACCTAAAGGCACACCACATCAGCAAGGGGGAAACCATCGCCCAATCGCTGAAAGACCGTTTTGAATACGGGCAGAACCCGGACAAGACCGAGGGCGGGGAGCTGATCTCCTGCTATGAGTGCGACCACATGACCGCCGATGCGGAGTTCCTGCTCTCCAAGGCAAAATACAAAGCCATCACGGGCCGGGAACAGCGGCGGGATGCGGATGTACTTTGCTATCAGATCCGTCAGTCATTCAAGCCCGGAGAGATTACTCCCGAGGAGGCAAACCGTGTGGGCTATGAGACGGCCATGCGATGGACGAAGGGCAAACATGCCTTTTTTGTTGCCACCCACACAGACCGTCGCCATATCCACAACCACATTTATTACAATTCAACCGCGCTGGACTGTGCCCACAAGTACCGGGATTTTTTCAGATCGGCCAGCGCCCTGCGGCGGCTCTCTGACCGGGTATGTCTGGAGAATGACCTGTCCGTGATTACCAACCCCAAGCTCCACAGCAAGGGGCGTTTCCTCCACTACGGCCAATGGATCGGTGAGCGCCCCCCGTCTGCACAGCAGAGGCTTCGCCTTGCCATCGGTGACGCGCTGGCAAAAAAGCCCGCTGACTTCGAGGCGTTTCTATGGCTCATGGAGGGGGCCGGGTATGCCGTGAAGCACGGGCGGGGCGGCGTGATCTCGTTCCTTGTGCCGGGGCAGAAGAAACCCACCCGGCTCCGGGCGTCCACCTTGGGGGACGGCTACGATCCCGAGGACATCCGGGCGGTGATTGCCGGAGAACGGCCCACCCCGGAGATCCCCGACGAGGCCCCGCCGCCCCAGCGGATCAATCTCATAATCGACATTCAAGAGCGGTTGAGCCAGGGCAAGGGCCCGGCCTATGAACGGTGGGCCAAGGTCTACAACCTCAAACAGATGGCCGCTGCCCTGCAATATCTCCGGGAGCATGAGCTGGGCGACTATGATGCGCTGACCGCCAAGACCTCCGGGGCCGTGGATCGCTTTCATGCGCTGGCCGGGGAGCTGCGGGACACCGAGGCGGCCCTTGCCAAAACCTCCGATCTTATGGCGGCCACGGTGGAGTATGCCAAGAACCGCCCTGTGTTCGACGGCTACAAGGCGGCCCGGTACAGCAAGAAATATCTTGCCGCGCACGAGGCCGAGCTTGCCAGCTACCGGGCGGCCAAGGCCACGCTGAACAACATTCTGGCCGGGGCCAAGCTCCCCAAGATGGACGCACTCAAAAAGTCCCGCCGTGAGCTGGCCGAAAAGAAAAAGGCCCTTTACGCGGAATACCGCAAGGCCCAGCAGGATATGCGGGAGGCCGTAGCGATCAAGGCCAACATCGATCATCTGCTCGGCGTAACCGGCGGGCGGGAAAATAAGGCCCAGGAGCGATAACTCCGGGCCGCAGACAAAAGGCGCAACGCGCCGCCACTTCGGGACACTTTGTCCCGAAGTCTGCCGGGTTTGGGGAGGCTCCCCAACAAGCATTTTTGCAGGCCCCTCGGAGCGCAAAAATAGCGAGTGTCTATACACTCGCCCTGCTTGCCGTTCCGTGCAACCCCAAAAACGGCACAAAAAAACGGAGTCCGCGTTCTCACACTTCCTCCGTTTCCTTGGCTTCTTTGATTGCCCGGATTATAGTTTCCACCAGCCGCAAGTCTTTTTCGTCCATAGAACTGAGCATCACATCAATGCGGCTTTTGCATCCGCTGGCGGCTCCCTTGTCTGGATAAAAGAACTGATCCACCGATATATCGAACATTGTCACCATCTGATAAAAGGTGTTCAAGCTCGGATGCTGACCGTCGTTTTCGTTATACATGACGGTGCGGGGATCGCGGTCAATGATAAAGGCCAGTTGCTCCTGTGTCATCCCGCTGGCTTCACGCGCCCGCTTGATAGCGAGCCCTATATCATGGAAATCAAATTTGCGCTCATCACGTTCAAATTGCATAGACATCACCCAATGTAATTTTACATTTCAGGTGTTAGTATTTGAACGACTTATAATTTCATACTACCTCATATCTCTTTTCTTGCTATATGGTTGAGATTATGGATGCGGTGAGGTAGAATATGTAGTAACAACTTCGGGACAAAGTGTCCCGAAGCTACGATAGATTTATATAATGCTTTTCAATTATGATAAATCGCTTGAAAATGATAAAGAAGCTCGTTAAAATATTAGAGAAAAATAACACTCATGGAAGGAGTGAGACTGTTGAACGAATATAGAATAATGATTGTCGATGATGAGGCCGACATTCTGGATTTGCTTGAAAAAGCCTTTGCCCTTGAGGGCTTTCACAATATTATTAAAACAGATAACGGCTTAGATGCTGTGGACATCTGTAAAAAAGTACAGCCAGACATTATCATTTTAGATGTTATGCTACCAGGAATCGACGGCTATGAGGTGTGCAAGAGGATCAGACAATTTTCCCATTGCCCCATTCTATTCCTTTCATCGAAAAACGATGAGGTTGATAAAATACTTGGATTGGCTGTTGGTGGGGATGATTATGTCACAAAACCTTTCAGCCCCAAGGAAGTCGCTTTCCGAGTAAAAGCACAACTGCGACGGGCAGAATATCGTCAAAATCCGATGCAATCTCATGCAATTACGGTCGGAAAACTGGTCATTGATCCAGACGGCTGCCGCGCTTCAAAGGACGGCAAGGATATGGAACTGACGGCCAAGGAATTTGAAATCCTGTTCTTGATGGCGCAGAACATTGGGCGTGTAATAAGCCGAGAGCGCCTATATGAATCCATCTGGAAAGAGGACGGTTTCGGGTGCGATAACACAATCATGGTACATATCCGACATCTGCGTGAAAAGATGGAGGATAACCCTACAAGGCCGCAGTACCTTATCACAATGAAAGGTTTAGGCTATAAGCTGGTGAATCCTAATGAAAAGTAGATGGGGAAGAAATCCGTTTGTTAGAATTGTTGTTTTACTCGTTGTACTAATCTTGATTGGAGCTATATCAGGAATTGGGATGTTTTACTATGCTTTTTTTATCCCTGAGCCAGAAGGATTAAGTGAGGCATCATGGCCGAACCGCTTTACTCAAAATTTCTCAACATGGATAGAAAATGAAGATGGAGCCATTACAATAGAGGACATTGGGTTGGAATATCTGGACGAATATGGGCTTTGGCTTCAAGTGATTGATGAATCTGGCCAGGAAGTTTATTCCTATAATAAGCCCGCAGATTATCCATCCAATTACTCGACCGCTGAATTGGTGAACCTGGCAGTAAGCGGATATGAAAATGGTAACACCGTTTTTGTGAGCAGTTATGAAGATTCCGGCAATACACGGAACTACATGATTGGTTTCCCTTATGCCATTGGAAAATCTATGATTTACTATAATGGTGAAACCGTGAGCCGCCTTTCTCCAATGTTTCGGATGGCGATATTCTTCATCATCGTTGTAGGTATTTCATCATTTCTTATTTATGGTTTTTGGCTTACACGACAAATGGGAAAAATATCAAAAGGAATTGGCGCTGTTTCACTCCGCACCTATCGGAAACTCCCGGAAAAAGGCATATTCAACGGCATTTATGCGGCACTCAATCAAATGGATGCAGAAATTCGTAAAAGCGATCAGATCAAGAAAGAAACAGAATGTGCGCGTCAGGAGTGGATTGCGAATATCACGCACGACTTAAAAACGCCCCTTTCTCCCGTAAAGGGATATGCGGAGCTGCTTGCGTGCGGGGCTGAAAGTGATAGCCAGACAGTGCAGGAATACGGTTCAATTATTTTGAAAAATGTAGATCATGTCGAAAAGCTGATAAATGATCTAAAACTGACCTATCAACTGGAATCAGGTGCATTGCCTTTTCATCCAATACGGGTGCGGTTAGCACGCTATCTGAAAGAATTGGTGATAGATATTGCAAACGACCCGGCATTTTCAAATCGAAACATAGTGTTTGAATGTGACCTTCCAGAGCTTACAGCCACTATTGACCCCAACCTATTTCATCGGGCGGTGTGCAATCTTGTTGTCAATGCACTTGTTCATAACCCACCTGACACAACGGTGACAGTATCTATTTCGGAAGATAAAGGAAAGAGTGTCTCTATTTCCGTCCGTGATGATGGCGTAGGGATAAGCGAAACAGAACAGACTAAACTGTTTGCCAGATATTATCGGGGAACCAACACAAAAGAAAAGCCGGAGGGCAGTGGCCTGGGCCTTGCGATTGCAAAGCAGATTGTGGTTCTCCATAAAGGAGAAATTACGGTCAAGAGCGCCCCAGGTGCAGGTACAGTATTCACAATTGTTCTTCCCGCAAATTAAGGTTAAATTAAGATGCGGAAAAGTCAGACCTAAGATAGGTGATCTATGATATAAGCATAGATCACCTATCTTTATTTTGGTCTAAATTCAAAGTGAACAGGAGGATTTGTATGGAACTTCAATTACAGCATTTGAGCAAGCGATACGGGACAAAGTGCGCTGTCGATAATGTAAGTATCCATTTAGAACCCGGCGTATATGGTTTGCTTGGTGCAAACGGAGCAGGAAAGACTACCTTAATGCGAATGATCTGCGGGGTATTGAACCCCACATCCGGTAGCATCCGCTTGGATGGAAAGACAATGCAGGAGCTGGGGGAACGCTATTACACTCATTTGGGCTATATGCCGCAAGACTTCGGTTTCTATCCCGATTTTACAGCCCGCGAGTTTATGCTCTACATGGCAGCGGTAAAAGGCATGGACAAAAAACAGGCCAAAGCCCGGACGGAGGAACTGCTGGAATTGGTGAATTTGCGTAATGTAGCTGATAAGAAAATCAAATCATATTCCGGCGGTATGAAGCAGCGTTTGGGAATTGCACAAGCAGAGCTGAACGATCCCGACATTCTGATTTTGGATGAACCGACCGCAGGGCTTGACCCAAAGGAGCGTGTTCGCTTTCGCAATATCATTTCCGACTTTGCCAAAGATAAAATTGTCATTCTGTCAACCCATATTGTTTCGGATGTTTCATATATTGCGGATATTATCTTGATGATGAAGCAAGGGAAAATCTTGCTTCAAGGGCCTATGGAAACTGTTACAGATAGTATGCAAGGCAAAGTGTGGGAGGTTATGGTCGATGCGGACAAAGCGGATCAGTACAGCCAGAGCCTTCGCGTTGTGAACTTGCACCACGAAGGAAAATTTGTTCGTTTGCGTATCGTAGATGATACAGCACCTGCGCCAAACGCCAGTATCGTGGAACCCAGTTTGGAAGATCTGTTCCTGTATCATTTCAGCGAAGATGCGCGGGACGAAAGGAGTGATGATAATGAAAACCTTAATTAAGTATGAATTTCTAAAGGTCTTGCGCAAGAAATCCACCTTGATCGCAATGGCGGTCAGTCTGCTCATAACCGCCGTTTTCTTTGGCCTTCCTATCACACAGTTCCAGATTTATAACAGTGATGGCGTCCTCCGTGGGCTGGAAGGCATTGCATACGAAAAAGAGCAGTATGAGAACATCTCTGTTCTCTTGACGAATGAATATGTCACGGAAGCCATTCAGGATGTGCAGGCACTCTTTGAAAACCCCGACAATATAGGCTATGACGGGAATGAACAGTTTTTGATTGAGGACGCGTACTGGAATGGGATTGCTCCACGGGAAAACCTGTTGGGCTTGATCGCAAGAAACTATGCAGCTCCCAATGTGAGTGTTGGGTACAATGCGCTCACCGATTTAGATGTCTCGGATGGTACAGACTTCTATCAGGCACGACAGGACAAAATCGAAACCATACTGAATGACCCTTCCAATGGGCTATCGGAAGCAGAAAAAGACTATTGGCGGAACATGAACAGCAGCGTGGAAGAACCGTTCCAATACGGCTACTTCGGTGGATGGGAAATCATTATTTCTTCCTCTGAACTGTTAATGTTTGCTATTCTGGCAATCTGTATCGTGATTGCGCCTGTCTTTGCTGGTGAATATCAAGCTGGCACAGATGCAGTCATTTTGTCCGGCAAGTATGGCAAGACTAAGTTGACCACGGCGAAAATCGTTGCTGCGCTCCTATTTGGCGTGTTAGCATTTACGCTCCATATTCTCGTCGCATTTGGTATTCCTCTTGCGGCATTTGGGACAGATGGCTGGAATCTTCCTTTGCAAATCAACGGTACTACCGTCCCGTATCCGCTCACATTTCTGGAGGGGACGCTTATCAATTTGGGTGTCATCTATTTGGCTCTGATTGCCATGATCGGCTTGACCCTTTTCTTATCGGCCAAAATGAAAAGTCCTTACCTTGTACTAATCGTTATGGTTCCGGTACTTTTTATTCCCATGTTCCTTACTCCGAATGGCACCACGGGAATCTACAATTCGCTTGTACTTTTGACGCCGTATCAATCATTGGTTCCTCGCTTCAACTCGTACCTTTCCTATCAGTTTGGCTCGGCCATTTTAGATACTTTTACCATGAGAGGACTTGTGTATGCGATACTGACTTTGATTTTGCTTCCCCTTGCGAGAATTTGCTTCAAGAAGCATCAGGTTGCATAAGGAGGCTCCAATGAAAAGCAAAAAGTATATCATAATCGCAACTGCTGTTGTTGTCGTTATCGCTGTGGTGATAATGGTAATACAGCCGTTCAAATGGTCTGAAAAGTCATTTGAAGCTGTTGTCCAGGAAACGGTCACTCAATCCAACGGAGAAACTCGATTGATTGTAGAACGAACAACAGAAATCTATGGCAACCCTATAAACTCACTTGGTATCAGCGAAAAAACAAAGCTCCTATCCGTCAACGGAGAAGAAATGACGATTGCTGACTTCCAGCAAGGAGATACTGTAAGCGTAACTCTGAAAGATGCTTTTACAGAAGAAACACCATTTTATTATCCAATTGTGTACGAGATAAAACTTACTAATCCATAAATATCAAATTATCTGCCGAACGACGGCAAAAGAAAAAAAGCCGTCGTACAGCAGACACATTTCCATGCGCCTATGAAGCGGCGGCTTTGATTATCAGAGCCGCCGTTTCTTTTCGTTTACTTATCCCACGCTTGCGACGACCCGGACACCGTGAATTGACACGGCGGCATTTAGGAGGTTGCCGCCGTGTTTGTTTTACTCTTTCACAATATTTATGATCTTCACCAGCTAAAAAAAGCGTAGCTCCCCCTCTGGGTAAGTCTGACTACGAACGTGAAATATTTCAGTATGTAAATAGAAATGTAATTTCGTGCGTCCGCATAGCGTCATGCTGTGCGGGCGCTTTTCTTTTATCCTCTGCCAGCTTTGAGACACTTTGTCCCGAGGTTGGTAGGGGCGGCCCCGGCTGTCGATCCCCGCCGCCCCTCCGTCCAGATCGCCACTCACCAAAATCTGAACGGAGGAAAATATAATGACTACCATCAATTTGAAAGACTATTACCCTTGGTACTTAACCAACGAATATATCGAGGTTCCCGATGAAGTGGCCGCCGAGCTCCGGGCTGGCAAGCTGGCCGAGGCCGCTCACGCTGAGCGCGTCCGCTACAACAAGGCGTACTATTCCCTCGACTGTGATGACGGGATCGAATACTCCGCCTGTGTGCATGAGCCGTCCCCGCAGGAGCTGCTGGAGCGCATGGATCGTTTCTGCCACCTCTGGAACGCCCTCAACTCCCTGCCGGAGATCCAGGGCCGCCGGGTGGATGCCCACCTCATTCTCGGCAAGAGTTACCGGGAGATTGCTCGGGACGAGGGCGTAGATAAAAGCGCCGTCCGCAGTTCCGTCTTGTGCGGAATCGAGGCCATGAAAAAATATTTGAGAAAAAATCTCTGATCAGCATCTCCATTTGCCCCCTTTTTTCTGGTGGTATATGAGAGGAGGTTTTCTTCTCCACAATGGAATAACGGGCGACCCCGAGCATAGCGCGGGGAGCCGAGCGGCGGGTGCGCTGTGACTTTCTCCACGGGAACGAGCGAACAACACCAGCGCCGCAAATGGGCCGGGCCAGTCCACGGCCACGATCCGCCGTTGGACAGGCTGGCCGCCTGTCCCTCCGGGCCGCAGTTATCCGTTGTGCGGGAGCGTCACGCCGAATATCGCTGTCTTGTGGCAGGGCAAGAAAATGAGCGTGGCGCTCCCAATTCTATAAAGCAGCTTCGAGACAGAGTGTCCCGAGGTGGAGAAAGACGAAGGGCCAGCACTTCCGGGTGCTGGCCTTTCCTGTTTCCCCATCGGACAGCGGGGATCAAAATTAGAATGAGGAGGTTTTACCGTGAAACTTACCACGCAGGAACTTGATAAAATGCAAAGCGTCGATATTGGCGCAACCAACGCAGACACGCTTTCCGATGTCAGCGGTATGGCCTTTCAGAAAGGGTTGTCCCGTGAGGAGCGCATCACCCGGTTCGTGCAGGGGGCGCAAAATCTGTACTGCTTCTGCGTTGGCGGTGTGGGCGTAAAAATTGAGTTTGCAGAGAATGGCCCGTCCTTACAGGACACGCTGGGCGACTTTCTGCTTCGCGCAAAGAGCGGGCTGTAACTTCGGCTACGGCCCGTTTTGGACTTCGAGACAGAGTGTCCCAAGGCTGGGGCTTTCAAAGGCATCCTTGTTGTCCCTCCCGAACAGAGGTATAATATAGGTGTAATGTGATAGGGAAGGAGGACAAATGGCACGAGCAAAAAACAGAGGGTATCAGCAGAAACTTTCCCCCTCTTATACGATCCGACGCTGGCGGCTGGGTGAATACATCCGGCTCTCCAAAGAGGATTTGAAGAAAGCAAAGGACTATAAAGACGACAGCAACAGCGTGAAAAACCAGCGCGATCTTCTCAATGATTTTTACCAAATGCACATTGACGAGTTTGAAAGTGTTTCCGAATATGTGGACGATGGACACACGGGGACAGACGCGGAGCGCGAGAATTTCCAACGACTGCTCTCCGATGTTATGAGCGGCAAAATTAACTGTGTGATCGTCAAAGACCTTTCCCGTTTTGCCCGCAATTACAGCGATGCGGGAAGTCTGATTGATAACCTGTTTGTGCAGATGGGCGTCCGTTTTATCAGCCTTGCCGAGAATGTGGACAGCTACAAAGACCCGGACAGCGTTTCCAGTATCATCGTTCCGATCACCAATGTTATGAACGATCAATACTGTTATCAGACCTCAAAGAAAATCCGACAAGTCTTTGACTACAAGCGGCGCAACGGCCAATATATCGGTTCCTTTGCTCCCTACGGTTATATCAAAGACCCAAAGGATAAGCACCAGTTGATCGTGGACGAGGATGCGGCTGAAATCGTCAAACAGATTTATGCCCTGTGTCTGCAAGGCACGACCAAGCGGCATATCTCCTTTTACCTCAACGAGCATGGCGTTCCCAGCCCTACGGCATACAGACGGGCCAAGGGCCTGCCTGTTTCCTCAACCGCTGACGATCCCATGTGGGGCGACCGGGCAATTTGGAATATCCTTACCAACCCCATTTATACCGGGGATTTGGTGCAAGGCCGCCGCCGGGTGAAAAGCTACAAGGTGCATGAAATCGAGGCTGTCCCGGAGGAAGAATGGGTAACTGTTCCCGATACCCACGAGGCCATCATCGACAAGGAGTCCTTTGAAAAGGTGCAGGGGCTTTTGAAACGGGATACCCGTTCAGCTCCCCGGAGCCGTGAGCTCCACCTGTTCAGCGGTTTTCTGCGGTGCGCTGATTGCGGCAAAGCCATCACTCGGAGCCAGAGCGGAAAGAATATCTATTACGCCTGCTCCACCTATAAAAACCGTTCCCGGCTGGCCTGCTCCATGCACTCTATCAAGCACAACCGTCTGGAGGCTGCCGTCCTGTTTGCCATTCAACAGCAGGTGCATTTGGCGGTTTCCTATTCGGAACTGGTGGCCCGTATCAATTCGGCTCCAATCAAAAAAAGCCAGTCTTTCCGACTGGACGATTTGATTAGCAGCAAGGAGCGTGAGCTGGCGAAAGTCACCCGCTACAAGCAGTCTCTTTATCAAGACTGGAAAGACGGGGAAATCACCCAACAGGAATACCGCACCATGAAGGCCGACTACGAACAGCAGTCCCAGCGGCTCTCTGATATTCTGGTGCGGTTGACCGCTGAACGGGCGGAACTGGCAAACGGCGTTGACCAGGAACACCCGGCGCTGGTGGCCTTTATGAGGTTTGAGAACATCGACAGCCTGTCCCGTGAAATTTTGATTGAGCTGATCGACCACATTAAGGTTTACGAAAACGGCAATATCAGCGTCCGCTTCAAGTTTGCCGACGAGCTCCGCAAGATTGCGGAATACATTGAAATCAACACCACAACCGATCCCGCCGTAGCGGGCTAAGCCCGCTACACACCCTTTCGACAGTGTGTTTTCCTAATTGGAAACATTCATATTCAAAACCAATAATTCCTTATTTTCAAAAAACAGGCAACGCAAATTTTTACGAAGGAGAATCAGTATGAGAAAAAGCAAATTTTTGTGCACGATCATTGCCCTGACCTTGCTTGTTACCGTATTTGTTCCTGTTACTGCGCTGGCAGAATCCCCTGACTACTTCTTCACGTTTGATTACTCTGACGCTGGAGAACACCGTGAGCCGTCTCATGAGAAGGGCGACACTGAGCAATGTTGGGTGATTCAGCTGTATCAGACTGGATCTAGCAATATGTCATCCAGCAATGTGTTTAAGCCTAAGATGAACCGTGAAGGTGCCAACAATGTTGACATTTGGCACACATTTTCTAATTATGTTAAGCCTTATAAAATCGACTATCTGACTGTTGTCAGCGAGCTGGATACGATGTATCTGAGCATGAAAAGAGATGACAGGGGTTCCGGTGCAGACAAGCTTTATGTTACTGGAGCATACAACCCGTAAAACCATTTCCGTATAAACAAACCTAATCACACATTTTTGCGTTGCCTGTTTTTATAATATACCATTTACACATTAAGACATTATCGCTCGTAAATACTGCAATTCCAGGAGAATTATACATATGAAAAAACTGATTCAAACAGTGATCTGTGTGGCACTGACATGTGTTAGTCTTTTTGGCTGCGGAAATCAGAACACAGACGGGGTAGTCGCAAACCGTGAACTCAAAGAAGATGCCGCTTCCAATGGAAATGGAATGTCGGAGGCTGCACTCCCAGAGGGAGTGCCCGGTACTCAGCATGTTACCCGGAAGCTCTGCGATAATTTTTATATTGATGCCGAGGCAGTTATTCCAGGTAAGAACCAATATAGTACATATACCTTGAAAATGGTGGATTGTGATCCGGAACTGTTGTTCAATTTATTCTGCCCGGAGGGACACGACAGTTATACAATGGAGAACCACAGCAACTATATTGTATATGATGAATCCGGTGGGAAACAACTTGTGATATATGACGATTCAGTATATTACAGAACCTATAATTTTAAGATGGAAGATCCATCTATACAGGATTTGAATACTTTGATGTATTACCACACGGTGGAACATCCTAATGCTGTGCCCCACAATCTTTCCTTTATGTCCGTTGAAGAGATGGAAGAATTTGGGAGGAATTTGCTGGCCCAGATGGGTATTGCCTGGGAGTCAAAACTATTCAGAAGTGTTACGTTATCCGGCAGGGAAATCATGGATTTTCAAAAGGAACTATTTGGAGAAGGTGGCACCTATGCTCAGTTGGGAATTACCCCCACCAGTCTGACAGCGGCAGAGGATACCTGCTATCTGCAATTTAATTTCGCCTGGGATGGAATTCCACTCATTGGATTTGATGAGCCAACTGCTTCCAGCTATGAAAATTTTGGAACATCGCCGGATGTAAAAGCAACGATCATGCTCAACGACAATGGAATTCAAACCTGTAAAGTTTCCTTTCCCTGTACAATAGAGACAGCTTCCAGTCCGCAGCCGATCCTGAATATGGAGGAAGCCATTGCTCTGCTTAAAGACAAATATGATTTGCAGATATTGGGCACTCCACGGGAAATTGCGGATATTTGGATGGAGTATATTCCGGTAAAACGAGACGAGGAATGGGTCTTGACTCCCTACTGGTATTTTCGGCAGGTGGATGAAAAGGTGATAGGCTC
>OIYY01000916.1_pt1 | contig 18146 bp, 9 predicted proteins | sample 1588341 | NCBI WGS metagenome assembly OIYY01 (sample SAMN03283287) | human gut metagenome | biome: human-associated habitat; material: feces | host: Homo sapiens | place: Peru | collected 2012 | reverse complement strand
CTTGACGATGATTTCAAACGGCTTCAAGTAGATTTCGCGCATCGTCTGCTCATCCGCCCACGTCACCAGCCCGTTTGCGTCGCGGTTCGTCTCTTGGTCATTGAGCACAAAGTGCTTGACGTAGGTATACACGCCCTTGCTGTTCGCGCCGTTGACCACGTTCGCGCCCATCAGACCTGTCAAGAGCGGATCTTCGGAGTAATATTCCCAGTTGCGCCCGGAGAAGGGACTGCGATGGATATTGACTGCCGGCGCGTACCAGCCGGAGTAGGTGCGGCCATCGCCGTTGGTGTAGCCGACCAACCCCTCGATGCCAATCATCACGCCCATATCGTGCGCCAGCTGCTTGTTCCACGTTGCCCCAACGACGCACTCGGACACATAGAAGCAGGTGTCATGCACGGACGGGTCACCCATGAAGTTGGTGAAACCAGCCGGGCCGTCAGGGTCAATGGTGGCTGGCTTGCCGATGCGGTCAATTTTCGCGGTGTTGAAGTTGCCCGTGCCAATCATGTTCGCCATTTCGTCCACCGTCAGATAGTCCAAAATGGTTTCCCAGCGCGGGTCGTCGTAATCCGCTGCCCACTTGCCGTCCTCATCCTTTTGCAGCAATTCGTACAGTTGGATGTACTTGTCCGCCGTCACGCCCTGCTGATATGTTTGCGCAGTGTAGTACGGTTCGTTTTCATCATCATAGGTGAAAGTCATGCTCTGGATGAACTCGGCATCCACCTCGCGCTCCTCAGCGGTCGGTGCAGCAATGGTCTTGCCGCGGAAGTCCTCGCGCGTCATCAGCGTGGAAACGCCTGTTTCTTCGTCCACAAAATGCTCGCTCATATAATCGAAGCGATTCTCCACGGTGCTGCCTTCCGTCACACCCGCATCGTAGAAGAAGCCATCCGCGGGTACATGGTAGGTGATGCGCAGCGGGTTGTCATTCCAACACTGGTGCGCATTTCTGCCGATGCGGATGGCGTAGTTGCCGCCCTCCACCTCGTAGCCCCTATGGCCGTTGTGGTTCGCATCGTCGTAGTCGTAGGACGCCATGCTCTTCACCGGTAGCGACAGCGTAACAATATCGGATTCGCCCGGCTGGAGCAGTGCCGTCTTCTCGTATGCACCCAGTGCAACATAGGACTTCTCAATCTGCCCGGACTTGTACGGCGCGGTGTAGTACAGCTGCACAACGTCCTTGCCTGCCACATCGCCCGTGTTCGTCACACGAACCTTCACCGTGATGGTTTCATTCGCCGCATGAATCACACCAGTCGGCGCAATGTCCCCCTCGATTTCCTGCGTAAAGGTGGTGTAGCTCAGACCATAGCCGAACGGATACACGACGTTCTCGTCATACCATGCTTCGCCGGCATCGTGTCCCTTCGTCTCATAATAGCGATAGCCGACGTAAATGCCTTCGCGGTATTCCACGGAGTGATAATCCGTCATCGTATCGCCGACATAGACGTTGTTGTTCATGCGCTCGCCGTTTTCAAAATTCTGCTCATTCGAGCCGAAATTCGTGAACGTCGGATCTTTGGTAAAATCGACCGCGTAAGTATCCGCAGTGCAACCGGACGGCGAAACCTTGCCAGAGAGGATGTTGCCGATTGCCGCCGCGCCGTCGTTGCCGGTATGACCCACCCAGATAATCGCATCAACGCCGAGGTTGTCCTCCGTCTTCGACGCATTCACTTCCGCCAGCTCCATCGCATTGGAGGAGTTGACAATCAGGATGACTTTGGGGAAATTCGCCTTCACGTAACGAATCAGATCTTTTTCCGTGTCCGTCAGCTCCAGCATGTGCGCATTCGGGTCAGCATTCTCGTCCTGCGCATAGCCGTAAGTCACTTCATCCCTGCCCTCCGAGCCAGAACGGGAAACAACCACCAGCGCTGCATCGCTGTAAGCATCGTAAGTGTAGGCGATGGAATCCGGAATATCCGTCGGCTTCACTTCTGCCGACTTTGTGCTGTAATAGGACAGCAGACGTTCGTTGACATCAAAGCCAGCCTGCTTCATGCCATCTTCCAGCGAGGTTTTCGGCACACCGTACTGCCCCGGGCGGCCAGAGCCAGAGCCACCGCCGCCCATCATGATGTTGGCAGCACGGAAACCGAACATGGACACCTTCGTCGTCGCACTATCCAGCGGCAGCACACCGTCATTCTTGAGCAGCACAAAGCCTTCTTCACCCAACTGAATATTCAGCGCCTTTGCCGACGCGCGTTCCTGCGCCAAATCCGCGAAGTCAGTGTAGTACTTTCCCTGCGAAAGCACAAAACCCGTCTGCGCGCCCGTCACCGGCACCAGCGATTCCTCCACTGTGCCCTCTGCGAACGCCGCAGGAATCGACGTACACAGCAACGCCGTGCAGCTGAGAATCGACAGCCACTTGGAAACCGTTCTCTTCATGTTTCATTCCTCCTCCTTTTGATTGATTGCCTCTCCGCAATCATCGGATGGCTGTATCTTAGCATTTCCCTCCCGTTTTGTGCTGTTTTTCGCGTATCCTTGCATTTTCTCCCCATAAACTTGCCTTTTGAGCAGGTGGTTGTTATAATCATCATGCATTGCACCGTTTTTTCGTGAAATAGTGCCAGATAGCCGTATCTGCACATCTACTGCGCGATGAGGGAGGCAGCCATGATTCGCATTGCTATTGTCGAGGATGATCAAAGTGCCGATGACCAGCTGACCGCCTGTCTGGAAAAGCTGTCGCTGCAAAGCAAGGAAGTATTTGATTTATCGCATTATCCCGATGCCCAGCAGTTTTTGTTTGCGTTTCATTCGCAGTTTGACTTGATTTTTATGGACATTGAAATGCCAAACATGGACGGCTTGTCCGCAGCGCGCAGAATGCGTGAAATCGACAGCAACGTCGCACTGGTCTTTGTCACGAACCTTGCGCGCTATGCTATTAACGGCTATGAAGTCAGTGCACTGGATTATATTCTGAAGCCTTTGGATTACGATGCGTTCTATTTGAAAATGCAGAAGGTTCTTCGCTACTGCCAGACACAGCAGCAGCGCCGCCTGCAGAGCGTGGTGATTCCTACCGCGGACGGCAACATCCACTTGCCGCTCAGTGAGCTGCTCTATGTGGAAGTAGTGTCGCACACGCTGATTTACCACACACTTTCTCATGATTACGAAACGTACGGGACACTCAAAAACGTGGAGAAGGAATTGTCTCCGCACGGTTTTTCCCGCTGCAACAGCTGCTATTTGGTCAATCTGCAATAAGCTGATTATTTATTACAACCTCCGTGATAGTCGCCAAGTGTCCTACATTGAAGCCATCGGTGCAAGCAGCGAAATTGAAAACCTTCGACCTGTTCCAGACAATAAAAAAACAGCGGTCGAATGTTCGACCGCTGATAAAAATGGTGGAGCATAGCGGATTCGAAGCGCGTCACTTGCTTCCCCTTGCGTCCCATCATGTACCATCTGGAATACACAGCGCCCCATCCAGCACAACAATTTCACTCTGAATCCCATAGCATCCCACCCGGTTAATGGTACTGATAATGGTATTTGGTCAGATTGGAGCGGTCAGGTTCGGTCATCTCCCCGATGACGGCATTTCCCTTTTTTCCATGCTTGCCGCTTCAAAAAATCTTCTGCAAGAAATTATACAGCGCCAAATGCCAGTTTCCCATTGAGTGATAGCGCATCGGGAAAATGTCCAGCGTCGTGTTTTCTCCTGCTGTCAGGCGCGGTTCAATTGCCAGCATTGCCTGATAGTCCATCAGCTGCTGAGGCAATGCAAAATCGAAATTGCCCGTCGCGATGTAAAGGTAATCAATGCTGTATTCGCCAAATGCGTCGTTTTGCGTATGTGCCTGATAGTAGTCAGCGGAAATTCGTGCGCCGCTGAACGCTCCGAACACTGCAAAATAATCCAGCGCACCGCACATCACAGAACGGTAGGTCGTTACTGCACCGCGGGACAGCCCCGCAAAAGCGCGGTGATGGCGGCTCGCTTCAAAACCTGCGGCATCTGCTGTCAGCGCATAGGTCGCGTATTTGCTTTCTACTGCGGGCATCAAATCGCTGCGCAGTTCTTCCTGAAACGCATAGGTCAGTTTTTCCAGTGCCTGTGTACTTTCCTTGCAGTCGTCCTCGCAATAGAATGTCGGCGTAACGACGATGAGCGGTTCGATCGCCCCTGCTGCAATCAGCTGATCAAGCATGATTTTGTTAGCAGGATTTGTCCGCAGCCAGTAATACTGGTCATCCCCCGTACCATGCAGTAGGTAGAGAATATTATACTGCTTGGATGGATCATATCCCGCAGGCAGATACACCAGCGCAGATTTTGTCACTTTGCGCTCATCTGTTGCATACGCACGGGTTTCGTAGAAAATTTTCTCAATCGTCCCCTGCGCTGACGCATCCATCGTATCCCACTGCATCGGCACAGCCCACAGCGTGGGCGATGCACTCCCTGCCCGATGCTTGTCTGCATAGACATTTCCGCCCCAGATAAGTCCACAGCACAGCACAAGCGTCAGCAGGACATATGCAGGCCGTTTCGGGAATACCGCCAGCGCGTCTTTCTTTCTCAGCAGAAACACACAGCCCACAATCGCCCAAATGCCGCAAATACCCGCCGTCACCAGCAGACTAACATGGTAGAGCGTCGTTGCCCAATTGTTCATATAAAAGAACAATACAATACATCCTGCGCACGGAATCGCCATCCACCACGGCTGATGCCCCGTTTGGGCGATTCGAGCAATCAGCAGCACGGCCATTTCGATGCCTGCGACCGTCAGCACCGGTGAAATTGCGCCCAGCGCGGCCGTATGAATTAGCTCAAAAAGCGCTGTCAACACCAGCAAGCCCATGCAAACAGTAGCAAACCATGCTGCAGCCCCATGCGGGGGATTTTTCTTTTTCAACGAGAACATGAAACGCCTCCAATGGGGAAAATTGGAGAGGAGCAGCATAGCACAGCACCATGCTGCTTCCCTCCCGACCAATTACTTTTTCTCCGCCGCAAAGACGGTGCAGATACCATTTCCGATACCTGTCACAAGCAGCATCACTGCGCTGGCTATCCACGACCAGCTCAGACCGTTCATATTGTTCTTGGAGAGAATATCGCCAATTTCATCAAATCCCAGCCGTGTGAACACTCCGATGGAAACCAGCACCAGCGCAAACGGGAGATATTCCGCAAAGGGAACTTTTTTCCAGCACAGTGCGAGGCTGCAAAGTCCCGCCAGAATCATGCACACAATGACAATCGGCGAATGGTCACGGGAAACGGAAAGCACATACAGCAACGCCGTCGCCAGCGAAAGAACGCCGCAAACCAGTGACGTAACCGAAAATCTCGTTTTCTTCATGACTTTACACCTCTTCCTTCTTCGACTTTACAGCCAGCAGCACCATGCAGAGAACCAAAGCTGCCGTCAGCACACCGCAAACTGCATACGCTGCCGTCTGCCAGTACGGAAGCACATGCACCACATGAGCCGTCGGACTCAAGCCATTGACACCAGCACTGTTCGCCAGATTGTACAGGATGATGTGGCAGGAGTTGCGCAGGTTTTTCAGCGTCAGCGGATCACCAGCCACATGGTCAATCAGGTAATTATAGAAGTTGCTGCCAGAAGTCGCCCACATGTTGTTGCCCGCTGCCAAGCCGGATTCCATCTTCTGCAATTCGGTGTTCATCGCCATGTCGGTATCCATGATGCCTGTGCTGCCCCATTCCTTGCGGACAACATTGGTCATCAAGCCCGTATGCGCCTGTGCCCAAACCATACCAACGCGGTTGAATGCGCACATTGCACCCTTAGACACCGTCATCGGCTTTTCAAATGCCCTCAGGTAGATTTCGCGAATAGCCTGTTCATTGCTGAACGTCGCCAAGCCCTGACGGTTTGTTTCCTGATCATTGAGGGCAAAGTGCTTGATGAAGCTGATTGCGCCCCTGCTTTGCAGGCCAATCACTTCTTCATACGCGATTTCGCCGGACAGGAAGCCATCTTCGGAGAAATACTCGAAATTGCGCCCTGCGTAGGGGGTACGGTGGATATTCGCCGCCGGTGCATAGGAGCCTTCAGTATCTGTGCGCAGCCAATCCTCGCTCATCGCTTCACCCACACGGCGAATCAATTCGCGATTATAAGTAGATGCAAACACAACCTCCGAGCAGAAGCCTGTCGCCGGCGTGTTATCCTCCACATAGTTGCGGACATTGTTGCCTGCGGGCCCATCCTTCATGAACATAGCAGGATACGCAATGTTCGGCAGGGCCGTCAGCGCAGAGCCGGAAACCATACGAACCTGATCCTCAATCGTCATCTGGTTCAGAATCTTATCCCATGCCGCGTCATCAAACGCCAGCCCATACATCTTTGCCAGCGTCATTTGGTTGTTCACGCCGTAGGAGTAGGTCGGAACATTGCCTGCGCTTGCCTTGACCTGACGGTAGGTGTACATCGGATCAAGCATTTCCAGCATCTTTGCATTGATCGTCAGCTCTGCGTAGGTCGTGGGGAACGTCGTCCAGTCTGCCCGCGTGAGGTAGATGCAATCCTCGCCATAGTAGTTCAGGTCAGCATCATCGAACTGGTTCGTAATCGTTTCGCCCGTATACGACGATGTATTCAGCAGTTTCTTTTCGCTGATGCTCCAGCCATACGCTTTCTGCGCATCGCCCTCGGCATCCATGCCATCTTCAACCGTTTTGCCGCAGAGTGCCAGAACGTTGTTCAGCGCATCATGCGCGCTGTCGCCAATCGCGAAGTAGTAGTCCCCTGCATCCAGCACATACGTTTTTTCCGTCTTGTAGTCGTAGGAAGCAAACGTTTCCTGATTCGCGTGAATCGTCAGCGTCTGCGATTCGCCGGGATGTAGCAAATCCGTCTTTTCAAAGCCAATAAGCTGAATAGCGGATTTTTCAATGCCGCCGCGAACATAGGGCTGCTGCGCATACAGCTGCACCACGCTCTTGCCTGCCGCATCGCCTTTGTTCGTCACCTGCACGGTCACGTCCACGCCATTGTCGCCGGCCTTAGCAGAAACAATCTTCTGTTCAAACGGCAGACCATTCTCCGCGCCGTAGCTCAAACCATAGCCGAAGGGATAAGCGACCTCAGACGTATAGTTCCACTTTTTGCTTGCGAACGCACCAGCCGCAGATTTCGCATTGCTTTCCGGATTCAGTACGCTGTCCGCATAGCGCGTCTCATAATAACGATAGCCGACGTAGATACCTTCCTGATACACCACATAGTTCGTGCCGAAATTGCCGCCAATGACCGCCAGTGCGTCTTCCTTATTGGTATACTTGAAGTCACCAAAGTTCTGCATCGCCGGCGCAGAATAGGAATCCGCCGCATAAGTGTCCACCAGACGACCGGACGGATTCACCTCGCCGCACAGCACCTTCGCCACTGCGCGCGCACCGCTCTGTCCAACACCGCCAATCCACAGGCAAGCGTCAATCCCGTACTTTTCCTGCTCAACCCAGCCCAATTCCATCGCATTGGACGTGTTAATCAGAGCAATCACCTTGCCGAACTTTCCACTGTTCTTGATTTCCAGCAACAGTTCCTTCTCCTGCGGCTGAAGTGCCAGATACTTGTTGCCGTCGCCGAAGTCGTCGGTGGGCATATCAGAGCCTTCCCCGCCGACACGGGAAATCACCACGATTGCTGCATCTGCGTAATCCGCATAGGAAGCGCGCACTGCATCCGTGTAGTCTGCCATCGGCACTTCCGCAACGAAAATCTGCTCCGGCTTCGCGCCCAGCCAGCCGCCGTTGGAGCGCTTGTAGCCATCCACGCCGTCATACTGCTTGTAAAAATCCCACAGCACAGGATTGACAGTAAACATCCCGTCTGCTTCCATCGCACTGCGCAGCGTCTCAATGGTCGTGGCTTTAATCCCGCCGCCGCCCGTGCCGCCCAGCACCAAATCAACCGATGAACGAGAGAACAGAGAAACCTTGCTGCCCTTGTTCAGCGGCAAGGCTGCATTGCTGTTTTTCAGCAGTACAATGCCCTCGCTTTCAATCTCCTCCACCAGCTTGTCCGCCTCTTGCTTCCAGTCCTGCAAAGCCATTCCGTTGTTCGTGTAGGGCTGCAGCGTCGTCGCATTCGCAATGTCCTCCATGCGGTAGGTGTCCCCGCCAATGTAGGTGCAGATGAGCGACTGCATGGATACCGCACCTGCTGTCACGCCCACCATCAGCGCCAGCAGCAGGCTGGTAACGCTGATAATGCACCGCAGGGCTTTCTGGGAACTCCGAGTCTTTTTCATGTTCCTTTCCTCCTTCTTGCATCTGGAAAGATGTTGCCTTTACCATAGCACAAATCCGCCCGTTTTTGTTTGCATTGGCAAAATCGGGCGGATTTGTGGCAAAAGTGACATGCCTTATCCTATTTTCGAATCAAAAAGGCGCAAATGAATCAGGAAATAGGATTCATCAAGAAGCAGCCTGACAGGGCATCAGCACCCGCAGCAGGAACAAGTGATTCTCCCACGAGACATGCAGCGTTCCCTGATGCTGCCGCGCGATATACTGAATGCTCCGCAGTCCAAAGCCGTGATTCATGCGTTCGGGTTTGGTTGTGGCTGGCAGCTCGCTCTGCCAGCGCATTTCATGTGGGCAGTAATTTTCAACCTGTATGCACACCATCCCTTTGCTTTCAAAAAGCTGAAGCGATATGCAGCGCTTCTCTATTTCCGCAATTTTCTTTTCGCATTCAATGGCATTATCCAGCGCATTGCCGAAAAGCGACGCAATTTCCCCCGGCCGCAGGAAGTCAATCATCGCCCCCTGTGCCATAACGCTCAGGGCAATATGGTGCTGATTGCAAACAAGCTGCTTATCGCTCAGGATAGTATCCAGCGTAGCATTGCCCGTATGGAAGGTTGTTTCATACTGCGCCACTGCTTCCGCAATTTCCTGCAATTCCTTTTCGTCCACGGAGTTCACCGCACGCAGACGGGTAATTTGATGTTTCAAGTCATGCGCCTTGCGGTTGATAGCATCCATATTTTCCCGCGTAATTTCAAACTGCTGATGCTCCTTTTCCATCATCTGCTCCAGCATCTGATTGTTCTCTTGCTCGCGCCCCAGTTCCAAAAAGCCAAACTGTACACATAGAGCAAAGATGCAGCACAAAATCAGCGGCGGTCTGGATATCCACAGTTGATCCACTTCATACACCTGATAAAGGTACTGCATTAAATACACAAACAGTGTCGTAACGATAGAAAAGCCGAAAATGAACCGCTGATTCGGCCGCTTCAAATTGCCGGAAATAAGCCGCCGCCCCAGCAGCAGTGCAGCGGCCGTATACACCCCCGCCATGCAGACAAGCGACCAGCAAAACCGCCCTATCTCACTGAAATGCGCCGCAAAGGGCAAATAGACCAGATTTTCGATCTGGTACGACAAATTCTGCACCAGCTGTGCCGCCACACAGCGAAACAGAATCTGCGAAAAATCCGCATCCATGCAATACGCCCAGAAGCCCATGGACAGCAGAAAAATTGTCAGCGAAAAGAAGCCGGAAAGATAATGCGCAATCAGATTCGGCAGCAGCACCGCCAGCAGCAGAAAGCACGGCAATCCAATACACACGCGATGGACAAAGTGCTCTTTTCTTTCTGTATGCAGAAAGAAAATCAGTTCACCAATGAGGATTTGCGGAATATATCCGTGATATAGGTCAATATAGAGCAGCTCCTGCCAGTTCATTCAAACACCTCGGTTTCCGATGCAGCGGGACATCTTTTCCCAGAACGCAACTTTGTGCGTTCGGCTGATGCTGAATACCTGCCCAGCAATCATCACGTCATTTCCCTGAATTGTCCTGATATGCAGCAAGTTCACCATCACAGAGGCATTTACCATTGCAAACCCTCGCTCCTCGAAAAAAGCCGCAACATCCTTCAGCGACGCACGTTCCCGATACTCCGTTTTCCCAGCATGATAATGCAGATAATGCTTATTGCTTTCAATGTAATCCAACTCCGACAAACGAATCCGCTGAAGTCCACCGGGAATGCGGATGCTGTATGATTCATCCACATGCACATGCGCCACAGCTTTATCCATCTTGATGCAGAACAGTTCGTAGCTCAACGGCTTCAGCACAAAATCAAGTGCCGCCACCTCATAGCCTCGAATCGCATATTGCGCCATGCTGGTAATGAAAATCAAGCACACAAATGGGTCAGCTTCCCGCAGGCGTTTGGCCGCCTCCAATCCATCCATATGCGGCATCACAATGTCCATAAAAATAATCTGGCAGTTTCCCTTATATTCATCCAGAAAAGAAGCGCCATCAGCATAGCGGCAGACTTCAATCACCATTTGCCTTTCCTGCGCATACCGCCTGATATAGCCATCCAGCGCATCTGCAAACACCTTTTGGTCTTCTACCACTGCAACCGTCAGCATCGCCTTTTCCTCCGTTTCAACGCGAAAGTGCCTGTTTCTGATTATACATCATCGCGTTGTTTGTGTAAAGGGCGGCAGGGATGAACGCACGAAAATCAATTTCAATATCACTGCACGAGCGATGCGCGTAGTATCTCTTCCGCAGCAGCAACTCGATGTCGCAGAACATGTTGCTCTGCAAGCATATTCTGGTACATGCTTTTCAGTTCATCTTGATGTTTCATTACGTCGGCATTGCGGCTGCACTGAAACAGGTCATGAATGACTACACTGCCAGAGATAAGAAAAGAGGCGCTCACGCTCAAAGCCTGCCGCATCTGGTCGTTATCCAGCCAGTTGATACTTCTATTATCTCTTTTTTTGACAAAATAAAAAGCTGCTTTCTTAACAGCTCTATGGGGCGATTTTAACATGTGGAGAAAGAGGCGGAAATTTTCAGCGGTCAGCGCTGATTGCCGACCGCTGAAAATTTCCGTGCTTCTTACTCGTTCTCTTCCGCCAAGAACGCTTTTTCCCGTGCTAAAATGTCGCAGAGTTTCACCAGTTCGTCATCCGTAAGCGTAACACCTTTGCCCATCTTCTCGTGGTTGAGCGTCCATTTCCGCAAGTCGTATTTGGGTTCTCTCCCGTTCCAGCTGACTCGATTGAGTTCCAGCCGCCACTGACCTTCCTCCGAAATCACACCGATTTCATTGACGATTTCGTACTTGATTTCCCGCTCGTTCTTCATATTTGCACCTCATTTCTTCCATGTTATGCACCATGCCGTTTGATTACCAGTTGCCTTTGCGCCGCGCTTCTCCAATTTGGATTGAAAGCCGAACTTACTGCGTAATTCAATGAGCTGCCCTACTTTTCCAGAATCATAGTAAACCCATAGCAAGCCCGATGATTTGCGGTTGTCAAGATAGCGGAATCCTCTTTCGGTCAGTGCGGCCAGCAAATCATCTTCCGGCAATGGCATCGCCAACTGCTCTTCCCTGCTCTCTTTCGGCTTTTCCGGCTCTTTTTCCTTTATCGGAGGCAGATTAACCAGCTCAAAAGGCATTGTAATCTGCTCCGCTTGTCTTTCGCTCGGTTGTTCTGCCTGCACTGGCGGCTCCTGCTGAGGCTGTAATTCTATTTCCACTTGCGGTGCAGCATCTTCGTGCATAATTTCTGAATCATCTTCGCACAGCAACTGCCCCGCGCGCATTTTCACCTTTTCCAGCAAGGCGTCCTTCTCACGGCTTCCGCCTGCAATGTCCGACGCTTCCGGCTGGATTCCCGCTGCAATCAGCTCACTGACCACACGTTCAATCGTCTGCGCAGGATTCCGATAATATTCGCTGCCGCGGATACGGATAAATCGCCATCCAAGGCGTTCCAGAATAGCTTGCCGTTCCATATCCTCCCGAATCTTATCGCCGCTGTGCCAGCGTTCGCCGTCGCATTCGATGGCAATTCGCTTCTTCCCGCAAATCGCAATCATATCAATGTAGTACGCGCCAACCTGCCACTGCTGGACGATGTGATACCCTTTCCCCACAAGCGCCTTCGCCACCGCTGCTTCAAAGGGCGAATCCGACGCCTCCTCAATCTCGCTTGCTTTCGTTGCCACCGTCCCCAGATTCGTCACATACTCCAGCAGCCGTCTGCGCATATCGCCGGGCTTCAAATCAGCGGTGTAGTCAAGGGAATGAACAACCCACAGCTGGTCTTTTGCGCGGCTGACGGCAACATTATAGCGCTGCTTCATTGCCTTGCCATTAGAACCTTGTCCCTCGCCAGACACCATGGACAGCGGACCTGTGCCATTATTGCTGTCCACCATTGACAAGAAAATGACATCCCGTTCATCGCCTTGGAAGTTAGAAGCATTTCCGCATAGGATATGGTGCTTCTCGTATTCCGCAATGGGAATGGCATCATACAGTTTCCGCTCAATCAGCTTTGCCTGATCATCCCCCAGCAAGGAAATGACACCAAACGATTTGTTTGCATATTCCGGCTGCTCCAAGCAAGCCTGTATCAAGGCAACCACTGCCGCTGCTTCTTCTTCGTTTATCTTATTGCGTCCCCTTCTCGTTCCGTTGACGCGATATGAAACCATCGCCGTCTTGAAGGGCGAACTGCCTGCTTCGCGCAGCGGCTTGATTTTGCCTTCGTAGGAAAGCATGTTGCAGTATCCGATAATATCCGGCACACAGCGGAAATGCTCTCGCAGCATGAGTTTACGGTAGCTTAGCTTTGCAATATCATACAATGACATTTTTGCATCCCACAGGAGTGCATTCGGTATTTTCCCCTTGATTAGCATCGTCATCAAACTCTGAATTTTGCTGTCATCAATGCCTACCGCCATCGGGCTCACCTGCTCATCGTCGCCAACAACAATGATTTTCTTGCCCATATACAAAATCGCCGCAGCGGTTATGTCGGACTGGCTGGCCTCATCAATAATAATGATGTCATATTTCGTCTTGGAAGGATCAACAGCATTCATTACGCTGGATACCGGCATAATCCATGCAGGAACTGCCGCTTGACATTGTATCATCAGCTTGCGCGCCTCTTCGCGGAGAGCAGGCGCATTCTTCCCGGTGCCTTTGCCGATTTTGGTCACCGTCATCTTCCAGCCGTTGAGGATCTGGCGCATCTGCGGATTCCGGTCAATTCGATACTGCAAGTGCAGCCATGCCTGCGCGCTGGCCAGTTTTTCGGTTTCCTTCCGGAACTTGGTGGTCAGATCAGTCACCCGCTTTTCCGCATCCCGCAAGGGGGTGTTGATGATTTCATCCACCAGCATAGACAACTGATGAACCTTCCATGCCTCTATGATATTCTCCGGTACAGCAGCGTTTCCGTGCTCACCCGTCCGATTGCGGATACTGTTCGCCCACGCAGGCGCGCATTCGCTGATTTTGTCCAGCAACAGCGTGCGCTTGCGCTGCACCTCCTCTTTTTCCTGAATTGCAGACAGCTGATTGAGCGCTGCCTCATATTGCTCTGCCGATTCCGCTTCAATCGCCGCTTGCAAATCAGCGCATATCACCGAATCACTGCAATTTTTCAGGAGTTCCAGCGTATTTTCCCTGCTATGCGTAAACGAAAACAGCGCGTTGACCAAATGGAGCAGGTACACAGCAGGGCGCATCAGATTCGTAATATGACGGAGCGCGGCAGCAGCTTTCTCATCCGTCATCATTGCCAAGCTATGGACTGGCTGAATCAGCGCATCCCCCAATCCCGCCTTCAATGCAAGCCCGCATAAATCAATTCTGCCCTTCCGATACCAGTTGACCCAGAATTCGATTGCCTTCAACTGCTGATGGCAAATGCGCTCCGGCTCATTGCCGAGGTCTGCAAAGCGCCGCGTTCCATGTGCCGCAATCAGGCTGTCCCACAACAGACCCAGCCGCTCGCGCAGCGATTGCACCTCAAAAAATGCCGTTACCCTTTGCATATCATCAAGGGTTGTCGGCGTTTTGTCAGCAATCGTCACTGCATCCAGCGCATTTTTCTTCTCCTTCGCCATAAACAGACCTTTCTTGACCTGCCCATGCTTCTGCGCATCTGTCAGAAGTTCCAAGAAAGGTGCCGTGAGGGTTTCATAAGTACCTGCAAGAATCTTGACGGGCTTTGTCAGCTGCCCCTCCAGCACAGGCTGCGCTTTCGTGTACGTTTCATCAATTAGACTGATCAGCTGTTCCCAGCGTTTTCTGGCAAGCCCATCCTCCGCACCATCCGCCATTGCAAACACTGCCCACGCAGGAATAGCATTTTCAGTGTAGACTGTCAGCGCATCCCGAAGCGCGGTTTCCGCCGCGGCATCGCCCTTCTGGGCATAATTCTGATCCGTCAGCTGATCGACTACCGCATAGCGATTCGGTTTCCACACCAAATGAACCTTGCCGCCAGCATTGATGTTTTGCAGCTGCAAGTTCAGATTCTGCTGCAATTCCAAGCCCTCTGCGAATTGCGCGGCACTCATCAATTCACTTTCCGATGGAAGCCCAGCCGCCAGTTCATGCTCTTCCTGTGCCGTCAGCTGACCATTGCTTGCGTAGAGCCATTGCAGTTCATCCGGCACAATTGGAAAAGACGCGCCCTTCTTGACCGGTGCTGGAATCAGCGTCATCAGACTTTCCCGCTGTGCCACATAGGCCGCAGCTTTTGCCGTTGACCAGCTGTCGCCGTCATAGACAATCGGCTCAAATTCCTTGTGGCGGATGGCATACACCAGCTTGCGCGCTTCCGTCAGCTCCGTCAGCGTCTGATGGCGGCTTGCTTTCAACTGCTCGGCCGCTCTGCGCTGCGACGCATAGCTGCACGTTGTGGTATGTTCAATGATGCTGTCAATGGAGCGCTGCATATCCGCCTGATTGTCGCCCATAGCTGCTACACACAGCGGCTGCAACTCTTTCGGCACTTTGTCTTTCAGCACCATCAGTGCCTTTGACGTTTGACTGGTTACCAGTACCGTTTTCCCTTGCGCAAGGAAATGCCCCAGCAAGTTGGCAATAGTATGCGTTTTGCCTGTTCCGGGAGGACCCTGAACCAAGACGGTGGATGAATGCTCAATTTTGCGAACAATCTCCATCTGTTCTCGGTTTGCAGGCTTCGGCAGCAGAATCTCTTCATCCTCCAGCGGAAGGTCATGTGCTTCAAATTCATCAGAAGGTGCATCGTTTTCCGCTTCTTCTGTATTCTCCTTTTTTCCTTTTTCGGTGCCGCCCAAAATGCCCCCTACTGTTGGCGGTACAGGCGCCCCCTGATCCACATCTGTCAAAATGGTTTCCAGCACTTTGACCGCACCATTCGGCTTTTTTCGCAGGATAATATAGGGTTCCCAGCGCACCAAAATGCGCTCATCGCCATGTGCGGTTTGCTCATTTTCATTCAGATAGCAGTTACTGGCGTGCAGAAGGTGCGTAACTGAACGCAGAAAATCACCACATTCATGATGATCCAAAGGATGAATATTCTGTTCGATAGCTTTCTGTTCAAGCGGACGAACGATGTCAACATTGACGCCCTCCATATCAGAAAACATGCTCAAATACATCTGCGGCGGTTCATCTGTATCGTACAGTTCGAGCGTGTTGTTCACAGCATCCAGCGTAAATTGCACCCGCTTGAAAAACAGCGGATGGTGAATCTCCTTGTTTTCCTTGTCCGTCAGCAGACCATTCCCGATGACAATTTCCAGTGCATCCGGCTGCTGGCTGTACTCATGATTCATGGTATACAGGTCAGTGAACGTATCGCGAAGCCGCTCCGTATGCTTTTCGCGTTTCACCCAAGCGTTGCGAGTTTCAAGCCAGCTTTTATACAAGGCTACGCGCGCCGGATCATCCTTGAAAAATTCCGGCTGCGGCGCCAATTGCCCCGCATCTTTTTCTTCGACTTCCTCTGGCACTTCACTTTCAGATTCAGTTGCTTCTTCCTGCGGCGGTAATATAGATTCCTTGTACTCGGGCTGTTTCCGATAATTCTCCCAACCCGGCTGCAGCCAACGGAGAAGCGACGCATCTGGTGCCGGGCATACTGTAAATTCAGGCTTGCGGAACGAGAACAGTTTCCCATCATTATTGACTGTTTCGTCATCCACTGTATCACGGCTGTACAGTTTCACGCACGCAGGGTCATCCAGCTGACTCAGTAATACCCATGCGGGCTGCTTATCAACATCGAATATCTCCTTCTGCGTCAGCTGGCAGACCTCCTTGATATACTGAAACAGCGCGTGTGCAAGCTCCTGCATATTCTGCTGCGGCATTTCGCTACCTCCTGTCTACTGTATTGGAAAGCGCAGCTGGCGATACATTCCTTCTGCTGCCATCCGCACTTATAGAGAAACCTGCCACACCCGTCCAGCCGCCATTCAGCCGAAAAGCCACTGAACCGCAAGCAACCTGATGAAGCAAATTCACGAATTATTATAGCACATCTGGTTAGAAATTACGATAGGGTGGAGGGAAATAGTGCGGAGGAGAAGCACGCTAATTATTGGCTATATGATTGTGTGTCTAACAACCGCAGCGCGTGCGCTGCATTCATAGGGTTTGGGAAATGTGTTCCCAACAAGCAAACTGTCATTTTTAGCAAAATGACCCTGCTTGCTGCTACTTCTTCCAGCACGGAGAAGAAAATTAGCAAACAGGGTTTTCGTATGGATAAATTTAGAATGCCTGTGAATACAGAAACTCTACGCATGGTAATGCTGATGAATTAGCGGTGTAGCACTCCCCAGATTTCTTGTTTTCAGCAGTTCCAGAAAAAAATTTTGCAATCCGCTTCAAATCGTGTCGCAAAACGGTCTTTTCTTTACAGTTCAAGAGTGAAGGGGTATATAAATTTCCCTTCGCATGAACGGAAAGGAGGTTGCTATCAAGAATGACATGCTCATACTTGCTGCTATGTTTCCGCCAAGCGCCCAACGGTTCAGGATGAAATGATTTCAAACCGCCTCATCAAAAATTTTTCCTGAATTTTTTGCGAATCGCGTAAAAAACGTCAGATCTTTTACCAGTTATGGTGGAGAGGCATTTCTTCTCCATCCGAAGATAAAGGAGGTGATTTCTATGATTATGAATTACAATCAAGACACTCGAATTAGACTACGCAAAAGAATGTCAGCAGCTGCACCACTTCGGCTGATTTGGACACCTGCGGATCGCTGGATAGTTTCCCACAAGCGTTACATCCAACGAATCAACGCATTTTTGAAACACAAGGAGGTGAACCCGAATGTCCAAGAAGAAATTCCGCTCGTCTGCAAATTTTCCCGCATGGTTCGACGGCACAAATCTCAGCGAGCCGCTATTCTGTACCGCGTTTCTGCAAAACCATCAGCTGATTTACAGTGAAGGTTCGTTCTTCACGCCAAATGGTCGAATGCAGGACTGCACACCGCTGAAAGAAGCCATCTTTCAAGAAATCCACTCCTACATTTGCTCTGGCGTTCCCAACAAAATCAAGAACATCATCGAGGTGCTGAAAATTACCGCGTATGTTCCGGAATTTCCGCCGGCGGAAGATTGCATTCATCTGAAAAATGGCACGCTGTTTCTGGATGGCACATTGGATAGCACTGCTCGTCATGTTGTCCGCACACGACTCCCGGTGGTCTACAATCCCGATGCCCCAACGCCAACAAAGTGGACAGCTTTTCTTGATGAGTTGCTTTACCCAGAGGACATTCCCATGTTCCAAGAGTTCGTCGGTTATCTTCTGCTGCCCACCAACAAAGCCCAGCGCATGATGATTATCAAAGGCAACGGCGGCGAGGGCAAGTCGCAAATCGGCACTGTTCTGAAAAAGCTGTTCGGTATCAACGCCAAAGACGGCAGCATCGGCAAGATCTCCGAGAATCAGTTTGCCCGCGCCGACTTGGAACACATTCATCTGCTGATTGACGACGATATGCGTATGGAAGCCCTCAAACAAACGAACTATGTGAAATCGCTGGTCACTGCGAAAGGCAAGATGGATTTGGAGAAGAAGGGACAGCAGAGCTATCAGGGGCACATGTTCGCCCGGCTGCTGGCGTTCAGCAACGGCGACTTGCAATCCCTGTATGACCGCAGTGATGGTTTCTATCGCCGCCAGTTGATTCTGACCACCAAAGCCAGGAATCCCAATCGTGTGGATGACCCAGACCTTGCTGACAAACTTTGTACCAAAATGGAAGGTATCCTGCTATGGGCTTTTGAAGGATTGCAGCGTTTGG
>OIYY01000914.1_pt1 | contig 18154 bp, 9 predicted proteins | sample 1588341 | NCBI WGS metagenome assembly OIYY01 (sample SAMN03283287) | human gut metagenome | biome: human-associated habitat; material: feces | host: Homo sapiens | place: Peru | collected 2012 | reverse complement strand
TCCAACCCTGGCGGTATGCGATACCTTCCAGACAAGCTACCTTCAAGCCCTGGCGTTTCTCCAAGACCTCAATAAAAGTTGATGCTTCAGAAAGGGAATCATGGGTTCCGGTATCAAGCCAGGCAAATCCTCTCGCCATGGTCTGTACCTTCAGTTCCTTATCCTTGAGGAACTCCTGGTTCACCGTTGTGATTTCCAACTCACCACGAGCAGATGGCTTAATATGCTTGGCTACTTCGACTACCTTATTAGGATAGAAGTATAAACCTACCACGGCATAGTTGCTCTTTGGATGCTCTGGCTTCTCCTCGATGCTGAGGCAATTGCCTTGCTCATCGAACTCTGCGACACCATATCGCTCAGGATCGCTGACACGATAACCGAAGACGGTTGCCTTGTTGTTCTGCTCAGCATCTACTACTGCCTGATGAAGCATCTGGTTCAATCCTGCACCATAGAATATGTTATCGCCTAATACGAGGCAAGCAGAATCATTACCAATGAACTTCTCACCGATAATGAAGGCTTGGGCTAAGCCATCTGGTGATGGCTGCTCAGCATATTCGAACTTGACGCCGAACTGGCTTCCATCGCCTAAAAGGCGCTTGAAGCCTGGCAAGTCGAAAGGGGTTGAGATTATGAGTATCTCACGGATACCTGCCAATATCAATACTGATATTGGGTAGTATATCATTGGTTTATCAAAGATTGGTATCAGCTGCTTGCTGATTCCTTTTGTGATGGGGTACAAGCGTGTACCGCTACCACCTGCTAATACTATTCCTTTCATATAATTGTTTATTGTTATATCATAACATGTTTCTAAAATCAACCCGTCCTTCTTTACCATAAAAGAAGGCTCCACCTTTCTCACCAAGCCTCTCTTCCCTCAGGGACGAGAGGATGTAACCGCCCTCCGGTGCTCGGAACCGCTACGCTTTATGGTTGGCGGGGCATCAAAGCCCTCGCCATTTTGTGCGGGATGGGACCGCCTGGAGCTGGAGGGCGTCGCCAATCAAATGAGGCAGCGTAGGCAATTTTTGCCCAAACTGATTGTTACAGAAGTGCTCAGGTTTCTTTTTACCCTAGAATAGATTTATCCCCCCATCGTAAACTTCATCAGGTTCATCAATAGTTCTTCAGCTATTTCCTGTGCCATCTTCTCTAATTCCTCGAAGTGAAGAAGACCACTCTTCTTTTTGTTGGCTAGAACCATCTTGGCTAAATCTTCTGATGGGATGTGATGGAAACGAAAGAAGATCTTCAGCATCGCATTCAGCATTGTACCACTATGCATTGCATAGTCATACTGTGCATCTGTCAGGGTTAAAGAATCTTTGCCCTTTAATGTAGGCACCATCTTTTCGATGGAACTGTACAAGGTTCGCATATCCATCAGCAGAAGTTCGGCATAGCTTTCTAATGTTGACTGCTTGGCTCCCTTCATCATGGCTTCTTCCAATCCTTGGAGGTCATCAATGTAAGGGAAAAAGTCTTCGTAAGGAAACTTATTGCCTAAGTTCAAATTAACCAATTCTAAAGTAACGAAGAAGGCTACCTGACTTAACTTGGGATATTTCTCCAAGATGTTAATCAGGTTGATATGATCACCTTTTTCCTTTAGAGCAACTGGTATCTCTGATTTGACCTGGATTACATCCAGTGGTACATTATCCAAAACTTTACGTATACTACTCGGCATAAAAATATGCCATTCCGTTGCTGCTTCATAAGTTACAACTAAATGCAACTTCTGCATCAGGAGATACTTCGCATCATTCCTTGGATACTTGATGCATTCTTCTGTTGAAGAAGATAAAAGCTTCTTGAGTAGTTCCAACTCTTCTTCAGGCAAAACCTCAAGCGTCCATAACGGGTCTTTGGTGAATATATCGGCCAAAGCATCTACAATCTGTACCTTGCGCCAACTCTTCGGTATATCTATACGAGCGAGTTTGCAATGCTCAATGATATTGACTTTCGTGTCGAAAGACATCATGTCATTCAATGAAAGTATATCAATATAAGGAAGTTGTCGTAGTGTAATCATTGTGTATTGGTATAAATCTACATTGATATCGAATGGAGAATCAAAGCCCTTCGGGATGAAGAACTGGCGATGAATATCTTCTGTTTTTTTCTCGATTCATAATATGACTACATTTTAGCTTAAAAGAAGAAAATTATTCGCCTAAGAAAAGGCTTCACACCTTCTGTGTCAGCATATAAAGACAAAATTTCTGTTATAAATGCACCTATTAAAGTAACAATAAAGAGACATATCCCTTTAAACAAACTACTTTCAAGAATGTATATCAACGTTTCCATTTTTATGCAACAAGATAATTCTACAACTCAACTTTCTTCAATGATTTCCAACAAATTTCTACTTATCGTAAGCGTTGCACCACTGATATACTTAATCTCGCTGCCGATGACGGCTTTCTTACCATTATAGCTCTGTACGTATGCTTCCACACCTTTCATGCTACCAGACACCACTCGCACTTTGATACCTTTCTTCAAAGGAATAGGGGCAGCAGTGACAGGTTCTTCATCATTCTCTACAAAATATCGATAATTGGCAATAACCTGGTCGGGAATTTGGTATATTTTCCTTTGACCTGGCATCGTCAGCATCTTATACACATCCGAACGGAAGCGGATCTTATCAAGTTGTGACGGAGAGACGTTACAAAAGATGAAGGTGGAAAGAAATAGCTTTTCTTTCATTCTTCGCTTATTGGAACGCTTGTCTATATAAGCTACTTTTACCTTGGGAATCCAGTAATCAAACCAAACATGATTGTGATTAAGATTGATTCGTATAGAATCAGCTATTCTCGTTTCACAATTCACTCTCACTACAGCCACATACCATCCTGCATCAGCAGGTTTTTCAAGCCCTTCATTAGGCTTTTCCGGAACCTTTTTCTTAGCGTTTTGTTCACTTTTTGCCACGGCTTCGCCGTCGTCCCCTGCAATAGTGGACGTTACCTGTGAGTGTATATTTGTCTCTTTCATCATGCGAATCAAGTTCGTTATTTGATGTCGTTCATCTGAATCTCTACATAAGAGACACAGAAACTCTTTGCAAATATAAGATAATTGTTGGAAACTAGCAAATTATGCGTGTTAAAAAAAATAATTAAAATGATAGGGACACCTTCGTCTCTACCAAAGAAACAAAGATGCCCCTATATATAGTAAGGTATCAGATAATGTGGGTATAAAAGGATTATCAAAAAATAAGTATTGATATTTAAAAACCAGAATATACTATCTTACTGAAATCTTCTGACCCTTAGCCTGAGCACAGGACTGGGTAGATGCCTTCACAATGTAAATGCCGGATGGAACACGGAGAATCATTCTCTGCTTATCAGGCAACTGATAACTGTGAACCATCTTGCCATCCAATGTAAATACCTGAACCCTGTCGAGCTTCTCACCACCCAAGGCAGAAACAACGATCATGCCTGCAACTGGTGAGTAAACCTTCACCGGTGCACTCTGCTCTTCAGCCTCCATGCGGTCGATGCCGGTTGAAGTACGGGTCTGGGTGAGGAAGTATCTTCCGTGGTCACCCGCCTTCACCTTCACAGCCTCTCCATCATGAACTTCTGTAAAGCTTGCCGATGCAGCATCGTAGAGATAAACCGGAGCATCGAGCTTGTTCACACCCTTCAGGGTGAGTGCAACCTCTTCTGCCTGCTGGCTCACGATACCGAGCGGAATCCAGGACAACTCAGGAACTGCATTCACAACCACCGCCTCGTTGCCGGCTACGGTATAAACCTGTGGAACATCCTTGAGGTTCTGATCATACAAGAGATCCACATCCTCCTGGGCATCATAGTCGGCAGATGCCTCCGGACGCAAAGCGATGCGTGCCTTTGAAATCTGGCCGTTGGAATTCTCTGTCGTTGCTTCAATGCTCTTGACATAGTCTGATGCCATCAACAGACCAGGAGTGATAGTGCGGTCAACATACATCGCAGAAGTGAACCTTACATTTTCTACCATTTTGCCTTCCTTCTTCTTGACAAAGAACGACTGGGTAGGCTGGATAGCGTAGTTCTGCTTATCCAATTCTGCATTGGAAATCGCCTTCACCTCGCCATTTTCTACCATCCATATTGCCTTTTGCAAACCAGTATTAGCCTCGAAGAACTTAGCCATCGAGATAGAGCAGGTATATGGATTGGCCACGAGATAGAATCCGCTGGCGTTATCAGTTCCCAAGGCCTGGGTCTTCTCTGCGAATGTCTTCTCTTCATTACTGTAAGCTACGAGAAACTTGCCATGGCCAGCATCTTTCGCAACCCGAGTCTTGCTTGAAGAGTTCTCAGTTCCGTTATAATCGAAGTACTGATATTCCTTATCAGCCTTTGGTAAACGGAGGAGCGCTTTCTTAGTCTTATCCTTCGGCAGGAGCGCATTACCCGCCTTGATAGAGAAACCACCAAAGGTTCCATCTGCAGCATCGGCATAGCTCTCATCTACCTTATTATATACATGGCTCCAGTAGCCGAGATTCATATCAACATCACCAGGAGCTGCTACACTTGGGTAATGAGATGCAGGATACTCACCATTAGGGGTGATTTCCTTCACTTCACTCTTCATCCAGGCTCTCTGATAAACCGGATACTTGCTTCGGCTATATGCAGCAGTACTGGTACCAGCCACCTTATCATCAAACTTGATATCCGTAAACGCCTTGGTTTCCTGTCGGCCATTACTTGCCGGCACATACATATCACCGGCATAGATATACTGCAGAGGCGAAGCCATGGTATACCACTTGTTTGGCTCCAGCTCCTTCTCTACCCAAGCCTTGTCATATACAAGATAGCACTGGTCACGAAGCTCGCCCTGAGGCTTGAAGTAAATCTGATGGCAGGTATTACCATAGAACTTCTCGCACTTCAGATTGCCATCAGCATCAAATCCTTTATTGGCATCCGTCTCATTCCAGATTGCCATGATGTCGTACTGGATATACTTCGTGGCTTCATTACCCTTACCGTTAGTCAGTTTGGTAGCAATCTTATTGCTGCTACGGTAAACTATGTTACCGAGGTCAGGGAAAGGCTTTCCTTTCAAGTTGTCAATAGTTACCTTGGTAAACTTCATTGGCACATAGCTGTTCAGCGTAGGAATCTCCTGTGCTGAAGTTGGCGTACCAGACACGCTTTTGCCATAAGCCAGATAATCGGTATACCCATTATCATACAATTCTGTAGAAGATGAGCGATGCCAGTTGGCATCATTATTCCAGTTGGCATTCATACCGCCATCGGCAGTAGGTGTCCAAGTAATGAACTCCGGTACTATCTTCACCTTGAGATAAGACTCACCAGGGCAATTGGTAGTTCCAGCTGTAGCTGCTCCCTTCTCGTAAGCGAATCGGAGTACATAGTAGTATCCTTCGTGGAAGTCAGCAACTGCAGCATCATCAAACTTGAGGTTGAGAGTAGCCTGAGTCTTTTTATCAAAAGCAGGCAACTCTTCGTTCTCCAATATTGCAACCTGAGTATTCAACTTCGTTTCCCATAAAGGATCGTTTGTAGATGCAACAATTACGCTCTTCGACTTAACAGCAGGGGCTTTACTATCATCAATGAAAGTAAGTGGCTCAGTTATAGCTGTTCCCTCTTTCATCGTAGCACTATGAAGAGGTACCTTCAAATATCCATTAGAAGCCTTCAACTTCTCCAGCTGTGGCAAACCGATACGAAGCGAAGCCTCATAACTGCCATCATTGAATGGATAATCCACATCGTTGAAACCGAAGTTAAGCTGTGGTCCATCCTTCATCACACGCAATGGTACTGGTATTGCACTAGTACACAACAGATAGGTCTTACCATTTGGCGCAGTATATTTAATATAGCCATCACCCTCATCATCGTTACCTTCAAGCTGCATATAGATATAATGAGTATCACCCAAATTAATATTTTTCTTCTTGATAGCAATTTCATTGTTGGCAGGTGCAGATGGATCTATCTTATTTCCTTCATCCTTACCATCAAGATACCAGAAGAACTTAACACCATCCAATGCAATTTTACCACCCGTATTAGGGTCAGTTGTAACCAATTGTCCCTTGATTTTTATCTCATAATCATCAGCTGCATCGCAAGGGATCTTATAATCAGTCACGATCTTACCATCTGTATCCGTAATGACTGGATGCTGGCTAATCATTTCAAACCAGTTACTGTATACCGAGCAGACTTCAGCAGGTGTGCCCCAATTAGCATTTCCCTTGGCTGGATCCTCTGTAGATACAGATACATAATACTTCTTACCCGTAGTCAAAGGAAAGTCCTTATTGCTGATAACAATATAGGTTTCACCTTCACTATCTTGCTCAATCATATTAGTACCATCGATTTCAAAGTTCTTACAGGTTTCCTCTGAATCGTATACATCAACAGTACCATATTCTGTGCCAGGAACTGTACTTGTATTACCAGTCGTTCTATCCTTCAAGGTATAAGAATAATCCGTATTTACAGGATTACCATCTTCACCCACAAATCTGAAATAGATCTTTGTATTTTTATGTCCCAAAATCGCATTCAAAGTCTCGTGGATAGCACGTATCTTCAGTTTGATGGTTCCAGTTGTAGCACCGTTACATACCGGCTTTTCCTGAATCACCTGAACCTTAGCAGGCGCTAGATACATACGGATATCATCTACAGCATAGTCGGCACCATCAGTATTGCTACAGTAATTATCAATCTCCAGTCGGAAATCTGAATACTGCTCTACATTTGACTCTTTTTGCAAAGTAATCTTACCATATACCTGGTACCAAGTTGCCGGTTTCAAGTCTTCTACATTAGTCTTAAAATCACCAGACGAAAAACTATGTATCAGGTGTTTTTCAACAATATCATCATTGACATTTCTTTTAACACCAAATAGTTTAAACATAATCTGTGGCTTAGTATCCGCTTTAGTCATGTCAGCAACACCCGCTGTGAAGATAAGTTGCTGTCCTGTACAGAGATCTGCCGTGAAATCTGCAGCGGCGATTTTTCTACTTTCGTCTGATGCATCCACATAGAGGAAGTGGCCATACTGAGAACCATTGGTTATCTCATAAGTCTTATCATGTAATATTCCACTTTGCCACCAAAGATATCCATCTTTAAGTGACTCACCATTACCGGAAATACCATTAACATTGGCAGATTTATACAAGCAATAATCTCCATGAAGTGGAGAATGACCGATAGCCTTCAGACCATTATAATTAGTAGCATCGTAGTCAATCAGATCACGATATACGAAACTATAAGCACGGCGATCCCATTTAGATGGTAAACGGTCCTGGTTGTCATCCGGACTTGTAGGAGCAGCCACAGTCTGTTCTACATCATCGTCATCAAATGTAATTGGCTTGGTAGCCATTTTATAATGCTCGTCAAGATAACTAATCAGTCTGTTATTTAATCCAGCCTTAGTTATCTCATCTTTAGTCATCGGATGATTATTCATGAATCGAACATCAAAGTTGGCAATAGGACAACGGTTTCCGTCATCATCCATTGCATATGCAACTATGAATACAGGATCTCCATATTCAAATGTAAAAGTCTTGCCAGTTCCTGTCAAAGATACAGGCGTCCACTCTTTATTAAGATCTCCCATCTTCAAATCAAAGAAGCGTTGGGTTTCAACAGGTGTAAGCTGAAGACAATAGGTCTTAGTCTTATCATACGCCCACCATTCAATCTTAGTTGCCTTGCATAATTTATTTTTATCGAAGTCGGATTCTACGAGTTTGTCCTTTTCAGCTGCATAATATACTCGTTTAGTGAAACCATAAAAAGCTCCATCTTGCTTATATACACCATTTGCTAATGGATGGAAATAATATTTCGTAGCATCTGACAATTCCAGTCGAAGAGTAACAATAGAAGAACTTTTATCCTTCATACCAACTGTTATATACTTACCATCCTCATAAGTTCTATAACCTGCTCTTTCAAGATTTTTGCCAATAGCCGTATTCATAATATTATCTGCTAACTGCTTGGCAGAACGGATATGGAAAATGTATCTGATAGAGAGCGTAGGCTCATGTACAAGATAAGTTTTTGTAGCATCTAAACCATCAATATAACGGCTCACATCACAGGCAATGTCTTCACCAGTCCATCCATCAGATGAAGCTCCTGCAGGTGCAGTATACATAACACCAACATTCTTACTAACAGGGTCTTGAGGAAGATTGAAAGCAAACAAGCCATAATCATTACTTCCCGATACAATATGATTCAGAAGAGTTGATGCTCCGGTCCCTGTAACTGGACTTAAATTATCATTAGCTTTATCTGTTTTAAAATCATACCATCTGAAATAACCTCGTGGCTCAAGTGGCGTTCCCGATCCTATTCCATTTTCATATTTGTCGAATGGCAGCACTAACTCTACTTGCTCATTAGCATCTTTCACATAGACATAGTACTCCCATTCAGCAGTCTGCTGCATACCCTTTTCAAATGCAGTATTAGCATGGCCTACATAATGATTGAAAGGCATGTTGTACTTTGTTTTCAACGTAATATTATACAATGCATTCAAAGTTGGCTCCTTCTCAACAACACCATATTTAGTAGTCAATTCAGAGACATTTTTGGAAATAACAAAAGATAATTTTATGTTATCCCAAGACTCATCACTAGGCAACTCTAAGGTAACATCCAAGTCTTTTGCTTGAATTGAGGAACCTGTATTATTAAAGTAAATATAGCTAAAATCGTCACGCTTCTGTATTTTTTCTGAAGAGACAGTAAGATTATCTACTTTGGTGTCATCTGTATGTTTTATAGTCCAACGTATATAGAAGTCCTTAATATCTTCTTTAGACGAAACACCCAAGATAGATTTAATCTCATCATATATAGAAGCACCACTGAAGATACATTTGTTTCCTTCTTTTAAAGCATAAGTAGATTTTACCGAAGTAGGATCATTTGCCTTGGTGAAAGTTACAGCATCAATATCACTCTGAGAATAAAGCTGATAAGTTATGGTTATATCAGCAGTTTCTTTATCCGACTCAAAATCATTACTATTTGAAGCCTTAAAGATAATTTGATACCCAGATAAGTTTAATTTGTCATTAGAAAAAGTGAAATTAAAAAGTTTTTCTTTATCACCCCAATTATAAACTTTCTGTGAAAACATATAATAATTTCCACTTTTTTTTACTCCTCCTTCAGTATAATCATTAGGAACACCATCAGGAGAAGTTTTTCCCCATCGAGCTAAGCCAAAATTATCTAAAGAAACTTGATTGCCATCTTTATCTTTAAAATAAATCAAAGCATAATCGTATGCAAAAGCATTATTCTTCCACATGATGTCACATAAGTTAATGTTAACCTTATGTACATCATTTAAAAAGACATTCTCTCCCCATATAGCATTTGGCAGCAATGCAAGCATTGCTACCAACATATATCTCATTACACTATTAAAAATCTTAGACTTAAACATAAGCTTCAATGTTTTTTAATATAAGTATATTATTCTATTTATATTTATAAATATGTCTCGTATATTTACGAGCAGTATAGCTTCTTAAATCCTTGGTGAAAAGCATCTTGTATGTAAGATACTTGTCTGTTTCACCCGGTACAGGGACGGTGACCTGATAGAGGGCGCTCTGCTTGTCTGCTTTGTCATCATTGAAGATACCTTCGAAATAGCCAGTGGTTGTATTCCATGATGGAAGGGTTTTAAACACCAACTTGGCATTAGCTGTTTCATCAGCCATATCTTCTTCTTTGATTAACTGCCACTCTACTTTGGTATTATCGATACCAGCTACCTCTGTGTCATCACTTGCCTTTACCACCTTTGGCTGGATATGGAATTCCTCTTCCGGATAATAGCAGGTATAGGAAAGAGTGGTTCCGTTATCTGTTATGGATGGATAGAGACCGATGGCTGTGAAGGACTGAACATCAAACTTCAACTTATAATCATCTAATGAGATTGGGAGGATGTGATGGTCGTTGCGAGCTATCGTTGTCCAATCCTTGAACAAGGCGTAACGCTTGACTCCTGCTGAAGTATTCAGGTTGATGATGAAATACTTGGAAGTATTGCCCGCTGCGCTTTCATTCACATAGAAAGAAACCTCATTCTCTGTTTCGTATTTATCTACCTTCGCTGGTATTGTCTTAGTCAGCTTATAAGTATAATTCTCCGTTGCCGCCTGCTCTACCAAATTTGGAGTGCATGCAACCTCAGCATTATCTGCACCAGTTAAGCTAGATGAACCAGTTGCACCAGAGGCTCCTGAAGCATCTGAATGCTTTGGCAATAACATGATGTTACCTTCTTTATTAACATCAGCTGAAGGATTTGAAGTTATATCACTCAACGTAATATCATTGATTACCAAAGGAGTAGAACTTGGATTCTTAAACTTTAATGTAATCTTTGCCAGCATTCTTACTACCCAAAGCTCTGTTTTATCAGTCTTACCAGAAGCATCTACCTTTACTTCCTGCTTATTGCTCATTGGAATGCCTTGGCAACCTGTAGCATTCACATCGAAGCCATTACCATCCATCTTCCACTTCATGTTGTCGAATTTGACGGTTGCACCTTGTGAGATGCCAAGTTCTGTTGCTGTTAGATTAGCGAAGGAATAAACCTGATAGGTAGCTTCTCCTTTAGGAAGATCCTTGATTGTGACTTCATCTTTAATGCGATTATTAGCCGATACATCCGTATTCTCTGCAAAAGAAACAACCTTGCCGTCTTTTACAAAGGCTACTACCCAGCTCTTCATGTTTTCTGCATCTACGCCATCATTCCATGACAACGTAGCTCTGGTTCCGGAAGAGGAAGCTGTAGAAAGAGTTATGTGGACGGTAACTTTGTCGCCTGGGTTATCGCCTCCACTGCCTCCCTGTATAGGGTCAGCACTATCTGTGGAGCAAGCCGAGATAAAGGCTAGCACCATCAGAATCAATGCCGTATGTATCATTCTAATTGTTTTCATTTTCTCTGAAAGTTTAATTTGGAACTATACTTTCTGTTTATCTATTTGTCTTTACATTGTGGTCTCTTCATGAGTATAGGTTGCCCATTTTCTCACGTTGAGGGTTACCTTCAGGCCCTTTCCGGTAATTTTATCGATACGAACGCGATAGATGTTATTGCGGACTATGCCGTAATGCATTGGGGCATCAGTTGTACCATTACCCGTAGGGTCGCTATGGCGAATGACATAGGTATAAGCCTTGTCTTTTCCTTTCGATTCATGACCAGCTATTGGCTCTATTTTTGTTGCATCCCAGTCTTCTGCCTCATAATACTTACCCTTAAAGACAAGACCTGTAGCATATTTCTCATTATTATTAAAAGAGGTGTTCTCTTTTATGTAATCGAGGATATAATAAGCAGTCTCTGGATCGTACGGCTTTGTACCACTAGCCCTTGAACCACTAGAATACGAATGGGTCTTTCCAGCATCACGAGTCTGATAAAAAGATTCATAAGAAGCTTTTGCCCAATTCTCGTTAGTATTTTTAGGATAATTAAAACTAGCCAAGCTCTTATCTTGAGATGTTGGATCTACAACATAATTGGTGTTCTGCTTGTTGCCATCAGCTTCTTCCAGCCCCAGATACTTTAAATTTGCTAATGATGCATCCGTAGCTGTGCGCCGGAAGACATATTCCTTAGAGGTCAACACATTATAAGGACGAACGTACTCTAATACAAATCCACCGATTATATCGGTTCCTGTAGTCTGAGTGACATTATAGCAATATTTGCACAGATGGGTCTTGTCATCTAACTTATAACGCTGAACATGGGGCATAATATCTATTCTTGCTGCCAGACGCTCAATCTCGTGATTAAAAAGATAAGGATCATCTTTTGTTCCACTACCGGTTTTCTCAGTTAAAGAACTCTGTCCACGTGAAGACATCACGAATGCTGAAAAGCCGCTTAATTCTCCTTTTTTGGTAAAGGTAGCATCATCGGTGCGCTTAAAAACATCAGTAATCAACTGATCTCGCACCTCTGATAACTTACGGCCACGATAATCTGATAAGTCCCCAACATTAGCGATGACCAGGAAACGAAGATTGGTATCTTTCAAAAACTTCGGATCAACCTCTACAGCTAAGGTACGTTTGCCATCAGGAGTTACAGTCGGAAAATAGATTACACGATCTATGGTAGTTTCGCCATCTGTCAAATCTGTCTTGTCTGAATGAAAGAACAGCATAGACATATTACTTACTGCTCGCTCATATGTTTCTCCTTTATGATCACCATTGCCCTTTTCTCCTCCAAAAGGGGTTGGTTCAAAAGTTTTATCATCATCTGCTCTTGTTGTTTTAGAGTCCTCACCAGCTACGTTTATAGAAACGGATAAAAACACTTTGCTATTATCATTCGCAATAGGCAAGTCGCAAGTGTTGTCGCTCGCACAGGATGCGAACGACATCACCAGCATAAGGGCTAGCAATGAGCGGATTATCGTTTTCATCTTTAACATACACTATCTTTATTTATATAGACTTACTATGAAGCCTGGTAGAACTTATTTTCCGAGTTCTTCGAACTGGATGCGCTTGCTCCAACTCAGTACATTCACGCTGATGGTGATGAAGCAATACTTGAGCTTGCCACCCTGAATAAAGAACTGAAGTTTGTAATCGTAGGCACGGTCTAGGAATTCCTGTGCACTGTAACTGTACTCCTCGCTGGTGCGAAGACGACTCAAGAGGTCTGGCAGATCTACATTGACTACCGTATTTCCGGTCTCCTTACTCTTAATGAGGAGTCGCCCATCCAGGTTGTAATCTTCGTGCTTCAAAATGCGGGAGGTCATAAAGTCAGCATGGGCTATCTTGCCCTGCTCGTTCTCATCTACCGTATTCCATGTAGCATGAGGGGTATAAATGAGTTTACGTCTCTCATCGAGAGAGTTATCCCAAAGGATGCGGGCATTATGGTCTTCGATGGTCATCGTGTAATCGTTGACATCCATATCCTGTGGAGAGTCTAGGTCACGAAGCGCCACATTGATCTTCTTGGTATCACGCACCAGAGAAATGGTTGCATAAGAAGGTTTTGAGGATGATACCTCTACTGCCTCCAGCAGTTTACCATGCCAGAGGGTATCGAGCGGAAGGCTGTTGTTGATAACCTCATCATACTCACCTTTGTTTTCATGGTCGAGATTCACTTCCAGTTCCTGCATCGTATCATCTGTAGCCGATGGAGCGGTACGAACGAACTTGGCACGGCCTGAAGTTAACTGGTCGGCGTATGCATTCTGTCCGGCAAGGGCAAGGAACTGATATTTACCTGGCTGTAGGTTCTCGACGTGCATCACATAATTTGGGTCTTTGAGAGGCGATGATAGCGCAGAATTCGTCTCGGTCTGTTGGGTTATATAGTTTCCGTTCTCGTCGAATACATACAGCGTTACCTGTCCGACATGGTCATTGAACATGTCGGCACGCTGGAGGTTATAATCATACTTAAACTTCACATATACACCATTAGGGCAGTCGCTGTAATCCTGGTGCCACATATCATGGCACGAGGTTGCGACGGTCAGGGTCATGGCAGCAGCCATGACACCCTTCAACCATTTATTTATCTTCTGCGCTATCATATCGCTAATCAATTATTGTTTTCTATATTTATCGTTTTATATTACTCACCAAGAGTTGCTCCCTGTGTACGCTTAGCCCAAGAGAGGACGTTGATCTTGACAGATACATACTCCTTCAAATTATCATCATCGTCAGGAATGTTACTCAAATCTGGTATGGTAGCATGTCCAAATCCCTTCAAGGCGGAAATACTGATTTCATACCAGTTATTACGAAGTACGCCATAACGACCTAGCCAGTTTTGTTCTGCCTTACCATCATCATTTGGATAAGATTTAGTTTTACCATCAGCAGACCAAGGTGTCTCATCATTATCAAAATGACGAATTGGAACATAATAGTAATTAATACCATTCTTAACATGCTCTAAATCTTTAACTTCCACTCCACTCTTCCAATTTTCTAACTGTTCTGTCGTAGGTGTAGTCGTCCAACGGCTATCAGCTTTAGCAGTTACGGTATAAGAAACAACACCCGCATCAGAAGAAGTTTCTGATACTGTCAACAAATCCTGTGCACTGACTGTACCAGAAATATGAGTTTTCAAATCCGAAGCGTTTTGAGCAACATATCGGGCAAGAATCAATTTCTCGATAGTCGTTTTATCATATACAACAGTAGGATCAGAATCGACAGTATAAAAATCTGTCATAGGAGTATACTTGGTAGGTGCTGCGTCATTATCTGCTGTAAATAACTGAACACCAACAATAGCACAAGTAGTACTTTTAATCTTCTGATTTGCAACATTAAATGTATTCTCTAAGCAATACTTAATCGTTGTCCGATCGGTGGAAGTAGCTTGAGAGTTTTCTAAGGCACCAGCTGTAAATGCATCATAATTAGGGTCAATAGCCCAATAGGTACGATACAACTCTGAAGCAGGGATCGCTGTATCATCGTTCAAACTCGTTGTGCCAATAAATCGGTATTTAGATGTTGCACCAGCAGCTTCATATGAAGCCCAATCATTTGTCCAGTTGCGAGTAAAATAAGTCTGTTTGTTGGTATTTGCCAACTCCCAACCGGTAACAGTATAATAAAGTTTCTTACCTGCTGTTTTTACACCTGTTACTTCAGTAACCGTACCAGTATAATCTGTTGTCTGTACTGGTGTCATGGCTGTTCCCATTTCAACCTTAGCTAAAGCACGCTCTACAGAGATTTCTACAGCATGTGAAGCTGCAGATTCCGGAGTCTTCTGAATATTATCAGACGTAACAGGTACTAAAGTATTTACTTTGCCATCAAATGGATTAGCACCTACCTTTGTTGATAATGGAGCATTAGTCATCAAAAAGCCAGTGTTTTTGAGGTCAGAAGAATTAACTGTCAGGATTTTAGACATTTTATCACCGACAGTATAGTTCAGGCCATTATCATTCAAAACTACCAAAGCATAAATATTATTAGTAAGCCCCGAACTACTAATCTTAACAGTCTGCTGATAACGGGTAGTAATTTGCTTATTTTCTGCTCCAGGAGTAGCAGAAGTTAATGTGAGAGGATACGCCTGTACAAAGGTTGCACTAGCTTCATCCGCACCATTAAAAAGCAAAAGCTTAGCATCTTTTACTTCATACTCTTCAGCAGCGCCATCTTTGAAATCATCATTGGCACGTGAAGTTCCAGGGTTCTGTGTTGGAAGATTGATGGCAACAGCAACATAACCATCACCATTCTCATTGAAACCTGTGTTGTTACCACCACCATTCAGATCATCGCTACTTGAACAAGAACCGAGCATCAGCCCTGCCAATGCAACGGAAAATAATAAAGTTTTCTTCATCTTGTAACTTTTTATTGTTGTTATTAATATTTTATTTCTTTACTTATAACCACTCTTAAAAATCTAATTATATTACATTTTTATATATTTGGTTTACAAATCGTCTAATACGTTATATTTGAGTTTCTTTCTATATTTGTACTTAGAAAAAATATACCTGGTTTAGGAGACTGTCCCAGGTCAGGGCAGTGCCCTGACTCTAAGGAACAGCTATATTAACCTAAACAGACAGTATGTATAACTTTATAGATTCTGTAAATTTTCTTTTGCAGAAGCAACACCAGCCTTGGCAGCCTGCTCCAGATAATAACGAGCTTGCTTCTCGTTGCCCTTCAGCATCTCATAGACACCTCGGGCATTCTGGGCATCGGCACAGTTTCCTGCCTTGTCGAGATATGATTTCGCATCATCTGCATCACCGGCATTCAAGCGGGTTATGGCTGCATTCAGATTCGCTGTCTCATTCTCCGGGAACATGCGGACGGCAATCTCCATCACATCATTAAACTCCTTGCTGCCTGGCTCGTAAGTCTGGGCTACCATGAACATCTCCTCCTGGCTCAACTGCTGTGGCTTGGTCTTGATGATCTCCTTTGCCTCTTCCACATCGAAAGGTTTCACCTTATAAGTAATGTGGTAGTCGGAATGGCGGAGTGCCGGATACCAGGTATCGAGCATAAAGCGATACTGTGAAGGATACTGCTTCTTAATCTTCAACTCGCGGGCATCAGGATTCAGACTCTTATCATCAATAATCGCCAAAATGGCACTCTTATGCTCCAGGTTGCTACCTTTAATATAAGCAATCAGTCCATCCCAATCCTCTGGAGTAGAAGAAACCGTAAAGAGACTGTTAGGCAACTTCACCATGCGGCGGACATATTCGGTAAGCGTCTTAGCACGATTCTTTGCCAGATAATCATTGTGAGTATAAGGACTCTCAGGGGAAGCATAACCATGAATGTTGATGCCGCTCACTTCGAGATTCTTGTCTTCCTTCAATGCATTGATGGTACGGATAATGCTATCCAACTGTGCAGGATTACGGCGATAATCTGGATGCAACTCTATGCGATCTACCGGGAAATCGATATAAGCACGCTTATCAAGATGACGGACCTTGACCGCTTCTACCTCTGGACGGACGAAAGAAGCTACCGGCTGGCGACGACGAGTGATGGTAAAATCAGTACCATCCTGCAAATCACCACAACCGCAGAGGTCCTCATGAATTTCGAGATCGTAGTTCCTTACCTTGGAAGACAGAGGAACGGATGCCAGATACTTCACGGTCTGCTGCTTCTTGTTGTCTCGCTTCACCACGAAAGCCTGAGGAGAAAGCTGCAACTGTTTCTTTCCAACCCCTCGGTCAAACATGATCTGCTGTCTTCTACCGTTGATAACAATCTCAGGCATCTTGAGCAACTCTCCCTTATGCTTGATCATCGGAGTATACACAAGCTGGTTGTTAGTAGGGAGATCCAGGGAATCGAGATTCAGATCCATCATAACCGTAATAAGGTCATTGTGATGCGACATCTCTACATGAGATATCTGTATCTTTTCAGCAGCCAACTTGAGACTCTTGCAATCCTGGGCTGCAAGAGGCATAGCCATCAAAAGAGAGCTGAATAATAATATGTAGTTCTTAAATTCTTTCATACTCATAGATTATATTTAATGAGTTACAACATATAAATAAGAGAAATGGCTGCCTTGGTAGGACCCACGTAGTTGTCATGAGATGACTTCTCCTTCTCGCCACAGGCACCGCACTTGAACTTGTCGTACTGGATATAGTCATATCCGAAACCTACAGAGGTTTCCAGGTTCCAGTGCTTGGAAAGAGGCCATTGATAACCAGCGGTCACACCACCACCTACATACCATCCTTCATAGCGATGGTCGCGTAGAGATTTGAAAATGCCAAGGGGTAACTTCACTCCTCCTGCATTAAACTGTCCGCCCATGGCATGAACACCCAAGAACCAGCCATTGAAGCTCTGACAGAACCAGTAACGGTATTCTGGTTGCAAAAGCCAATGACGGAGGCTTGACTGGTCGCCACCGGACTGTTTCCAAGGATTGAAGCCAAAGAATACCTGAGCGGTATGCTTCTTGCCTAAGGCAGTCTCGACACCGAGATTAGGAGTTGTAGTAGCCCAATATAAGAGGTTGGACTTGACTCCCGTGTTTTGCGCATAATTAGCTAGCGATACAAATATGAGTAACACTATAGCTAAAATTAATCGTTTCACCATCTATTAAAAGAGTTTAGTTAAGTCTATTTTTTTTCGCTTTTACTATATAAATAGGTAATTATAAAAATTAACCGTTTACATGATAGTTCACATTTTCTGGGGGCAAAAGTAATAAAAAAAATGACTATGGGGGGGGATAAAATGTATTTTTTTGGTGGAAAGAAACATTTTAGTACGTTATTTTACTGATTTTATAAGTATAAAATCCACAATTAAGCAACATTTTATACATATCATGATTTAGGCAAATGCTGCAGCAAAAATTGAAGAAAACAGAGGATGTAGACAATAAATATACAGATTGTGAAATCAGCATGAACACAAAAAAGCCTCAGAAATCTTTCGAAATCTGAGGCTCTTGATAAAAGGAGGCGGCTACCTACTCTCCCGCATTGCATTGCAGTACCATCGGCGCA
>OIYY01000908.1_pt1 | contig 18217 bp, 10 predicted proteins | sample 1588341 | NCBI WGS metagenome assembly OIYY01 (sample SAMN03283287) | human gut metagenome | biome: human-associated habitat; material: feces | host: Homo sapiens | place: Peru | collected 2012 | reverse complement strand
CTCTGTTCGACCCGGGGGACTGTACAGATATCTTTGGATAGTGCGTTTTTTGGAAATTTCGGTGACAGTGCAGTTGCACCGATACACTCACGAAATTATTAACAACTTGTCGGTACGGAAGCTGTTTTCAGCGGTGTTGGCTGTAATTTATTGTCTTGGCATTTTTACAAAGAGAATTAAGCGTTGGAATTTCGCGACATGATTTAGTTGACAAATTATCCAGCACTTGTTGTACGAAATACAAGGCATGACCAATTCCAGAAAACTTAGACTTGCCTATCGCATGAGCCAAATCCCCATAAGTATGCTCGTTGTGACCAGTTTTTGCCCAATGTATCATAACCGGAATCATTAAACGAACATTTTTTCTCGTTGCCTCAGTACTAATTGCGTCATCTATAATATTCATACCAACCTACTCTATGTATTTTAGAAATCTATTGCTTATTCCTCAGCTCCGCTATCAAGTCATTAACAATATACGTGTCGCTCATCAGATGCAGCCCGAGGTCTTTGTCGTGAAGCATACGGCAGACGTCAGAGTCATAGAAAATCTGCAATGCTCTGTCTGTTGATATATGCAGAGTATCAGCTAACTGCGCAATGATGCGTGCTATTTTGTTCCATAACAAGAAGTCCAACATAACTATAATCTTTTGTGTGATTTTAATTGTAAGCACTTATTTCCATTATTCTTCCCTCTCCCAATTTTTAAGCGCTTCGACCACAAGATTGGCCATGGCTTCACGGCTCTCGGTATGCATCGTTTCATAGCATCCCTGTATGAGGTTTTTGATGAGCCCCACCTTGTCCAACCGTCTTCTCATTTCAGACGGAGAAATCCCCATCTTTTGTGCCGATGCTTCGATTGCCAGCACCGTGAAAGCGAGCCGATCGAAGTCTGGCGTTGTTTTCAGTAATAGTTCTCTGTCCTCCATGTGGATTATAATTATGAATACCTACTAAGAGAAAAAATCCCCCATAATTCTCACAAGGATTATGGAGGATTTTTTATTATGTAAAAGCTATTGTTTCAAACAATTACTTCTTGTTGAGAGCGAGGTCAGCCTTAACAGCGCAAGCAACAGAGCAACCAACCATCGGGTTGTTACCGATGCCGAGGAAGCCCATCATCTCAACGTGAGCAGGAACTGAAGAAGAACCTGCGAACTGAGCGTCAGAGTGCATACGGCCGAGTGTATCGGTCATACCGTAAGAAGCAGGACCTGCAGCCATGTTGTCCGGGTGGAGTGTACGGCCTGTACCGCCACCTGAAGCTACTGAGAAGTAAGGCTTGCCGGCGAGGATACGCTCCTTCTTGTATGTACCAGCTACCGGGTGCTGGAAGCGTGTCGGGTTGGTAGAGTTACCAGTGATTGATACGTCTACGTCCTCGCTCCAGTTGATTGCTACACCCTCGCGAACGTCGTTGGCACCGTAGCAGTTAACCTTAGCACGGGGACCGTCTGAGTAAGCGATGCGGTCAACAACCTTCAGCTCACCTGTATAGTAGTCGAACTCAGTCTTTACGTATGTGAAACCGTTGATACGGCTGATGATCTGAGCAGCGTCCTTGCCAAGACCGTTGAGGATAACGCGGAGCGGGTTCTTACGAACCTTGTTAGCCATCTCAGCAATCTTGATAGCACCCTCAGCAGCTGCGAACGACTCGTGACCTGCCAAGAAAGCGAAGCACTGTGTCTCCTCGCGGAGCAGACGGGCAGCGAGGTTACCGTGGCCGAGACCTACCTTACGGTCGTCAGCTACAGAACCGGGGATGCAGAATGCCTGCAGACCTACACCGATTGCCTCAGCAGCGTCAGCAGCTGTCTTAACGCCACGCTTGATAGCGATGGCAGCACCTGCAACGTATGCCCACTTTGCGTTCTCGAAGCAGATACGCTGTGTGTCCTCACACATCTGATAAGGATCAACACCAGCTGCTTCGCAAATCTCGTTAGCCTCTTCAAGGCTCTTGATTCCCTCAGCGTTAAGAGCGGCAAGAACCTGAGCCTCGCGGCGCTCCTGACTTTCGTAACTTACTTTTCTAATCATAGTTGTGTATCTCCTTATTATTCTTTACGTGGATCAATTGCTTTAACAACACCCTGCTCGGCAGTTGTACGACCGTAAGAGCCAGTGAACTTCTTCACAGCCTCGTTGGCGTCCATACCGTTCTTGATGGCTTCCATCATCTTGCCGAGGTGAACATACTCATAACCGCAAACCTGGTTGTCCTTGTCGAGGAACTGCTTTGTGATGTAGCCCTCTGTGAGCTCCAAGTAACGTGTACCCTTAGCTACTGTGCCGTAGAGAGTACCTGTCTGTGAACGGAGACCCTTACCGAGGTCCTCAAGACCTGCACCGATTACGAGGCCGCCCTCAGAGAATGCGCTCTGTGTACGTCCGTAAACGATCTGGAGGAAGAGCTCGCGCATAGCAGTATTGATGGCGTCGCAAACGAGGTCAGTGTTAAGAGCCTCGAGGATGGTCTTGCCGGGAAGAATCTCAGAAGCCATAGCTGCAGAGTGAGTCATACCGGTGCAACCGATAGTCTCAACAAGAGCCTCCTGGATGACGCCGTCCTTTACGTTCAGAGAGAGCTTGCAAGCACCCTGCTGAGGAGCACACCAACCCACACCGTGAGTATAACCAGAAATATCCTTAATCTCCTTGGCGTAGATCCATTTTCCTTCTTCAGGAATTGGAGCCGGTCCGTGGTTAGGACCCTTTGCGACAACACACATGTTGTCTACTTCTTTTGAATAAATCATAATCGGTATAATAAATAAATTATTAATGTAAAAGTCTTATCCATACGAGAGCGACGCCATATCCTATCGTATATCGTATATATAATAAGGTATAGACGCTCTACTCATTTACGTTTACAAAATTACAAAAAAAGACTTAGACAATACCTATTTCAAGGTACTTTTTTGTTTGTATTTCAGTATTTTCACTTCTCAACAGCAAAAAGCAGTAACAGCCTGTTAAAAAAACATGCTGTTACTGCTTCTCTAAATTTATCATTATCATCTTACGGCAATCTTCTCTGCCTTACCGTTTCTCACGCGGATGTAGACGCCGGCTGCTTTTGGTTTCTGTTTCAAGGCACAACCATCGTAGGTATACCATTTTTCATCAGCCTCACTGCTTTCCACTTCCACGATACTTGTCGTAATCGAGCGTTCATCGAATGCAATTTCGAAAGGACTCTTCCTATTGCCTACCACAGCGTCGTCAGAATACTCCAGCGTATTGTCGGAAATCAGGATGTCTGCTCCATACTTTATTCTGAAAGTCAGTTTCTCGACAGACTCTCCTGGAATTGTCAGGAAGACGATGCCGTCACTGTCAGTCGTTCCAGTGGTACGACACTCGCTACCGGCAAACACTCCCGTCTCGCATTCAGCAAGCGGTTTTCCACAATAAACGACGCGGGCAACGACGGTCATATTGCCAGGATACTTACTGTCATCCACCGGATTGAATACTGTCATCGTCACCGGCAAGTACTCCATTGCGGCGGCCTTCGTCTTTGCCATGCTCTTCGGATATGAGAAAGAGCGGTCGGCATCAGCCTTGCTAAGATACATATAACCTTGCGACGGAACAAGAGCCTGCAGGGTGCCTGCCCATTCGTAACCATCGAAGATAGCGAAGCCTGACTTACCCTTTACAAGGTCACCGTCTACGGGATTGAGCGAAGCGAATGCATCACCAAGGCTTATGGCTGCCGTACCGTTGTATGCCAGCCAGTTCCAGCCATTCCTTACGGTAATCGTGCGCTCAGAGTCAGTCGGAGACAAACCGATGACTGAAAGCTCCTCGGCATTGTTCATAAGCACCTTATACATCTCCTTGTTGTTCATCAGGATGTCACCACCGTCCCAGACGTTCTCATATCTCATGATGGAGCGTTTCTTGCTCTTCACCACATCAACGCTGCCGGATATCGTCGACATCAAAGAAGTGGCATTCATATCGTTGGCCACTACAGAGAGAGACATCCAGTTCCATCCCTCACCCAGGGTCATCGTCTGTTCTATCATTTCAAGAGCGTCAAGGACCACAGGCTCCTGGAATGAGCCAAACACTCCACTGACATTGAAGTCTATGTCACGGCTTGTCTTTACCATAGGCCATACGGTTCCCGTAGAAGCATCATACACTCTGAACGTCACGTTCTTGTTCTTGTCGTCAGCATTGCCTGCAATGTCGAGCATGACGAAATAGTCATCGTAGCGCTTGTTGTAAACAGGATGAGCCACGCCTCTGCACTCGCCGTCTACGAATGCCGCAACAATATCATCAGGATCGTTTGACGGAATGCCCTGTATAGACAGACTTCCTACAAGATTCATCGAACTTGAATACTTGCCGTTATCTACTGTCCATGTGGGAACACTTCCCCTGACGTTCAGTTCTATAGCAAGCGGTACGGCAATGTCATCTGAGTTGACGAGATAGACTGTCTCCGAATATCTGCCGACCGGACAACTCTTGGCGACGGTGAAACATACAGTCTGCTGCGACAGCGGCGACAGCATACCTGATGTAGCGTCAGCCTTGAGCCATTGTGGCAGGTTGCTGATGGTCCATTCCTGCTGAGTTCCGCCCTTGTTCACAATGACAGCTCTGAAGGTCGACTGCTGACCTACCTCCTGTTCCATAGCAACATTGTCCTCCATCCATGAAAGAGCGTTGCGGTGGACGTAAGCCGACCAGCACACTGGCTCGCAGTAGTTGCCGTTGACATCCTTGACGCGCTTAACCCTGAAGTTAAGAGTACATCCCTCAATCCGAGCCGGAGCCTCGTCAATGTTGATCACAATCTTTTCGTTGCTTGCAGTAAACGAGAACGGCACATTGGTCTCCACCGGTTTCTCCTTAAGAGCAGGAGCCACATCTGAGAACACAAGTCCTGATGAAGAGCCGACCATCCTTCTCGTCATATTCATGGCGACGATACATGTATCGACAGGAACGGTCTGCAGCTGATTGCCGCTATCAAGGATTTTTGTTTCAAACGGGAAGTAAGCCACAAGTCCGGTCTCCTTTCCGGTGAGCCTCAACTTGCGGTTGTCCGCCAGGGTGGAAGCATCCAGAGTGGCGTTCCACACCCTCACCTCATCAATGCCACCTTTCAGACGGCGGTCGTAGACGTAAGTCTGATCCGGATTCATACGTCTGCGCACTCCGACAAGGATTGAGTCAGAGTTAAGCGAACCGACATTTCGTGACGACAATGACAATGCACGCTGTCCGTCAACATAAAGCGATGTGTTTCCGGAGCGAAGCACATTCAGTGCGATATGATGCCACTGGTTATCGGCAACATCAATCGTTGAAGTCTGCTGCACGTTGTCAGAAGCCGTCAGTCTGATCTGTCCGTTCTTGTCTGTCCACACGTCAATGTCTCCCATCTGCAGAATCTGAGCCTCAGCCTGCTGTTTTCCTGCCTTGACCCACAGCTCCACGGCTCTGTTGTCCTCTGTTCCGACAGCCAGGTCACCGGCGAAGAAAGCAAGATGAGCGTTACCGTCAAGACTGACAGCTTTGTTCACGTTGTTCAGATACCATGTATCGCCGGTTGCCACGAGATGACGGTTACGCGCATAGTCGTTAATCAGCGTGCCGTCGCCCTCATCCATTTTCCAGTAACCTATGAGATGAGCCGTAGAAGGCATCTTGGTTAGCTGGCGCTGGCGCTGAGCTTCTATGTTGTCGTGTGCGACGTCCCACAGAGTCAGTTCATGAATAGCGCCTTTCAGATTCTCGCCTACCGACAGAGTGCCTGCTCCGTTGTAAGCCTCCGTAACGCAATCTCTGAACAGGTCCTTGGTCTGAGCCGTAGCCTCATCAGCCACGGTGGCGTTAAGCAGACCGCCGTTGCCGTCACGCTTATAGCTCACCGTGAGGTAGCACCATGAGTCCTGCGGCACTGTCTCCGACGAAGTGAAGGTGTCGTTGCCGACAGACAGCACGAGATGCATGCCACGGTCGAGAGCAATCTTGAATTTCTCCGTTCCGTTGCCATGAGACAATACCGTACCCTCGCCCGTAGCCTTCAGCCACATATCCGTAGAGAAGTCCTTGTCGGCAAGCGAGAACGAAGCCTCAGTGGCAGCAGCCTGCTCCTTGCCCTGCATGGCAAACGCCGTATTGTGGGCTATCTTCGATCCGTTGAGCACACCGGTTATCTCGAAGTTGCCGTCGTTGCTCAATGCTCCCTTCACGATCTCCTCATTGAAGGTCACGCTTATATCGTCAGCGATGTCCAGGATGCCGTTAGAAGGTTGTGGCTGTCCGAGCGGTTTCGGTTTCACCATATCCTTTGCAATCAGTATCTCGTTGCTGGAGCGTGCCACTTCGTCTCCGCCGTATGAGCTGACGGAAAGCACTCTGAAGCGATAGTTGCCGTCGGCAAGACCGTGCATATTATAATTATACACGACATGCGGCACGTTAGGCAGCAGCTCATTATTGACGGTGAGGTTTTTCGGGTCGACAACATACTCCTTCAGCGTGAGCCAGTCGGACGCTCCCGGTGCGTAGGTCTGAATGCGGAAAGCCTTCAGTCCCGGATAAGTTCTGTCAAACTGGTTGAAGGTTATTCCGAGCGTGTCACTTGTTATCGTGTTCACTACGTTCTTGTCGAGAGCCATATTTACAGCTGACGACGAAGGCATGAAGTCGGCTGAGATATAAACCGTATCGGCTATCACGTCCCACGTGCCCGAGCTGTCATACTGATATTGCGACGCAAGCACAATGGCGATGCTGTCAAACTGGAGTTGTCCCTGGTTGGTCTGCTCCAGCTGCAACTGCTTCACGACAGTCTCCGTAGCTGGCACTTTTATCAGCCTGCCCTCGGTAAGCACCTTGCCGTCGATGGATATCTTGGCACCATTGGCATTGTTCTCGTCATTTGAGATAAGACGGAAATACACATCCTCCTGGGTTTCGGAGTTGTTGCGCAGCTGCAGCGTGAAGTTGGCAGCACCGCCGGTAGGCACATTGCTCACCTTCGACCACTTCAGGTTGTCAACCATAATCTCCGGCACCTCTATCTGTTGTGTGGCCTCCATAATGACCTTCTCTCCGGGCTTGTAGTAAGACGTACGCACTTCGCCCTCGTAAGGTGCAGAGGTCTGTCCTGCCATAGTTCGGAAGATAGGTCCCCAGTTGTCATACTGATAGACGTCCACCGACAAGGCATCACCATTACCATCCTCAGCGAGTGTGTAGGTAAAGTTAGACGACTGCGTGGTCGACTCTTCGTCATACTTGTGTGTTCCGCCTCCGGAATTGTTCTCAAGGATAGCCTCAAAGCCGAAACCGTTCACAATCATACCCGTACTCAGAAGCACATGAACAATACCCATCGTGGTCTGTTCGCTGCTCTTTGTGTAAGTGGAGTCCACCGTCTGGCTCATCGTAAGCGACGAACCCGAGTCGAACGAGAAGTTGTTGGTGCGATACTTCGAAGCCTGTTCGTTGGCAAGCACCTTCTGCTGCTCGTTGGTCTTGAGATGCAGATACCAGTTCTTGATGGCGTTGTTCATGTCGCTCACCTCGTCAACGAACTTCTTGGTGGGATCCACGCCTTGAGGCATTACCATCCTGTATGACGGTCCTACGGAAGAAGGTTGTGGGCAGAGGCCCTCTTCTTCCGACCATACGTCGGCATCGTCATTGTCTGAGCCGAACCTTTCGTCTGTCGGTTCCAAAGCCGTGACATACACCGGCTTGTCGGTAGTGTTGACGTAACTGTCAACGGATTCTGCCGGCAGGGTGATGAGCAGGCTGTTTCTCACTTTCTCAAGGTTGGGCAGCAGCGTGTTCTCTATATAGTTGGCAGAATACATAAACTCCGTGTCATAATCCAGTCCTGTAATGGTTATGGTATGACAGTCGAGCTTGGCCTTGTCCTGTCCTGTGCCGTCACGCAGCAGTGTCACCTCATTGGCATCTCCGAAGACAAGATTGGTGGACGAACCTACGAACACGTCGTCATGCGCACCCACGTATGCAGGATCGGAAGATGTGGATATCGTACGTTCTGTCGTAATGGAGCGGGTCCAGCTCGTTGCGTTCTCGCCCTCGGTGGTAACAATCATACCTGCCTCCTGGTCGTGCTTCGTCTCGGAGCGTGCCTCCGTCATCCAGCCCACGGCGCCCGTAGCAATGGTAATACACCATCCGAGATTTGCCACGGCAGTGGTGTTTGTCTGTGAAGAGTACACGGTGCCTCGCGTCTTGATATGGTTCACCGTGGTACCCTTTGTCCACGACGCACTCGATGCTGACCCTGGCGGGTCTCTCAGAATCATCTCCAAGACATTAGGTCCCTTGGTGACGAAGTTGTTGCCGGTAGGCTTTGAGCCGAGGATAACAGCTTCCAGACCGTTCTCCCTCCACTTTTTCGAGACGCCGTCCACTTCATAATAGAACTGTATTGTCTTTGTGAACGGACTGGTGGTATTGGGACTTCCTGCCTTCCATGTATAGGTGAACGTACCCTTGTCGTCGAGTTGTATCTGACTGGTCTTCACCCCTTCGTCATCATCGTCACTGTCGCCATAGACCGTCTGGTCAGCCGACAAAGCATTGCTGATAAGCACCGTGGTACTGTCAAGCGGAACCTTCTCGTAGACATACTTGCCGTCGTCGTCCTTCTTGTCGTAGTTGGTATACTCCTCATACGCCTCAAGCTTGAAGGTATACTTGTCAAGGGCGTTGAACAGCGGATAGCCGTAATTATATTTCGCAGTCCTTATGTAGGTCTGCGGATCCATAGTTTCTTCATACACCGTAGCGTCGAAGTTGCCCTGTGCATCATACACATTATATGTTCTGATGCCGAACGCACCGATATTGTTGTCGGTCTGCGTCACGTTGAACACCGGCTCCGTATGCCAGGCATAGTTGAATGCCTTGTTGTATCTGTACACCTTCAGTTCTCCGTCCACAGACACGGTGTCGGTCTCTACGTGCAGCGGGTCGGAGAGGTCAATGGAATAGCTCTGCTTTATGAGGTTTTCGCCATTAAACGGATTGTCCGTGTTGTTCCCGACAAACTTCACCTCCTGAAGTGCATACCTCAGCGGCGGAAGCATAGCCGAAAACTCTCCTGTCTTCGGGTCAGTCTTGATATAGGCGAAACTGCTGTAGTTGGCTGCTCCGCGGTACGACTCGCTGCTTATCAATGGGGTCTGGGAAGTAACGTCCAGGCGGTTCTTGTTCTCCTCCACCTTATAGATGCCGTTATCCTTCACGGTCACGGCATTGAAGATGGCCTGTCCGTTGTTCGTATCCAGACACTCGAGCGTGATGAGGGTCTGTCCGATATTGTTGTTGCTCAGACCGAAGCCCACGTTCTTTTTCATTTCATGCAGGCCGCCGGCTATGCGTCCCGTGAAGTTAACGAGCGTAGAATCGTTGAACTGCAGGTTGCTTATCGGCTGTTCGCAGAGGAACGTGGTGCCGATGCCCTCGGGATCTTCCGGATAGCGTCCGTTGCCCACGAACACGTGGCCTTCCTTACTCAGCTCTATATAGTGTCTGCCGATAGGCACGCTTACGCTGAACGTTCCGTCGCTTGAGGTCTGTGCCAGTTTGCCGTTGTTGCTTGCCGCCTTGCCGTCTACGTATACGGTGCAGCCCTCAACGGGGATTGTGGTATTGGCATAATAAACCTTTCCGCTGACGGGGAAGGACGACTTGTCGCTGAAGTCCACACCGCTATAGACAAGCGACGAGGCACTTACATAACGGCTGGAATAAATCGGCGAGAAGGAATGGGTGCCTAACTGCGGCGTGATGGTGTATGTCGTTCCCGAGCCGTTGAACGGCACTCCTCTCAGAGTGTAGTTTCCCTGCGAGTCGGTCACGGCAAAGAGGCTGAGCATGTTTGCCGGCGGCAATGTGCCTGACACCTTACACAGCTTGATATTGCCGTGATGAGCGTTAGCCACACCGTTGGTCTTCGAGTAGTCGTAAGCCGTAAGCTGGTCTTCGATGCCTTCGTCTACGGGCCAGTAGATAAAGAGGCCGTCCTCCACTCCGCTGAGCGGGTGGTTATAGTTTTCTTTTATCTCTTCTTCCGTAAGGGCTTTGCCGCTGAAAAGGCGCATCTCGTCGATGTAGCCTGCGAAACAGCTCTTCTGGTCGTTCTCCGATGCCGTACCGCCAAAGCAGACAGCATCCACGGACGCAGCAAGGTTGCCGGCAGCATTGGTGTAAGTGCGGATGCTGTCGTTATCGTCTATGAGCGTCACTCTGAATCCGGACAGCGAGTCGCAGGAAAGGGTTACTGACGTGAAGCAGCTCTCCTTCAGCCACAGACCGGTGTTTGCCGATGTGCTGCCGGTTTCGAGGAAGAGCGGATAACGGTTGCCTGTCTTTGTGCCGAGCGAAAGTCTGTGTCGGTCGCCAAGACTGAATATCACGGCGTTGCCGTCAGTCATGTCTATCTGGGATGCCGGACTGACGAGCAGCTGTGCCGTGTAGGCACGCGCAAACTTTCCCTTCTCCTCATCGCTGAAAGTCTGTCTCACTCCGGAGCCGGCTCCGCTTGTCTGTAGCGTATAGAACTGTTCCGTGTCTTTCTGTCCGTCACTCTTGGTGAGCACCACCTTTACGCCTGCCACAGCCGTTCCCTGATCGTAGCTGATACGTCCGGAGAGGGTTCCGGTGCTGCGGCAGAAGCCGTCGCAAAGCTCCTCACCTGAAGTGAACTGGTCGTCGTCACACTGCACGTAAGAGCGCACGCGATACTGATAGTAGTTGCCGGCAAGGGCGGTGTTGTCTTCATAATAGTAGCTCTGGCTTGTACCGTCAACCGCATAAACCTGGCTCCACTGCGTACCGCCGATTATTCGGCGCGAAAGTACGTATTTGGTGGAAGTGGTGCCTTTCTGCTCGGCTTTCCACGAGAGTTTCACCACTCCCGTATAGTCACCCTTGGAAGCCTCCAATGAAGTGACGCTCGACTTGCCTTTTATTCTGTATGACTTGAGCTGCTTCTCTCCACTGTCGAAAGTCTTGTCATTCCATGCTTCCACCACGAGTTCCACCTTATAGAAATACTGCGTGCACGACTTAAGGTTTTTGGTGTCTTTAAACGAATATTCGGTCTGCTTGTAGTTTGACACGTCTATCTTGCCCACTTCCTCCCAGCTGTACGACGGAGCACCCGTGGTGCCGTCGTTCTGAGAGTTGCCCTCGGCACGATACACCTTATACTGAAACTTGTTGTTGCCGCCAAGTTGCGGAGCGTTCCAGTATACAGTGAGGTCGTTCTCGCCTTCGTCAATCTTGGTTATCGTTATCGGCACATCTCTTACAAGACGGGCCTCCACGGTGGACGTCAGAATCTTCGTCGCAGTGGTGTCTTCTGTCATGCCGGTGGGTATGAAGCTTACTTCATATTTATAATCCGTATCGTATTGGAGAGAATTGTCGTCTACAACCGACAGATTCCCGTTTCCCGTAAAATCCACGGTGGCTACGGGCGTCCTTACAACGGCACTGTTTTTCTTTTCCACACGCGTGACGGCCCATTTACCATAAGACTTTACATAAAAATACGCGCCTCCGGACGACCCCCACTTTACTGTAATTTCCTTTTTCCACTGGTTTTGCTCTGTTGAAAGATCTAAGGATCGTGGATACCCTGGAAGACAACCCATAGTCCAATCGTACACGTATGTTCCGCCTATTTCACTCTTTTTCGCTCCAGCATAATACGACCATTGCACAGGTATAAATTTCTCTACAAGGGCGATTTCCTTCACTCCTAATTCCACCCAACCCTCAGTCTGTCCTTTTTCCACTGTAGCACTGCTCGCCATTGTCGCAGGGTCGGTAAATTTCATATCATTAAGGTCATCATAACTGTCAACGGCTTCGCCGTTTGTGGCAAATGTCGTAGGACCGTATTCAGAATTTACATTAACCGGGAAAATGCATTTGTCGAATGAAGTATGCTTAATAGGTCTGCTATAACTCTGATTAACCAGATAGTTGCTTATACCTGTAGGCATAGTGACATCAAAGGTTTTAGCACGAGGCTGGAATGGTTTTCTATTTGCCCTCCAATTTCCAGCTATACCGAAAGTGTGCTTTTCTCCGGGACGTATCTTGTCCGGCGAAATATACACTGTCACATAATGTTCACCATTGCTTTCACGATAAGCGTTATACAGTCTTACAGTATAAGTAGTGCCCTTCAGGGTATAAGTATGCACGTCATACCAATTGCCAGGATTGTCCTTACTTTTGGCACCATCGCCGCCATTGGTTTCTTCACATGCTATTTCGCGGAAGAATACCGACGTAGGCACCCCGTCTATTACAAGCCAAGCACATCCTTGGAAAAAACTGTCATTGCCTTTGCCGTCTTCGTCAAAGAACATAAACTTGATTTCAGTCCATGGCTTGTCTAACGTCGGACTCTTCACAAGTTTAGTATAATCATTGAAAGTAATGTCTCGTGCCAGCACTTTCGGCGACACACAAAGCAGTGCAAGGAATAATAGAAGCCTGCACCAGAATGAACTTAATTTTGCCATAAGCTTGTTTTTATTGTTTTTAGTCTTGTTTAATCGTAACGATTGCGGTTGTAAATTTACTAAAAACAACAACTTCAGCAAAGGCGAAATGGCCGTTGGAACCAGATTTTTACGTTAGAGCACTGTCTTTTTGTGGAATGAGCAAATCGGACACCTCATTTATCTGCACCACTTACCGGGAGTTACGCCCTCAGCGTCCTTGAATGTCTTTGTGAAATAGCTCAGCGAGAGATAGCCTGCCAGCCTTGCCACTTCCGTCACCGGAAGCTCGGGATTGTCTATCATCAATCTCTTGGCATAGTCAAGACGCAGCATGTTAACCCACTCTCTGAACGTCATCTGGTAATGCGTATTGATATAGGCAGAGAGATACGTGCGGTTGGTAGCCGTGGCGCGTGCCACGTCAGCGATGTTCAGTCCGCCCACAGTATACCCCTCCTTGTCTATCCACTCCTTGATGCCACGTTCCAATGCCGCTTCCTGATCGTGCGACATAACGAGCTGCGGGCGGGCGTTCTGTTCGTCGGTCACGTTGTCCGCCACTGACTGTGACGGATTCTGCGCGGTCTGCTGTTCTTCGTCAGCGGCATCAGCATCATTACTTTTGTCAAGGATGTCCGCCGCCTTTTCGTAAAGGAGCAGATAATTGGAATACGACTCATAAAGATATATATAAAAAGGTATGGCGGATATTATCCAGACATACACATAACGGTCAGGCACGAAGGTGAACACCCCCTGCCCTGCCCCAAAGAAGACAGCCCAGTAAGTGAATACCGACATCCACCGGATGTATGCCGCCCCGTCATCCGAATAGTAATCGTCAAGCCGGCGGATGGTTCTGCGGAAAGTAAGAAACACCTTTCGCGCCACACGGACGGCATACGCCATAAACACTATTGCAAGCACAATGGGCAATGCTGTGAGCGAAACCCTTGACGGCAACAGAAACCACAGCACTAAAGTGATCAGACAATATGCCACCCAGCTGACGATATGCCTAATGAAACGCCGTCTGCTCACCCATTCTCTGTCGAGCAACAGCATCATCGCACTGCCGAAAAGCCATACAGAAAGCCAGTAGGTGCAGAGGTTCATCAGTATGGCTATGGCTGGACAGACTGCACGGGGGGTTACGAAGAAATGCACCATATAGTTGGCTGACAGTTCCAGCAATGCCACTCCCATCAACCTACGCGACTGTCTGTAGGGACGGTATAACTCGCTGTCTGGCAGACGGCCAAAGACGAAGCGATATGAGAAGAAGAGCATCAGCGTGAGCGACACGCAGAGTGCATAATGATATATTGTGGTTTCCATTGGCGTTCATTTTACCTTGTATACAAACTTTACACAAAGTTCGCCAAAAGACTTGAAATATGCAAGAATTACTCTGAAAATCTTGTCAATGAATCGGAAAATAAAAAACAAGAAATTTGGCAAAGCTTTTTCGCAAAAGTTGACAACAACCGTGCAACAAAATGTACTCTCGTTTTATTTATCCCACAGCTACGCTCCTTCGGAGCTTGCAGTGGGTTTCTAACGGATACGTGTTCCCCGGGACACGGCGCTGATTGGTGGTACAAAGTTACGTATTACATGTGCTGATAGATAATCTGCTATAGGAGGCTGCGTGGCTACGGCGAGACGCCATAGCCTCCTATGTTAGCTTTTACAGCTGTAAATTGCAGCTTAGCGGTTAGGAGAGGCTGTGTATGAAAATTTTGGCGACACCTCACGCTCTAACAGACACTATCTTCTGTATTTGCTATATGTATTATATGACTACAGCATCACATTTATTTAAATCAAAATATTGAAATAATCTAATAAATGTTAATGAAATGAATCTACAAACAAAAAGATACCACTAAGTCATTTTCGTTTGATAAAGATGGCAACAATGACTGATTTTGAAGATATATACTATTCCAAATAAATATTTCTACAAAAGGAGTGCTTTTCTCAGATTTTAGGATTACCTTTGTTGATAATTTTAGTATAGTAATTTACCTTTTAATAACAAAAACAATATGAGTACACGAACAAAATTCATTCTGACTTTTGTGGCAGGAATTATCACAGGAGTAATTCTCGTTTATGCTTTTAGCTTCTGTGCAGTAATGTATATTAAAAATGAAGTATCATCAGATAATGCTGTACAAATGTTTGATGTTCCACAGCAAGAGGTAAAAGCCGATGAATTTAAAGTATTCCAAGTGTTGCAAGATGGAAGTGCCTTGGCATCCTATGAAGGGATAATAAGAAAAGAAGATTATGTTGATTATGGTACAGTAGTGCTATTTCCTGCATCTGATGAAGTTTCGTACTATGATGATCAAAAAATAGTATTACCACAGGGTAAGTGCTTCAAACAGATTGGTACATATCGCTATACTGCTAAAGATGGTACGGAGAAGACCGTACCTGCGATTGATATCTTTGACAAATAGAAAAACGAAATCGAGCAGAAGGAACAGCGAATGTGCTTCTTCTTTTGCTCGATTTTATTTTTTGTTATGGATTAATATCGTACTCCCCCTCTCATTAGTTCATAGTAAACTTGCATTTTGGATAATTGGAGCATCCATAGAAAGATCCGTATTTGCCATGACGCAAAATAAGCTGACCTCCGCATTGTGGGCAAATGCCTTGGTTTATTAAGGTGTTTTTAGAGTTCTGAATATTTTGAACATTGTGTTTGTGTTGTTTGATTTCCTCCTTGTCCGCTATAGTAAAATGTTGTTGAAGCGCATTAACAACCATTTCTACTTGGTCAGGATTTAAAACAATATCATGGTATTGGGATATTGCTTTATTCAAATCGCACCTGTTTACAACAATGTGATTTGCTACATGAACCTTCAAATCAGCCGAATTGTCGAAAACTACAATCGGAATTATAGGGAAGTCAGCTGGACATTTCAGCAGCTGGCGAAGGAATCTCACATGCCCCTCATTCTGCTTTATCGGGTTGTATAATTTGTACTTATTAGTGTATAAAACTTGCGTCCAATACTCAGAGTTTTCTCCACCTAATATCCAACCCTTATAGCCTTTTGTCTCAATTACAAATATGCCATAAGGGGACACAACAATATGGTCGATTTGAGTTGAACGACCATTTATCTCACACATAAAGTCATTGAAGATGATGTATTCATCGGGCAGTTGCAGCATCTTTATATGCACCAACTTCTCCGAATATTTGCCTTTCCACATTGGCCTCTTCATGTTTATGTATATTGCCAATCCTATGAATAAAATAAAACAAATGAAAGCCATATTTTCCTAATGATGTATTTAGAATTTTATATTTTCTGCAAAGATACAGTACCCGTTGGCGGAATTAATTTAAGTTGATAAATATGAGTAAAAGGTTGTATATATCGCTGATTTTTAGCAACTTAATGGCGATCAAAACATTAAGTTCAAACTATCGTATGTACAACCTTTATACAAAATTCGCCAGAATACTTGAAATATGCAAGAAATACTCTGAAAATCTTGTCAATGAATCAGAAAATCAAAAACAAGAAATTTACATTTCTCTTACAATCCAATCACCAATGGTCCGCTGACTACTATCATAGTTGACACCCACTTTCACAAGTCGCTTGCCTTCGGCTGAATACGGAATGAGATAACCCTTATCAGTAATCTGGTTTATGGCTTCCTCTGCTGAGCCATCATATTTCAGCTCAAACACATATATAGTTGTAGGCAGATGCAATACTGCATCAGCACGTCCTATAGCACTATCCTCCTCCACCTTAATAAATGCTCCCATAAGATTGAATATCAGATAGAAGACCGTCTGAAAGTCGCGCTCGTTCTTATTAGACAAGCGGTTGGATATACTCGACAGATATGCCTTTAAACGTATCATAGCTCCATTGATATTGTCTTCAAACAGCATTTCAACAAATTCTGCCACAAGTCCATTATTGTCAATAGATACTGGAGAGAGATAATTGGGCGCCAGACTTCTCAGCATTCCAATCTTCACCTCCATATTAGGATATCCCAACTTATAGCTTTTGGTTATGGGACTGTACTTCTTGATAGTAAGATAGCCACTTTGATAGAGAATAGGCAGAGCAGAGGTCATTTGTTCTGGCGACACATCAAAGTCGTCAACGCTGACAGCATGCGCTTCAATATCCGTAACATTCACATGATATTTTTGCAGACTCTTGATGAGGTAACTGGGAGTGCCAGAGCCAAACCAATACGACTCAATTTTTTGTCCGCTCAATGCACGTATCAGACTAAACGGATTGAACACATCCTCAGAGTGTTCGCTGAAATGATAACCATCATAATATAAGCGCAACTCCTCAAGACATTGCTCATAAGTAATACCGAGAGCTTTGCCAAGAGCCTCAACATCCGGCTTCATCATAGTGGTCAATTCTGTAAGACTGATGCCACAGATGGCAGAATACTGGTCGAACCTGCTGATGTTCTCCAAGTTGTTCAATTCGCTGAATATGCTCAGTTGAGAGAACTTAGTTATGCCGGTGATGAACGTGAACTCCAAATATGGGTCGAGCTTCTTTAGAGGACTATAAAAGTTCTGCATTACAAAACGAAGACTACGCAAGTTTTCCTCCTCATGTACAACGTCAAGCAATGGAGCATCATACTCGTCGATGATGACCACCACCTTACGCCCCGTCATCTTAAAGGCACGCTTCACAATACCATCCAAGCGGTCGTTTGGATATCTTTCACGTTCATCCCTGCCATACAATTCCTCATACTCTGACAATTGCAAGCCAAGATAGTCCTCCAAACGCTCCGCATTGAGATGTTTTGCACCACTCATATCAATATGAAGCACAGGATATTTCACCCAATCCTTCTCATAATCGGCTATCGCAAGTCCATCAAACAGTTCCTTGCGTCCTTCAAAATACGCCTGAAGAGTTGATGCAAACAACGACTTGCCGAATCGCCTTGGACGACTCAGAAAGACATAGCTCATCTTCTTCCTTCGGAAGTCTGCTATATATCCAGTCTTGTCTACATAGAGATATCCCCCTTCTCTGATTTTCGAGAAGGTCTGTATTCCTACGGGATAACAATTAACGATTTCTTCCATTTATGCACTTTATTTATAAAGTCCTGTTGACTGTTGATTCTCTTGTTAATACTAATAGTGCAAAATTAGCAAAAACTTTCCGTTCTGCCCTAATCTTGAACTTAATATATAAGCATCCCCACTACAATAGTTGCTTTTGCTATGTAATCATATCATGAAGCTATTCCCTCAGCACGATAAATCTTGGCAATCATGAATGATAATCAATGATTTAAGCCGAGTTCTGTCATCAGTGACATATAGAAGCTTCTCACGAATTCTTTGGTGTCCATATATGCACTAAACTCATCATTGTATGGGTAATCCTTAGATATCCACAATCTTCCCATCTCTGGATAGAAGCCCACTGTCTGATTACACAGCAGAAAAGGGTAATCGTAGGAGGCTATGACGTCTCGCCGTAGCCTCCTATGTTTGCCTTGTCTGCTATAATTCAAACTCATAATTCATAATTCGGGCCATATGTCGCCCGATATCCTTGTGTTTTTATATGTTTTTCCGATTATGGGCGCGTGCTGTGCACAAATAA
>OIYY01000907.1_pt1 | contig 18229 bp, 17 predicted proteins | sample 1588341 | NCBI WGS metagenome assembly OIYY01 (sample SAMN03283287) | human gut metagenome | biome: human-associated habitat; material: feces | host: Homo sapiens | place: Peru | collected 2012 | reverse complement strand
AGTGGTATGTTCAGAATCCGAAATGGACTTACAGGAACGAGGGTCGGCTGTCCATTGAACGGCATAGGTCGGATGTTCGCACGGCTTTGCTTTCACAGTGATGCTCTGTGAAGACGCATCAACGCGGCTGCCCTGACCATCAGTGACCGTAACGGTGAATACATATTGCCCGACAGTGCTGGCGGTGTAGCTGTAATAAGCACCCATTCCCATGTCAGTCTGTGAGACGGTCTGCCCGTTGCAGGTTACTTCCCAGCCGCATTTATACTGCCCGTCGCCGCCGCTGACAGAAGCGCTGGCGCTGATGCTGCTGCCAGCGTATGCCTCCGATTGGGATCGGGAAACAGAAACTTGCAGCTTCTCATACGTCTTCTGATAGCCGCAGTCCTTGCAGTGCCCGTTGGAATTGAAGCGGTGGGGATGATCTTCGGTGGTACGCGTATCGCCCAACTTGACAACTTTACCGCAGGTAGCGTTGGCGCATACGCGGTCGTATAAGATGGTGCAAGTATGTTCTTTGTCATTGCAGGACTTGTAAGAGGGAAAACCGCTTGCTATCACCAGCTCTGTGTTCTTATGTTGGCAGCTGTGGCGATAGTTGCAGATGGTGCAGTCACCGTCGGAATCAAAGACATGCGCCTGCGTTTCTGTGACTTTGTGACTCTTGCCAATTCTCTCAAAGCACTTGGTGCAGTACTCGTATTCGTAACCTGTGATTTTATGCTCGTAATCGGAAATAGATTTATAAGAGACGTCGTGATTTGTAGTATCCCACGCCGTTTCGGTGTTCGTGTGCGGACACCCAACCACCGTAAACGAATCCATCCCCGTATAGTCCCACGTCGAGGTGTTGTCCGGGTCGTTCCCCGTGCAGCACGCGCCCGCCCAGATGCGGTAGCTGTGGTTGTTCTCCCACGTCCAGCTCACGCTGGCGGACGTGCGGGAGGTGCGCTCGTTTGAGCAGATGCTCTCGTCCGTGGTGATGTCACGGACGGAATAGGCGTAGAATTCCACGTTCGGGGCGGAATCCCAGTAGAGCTTCAGAGACCCCCTGCCGACGCTGGGCTGAGAGTATGAAAGCCCGATGGAACTGACGGCAGACGCACTGATGGGCACAAGGCTCAGAAGCAATGCCATGACCAACAGACCAGTTAAACAGCGAGTTGACCAGCTTTGTGATGCGCGAAACATAGATTACTGCCTCCTTTTACTTCTTTACCTGATACGTCAGCTGATTGCCCGCAATGTCGATTTCGATGTTCAGCGGCGCTTTGTCCTCGAACACGGAGTTCGGCAGCGTGCAGCCGATGACGTATGTTCCGGTGTACATGGGGTTGATGGCTTCCTCGTTGGCGGGGTTCATGACGATTGTAGCGCCACCCTTCGTGTCGGAGTGGGCACGATAGCAAATAATATTGTAGTCATAATTGATTTGGCGAACCCAGCCGACAAATTCGTATTCGCCGTCGTAAACTACCTTGACTTCGATGCTCTTCATGAATGAAATCGGTTCTTTTTGCAGATTGATGATGTCCAGCTTCAGCCAGACAAATTCAGCATTCATGCCACTGTCCTGCCAAGAAGCGTCTTTATAGGACATGGCAGCGTTATACTCGCGTTTAGGTTCATAATAAACCTCACTATCTTGAGTGCCGCTGTATATTTTTGTATAGTCTGCATCCTTATTGAACTGCCCAAAGTAGTCCACCACCAGATACTCCACCGGGGTCACCTTCGCGAAGCCGTCCAGCGTGTAGGTCGTTCCAACCTGAATGTCGTCCAGCGACTGGGTCTGCGTTGCGGCGTTCGGGCCGCCGATGACCTGAATCCCCAAGTCCTCCGCATAGGCGCTGCTCATTGAGAGCGCAAGGAGCAGGGCAAGAACCATTGTCAGCATTTTCCGCATGGTGTTTTCCATCCTTTCTTTTTTGAACCGGGTTTGTGACGGCTGTTCCGAACTGCATCCTCCTGCTGCAATTCTGCGTGGTGAAATGTATATTACAAAGCGGCTGCTTTGCGAACGAAGGGAAAAATGAGGGCGGCGGATGGCTAATCATCATCGTCGTCGTCATTTGGCTTATCGTGCGGCGGGATAAGCGAGCAGAAGATTGCCGCAGCAATCAGCAGAGTAACATAGGGGTGTGATGATAGAAATACAAATATCCACCCGACAGCCACATAGATAACTTTTTTGGTGAGAAACACGACAAGCCAAAGCACACCGACGATAAGGAAAAACAGAAGAATGGACGTCAGCACATGTATCCCTCCAATTTGAGTGGATAAATTTGTCGAATTTTCCATATCGGTGCATCCGTTTTCCCTTCCAGCGTGTCAAAAAACGAGAAAAAGGATACTCCTTGTAGTATAAATTTCCCTTGTTTTTTTGTAAAGGTATTTCCGCACACATCGAATGTGTATTTTACTTTTTGTGTGCAAAGGATTGTCCAGTTCTGCGTAGAAATATGTTATAATTACTTATATTTACGGAAGGGAGTGGGAAACCAATGGACTTGGTGGATGTCTTTCTGCGGTGCATCGGGAAGCACGACATTTCGCAGCATCAGATTAGTCAGATTATCGGTTTTCGGTCGGATAACCAGATGACGCGTGTGACGCAGCGCAAGGTCAGTCCACGGAAGATGCTGGAGTTTGGTCAGCTGCTGCTGGAACATGCGGCAGAAATTCAGCTCACGGAGGAAGAACAGAGAACGCTTGCCCACGCAATGGAAAATATTTCTGTTGGGTACGAAAATATGTATGCCTTTGACCACTTTTCCCCGCTGCTCTTGTCGCAGACGCAGTGTAAAACGATGCGGCCTATCCAGATTTACAGCAGTAGCGGCGAAAAGCTGGGTACGCTGGCGGAAATCCTCTGCGGTGCGCAGCAGGTGAATGCGGTTGTGCTGAATTGTACGAACGCGCCTGTGCTGGCCACGCTTGCACAAGGTGCATCCAAAACAATGCTAACCGTCGATTATTACTATCTGGAGGAAAGCAGCGTGATGCGCACTGTATCCGTGCTGGAGGCGACGTGGCCGCACATGTTCTGCCCGTGGTTTCACCCGCATAGCGTGCATTTGCAGGAGTGCCGCCTGTCCGCCGGGCTGTGGGGCGCGGATATTTTCTTCCTGCGGATTGCTTCGGATGCTCCGAACGTTCCCGCTGGCATTGCCAGGCGCTGGGGGATGTTCATCCTGCAAGCGCCGCAGCGGGCGCTTTTGTGCGAAATCAGCTGTGCGCCGGAAACGCTGCTGCAGCGGAAGGATGTTATCTGCCGCTCTCTCTACAACGATGCGGCGCAGGGGGACTATGTGCAGTATCTGCAATACATCCGCACACTGGAGCATCAGCACCGCATCTTCCGCATCAAACCGGACATTGGCTTTGAATTGATTCCGATTGATATTCAGATTGCCGCGCTGGAAGGCACATCCTTCCGCTCGGATTACGAACAGCTGGTGGAGCCTGTGACGCAGATTGCCCGTCAGCGCTATCAGGAGAGCAAGCGGAAAACGTCCCGGCAGTACCATGTGGTATCAAAAGATGCCATGATTCGCTTTGCGCAGACGGGTATCCTTAGCGACCACTTTTGGGGGTTCCGTCCCTACACATGCGAGGAGCGTCTGCGAATTTTTGAGGAACTGCTGCACCGCATGACGAGCTCGACCTTGTTCCGCCTTCGCTTCCTGCGGGATGACGCGGTGCTGAAGCCCAGAGAGATTATCTGGTATGAGGACTATGGCGTCTGCATTCTGATGGAAAACTCGGACTATCGGATGGGGGAACATCAGGAACTGATGCTACGCGACCAGCTGTTTTCGGAGTGGTTCAGCAGTCTTTTCCGCGACCACTTCTGCGACAAATATACATACAGCGACAAGGAAAGCATCATGATGATGGAGAACATTATTAAAAAATTGAAAAAAGAAAATCCTAAAATAAAGTTCAAAAAATAAAATTCAAAAAATTATAAACTTTGATCTAAATTTAAAATTTAATTTTAGGTTTATCAATATTAATTTTTAAAACGAACATTTGATCAATTCAAAAATATAAGTTAAAATTCATGATCTAAGATATAATTTTAGATAAAAATATTATAAAAATATAAGCCCATAAAATGATTTTTAACCAATTTAAATCATTAAATGTAAAAGTATTCGATAAGAATAAAAAAAGTCTTAAAATCTCATTTAAAAAGTTACTAAATCAGAAATTATAAATTTGTATTAATTAATTTTATTAAAATTATGGATTTTTGTTGATATTTCAAAAGTTTATAAAATGGTCAAAAAAACGACGCTCTAGAATCGATTTTAAGGCATTTTTATAATCTGTGTGGTATAGTTTTACCCCTGGAATTTTGATAGAATTTTAATTAATTAGAAAAATAAGAAATAAAAAAGTTTTTTTGAAATATTATGAAGAAATTTTATTTAAATTAAAAATTTTATAATATTTATGATATAACTATATAATAAAAAATAAATAACGTATATAAACAAAATTACTTATATGGTATAATATAAGTAAGTGCATATAATTTGTAATATGAGCCAATACTTAGAAATACTGTAAAAATACCAATATTTAACTATAAAAATCCTCCTCTTATTTTCACAAAATTTATATTTTGCGCAATCATAAATATTTTTAAATAAGGGCTTTATTTATGATTGCATCCCTATACTCCAACTATTATAAATCATTTTTATCTATAAGATTTTGTTTGCTATTATTTGAATTTCTAATTATAAAAAAATTATCATCAATATTATAAAAATATTTATTTGCTTTCAAACTTATTATTCTATGCAATATTAATAATTTATCATAATTTTCATAATAGTCATTAAAATCAAAATAAAACTGAATAAACTTTTTTTCATCTCTTGTATGTTCTCTCATAAAGCCCATAGATATACTAATACAATTTAGGATATAGAGTACATCCTTTTCACTGAAGTTAAATTCCAAGAGTTTCCCTCCTTCTTTGTAGGAGTACTAATTATACCATACATTTAATATTATGTCAACATCTGATCAGAAGTATACTAATGTAAGCATAAAAAGATGCCCCTACTTTTAAAGGTAGAGGCGATCATAAGAGGTTGATATATGAAAACTAAGGTTTTTCCCTAGTTCGGCATGCTTTGTTTTTTAAGCCCATATTCCAGTTTTGTTTAATTTTGCTTTAGTTTGGGCACTAATTAATGTATCTAAAAGTGAAGTATTTGTACTTTCTACTTTAACTATAGCTTGACCTTTTTCAATAATAGATGCATTATATAAAGTTTCTCCTACATAAATGTATCCATATAATTTCATGTCTTTTACTTTAGTTTTATCAAAAGCAATTTTTACTTCTTTTCCTTCTAAATCACTTTTTAATATTGAATTTAATTCAGAAGTTGATTTTGAAAAATCAACACCAATTAGGTTAATTTCTAAATTTTTATTATCAATATTTACTATAACTGTATTGTTATCAGTAACTTTTTTTACTGTAGCTACATCAGATTTTACTAAAGGTTTTAAATCAGCAAGTTTTTTAGAGATAGTAGTACTAATTTCTAAGTTATCTTCATTTTTTAAACTACTAGTTTCTTCTACAACTTCTGTATTTGCTGTATTATCTTTACTTGCAACTTCTACAACATCTTTAGTAGTATCTTCATTTGTGTTGTTATTATCTTCAGCAACTATATTATTTTGAGGCATTTGGTTATTAGAAGTGCTAGCTAAATAAATGTATACACCGCCTACAACTAATAGAATAGAAATCATTGCTACTAATACTTTTGGTCCATATTGTTTTATATAAAATGTTGATTTGTTATCATAGTACATAATATCTACCCCCTCTTAATACTTGCTTAAAAACAAGCTACAATATCATTATAGCACCATTTTTATGTAAAGTCAACGTTTTTTATCAAAAATGTTAAAAAAATGTTACTTTTTTATGTAATTACATATCTGCGTTATGCCATACATTTTGAACATCGTCATTATCATCTAATTTATCTAAGAAGTTTTGAACCTTTTGTTCTTCTTCTTCAGTTAGTTCTTTCTTTATAGTAGCAATTTGTCTAATATCTGCTTCTATGGCTTTTAAATTTTTTGATTCAACTAGTTCCATTACAGAGTGGAAATTTTCTGGAGTAGTATATATTTCGAAATATTCATCTTCTGCTACAAAATCTTCAGCACCAGCATCAATTGCTTCAAGCATTAATTCATCAGCATCTATATCGTCAGTTTTTTCTATTAAAATATATCCTTTTTTATTAAACATGTAGCTAACTGAACCAGATTGGCCTAAATTTCCACCAGATTTGCTAAATATACATCTTATATCTGCAGCTGCTCTATTCTTGTTATCTGTCATTACTTCTACAATTACAGATATACCACAAGGTCCAAATCCTTCATACACAATTTCTTCATAATTTGAAGCATTAGAATCACCTAAAGCTTTTTGAATACATCTGTTAATGTTATCGTTTGGCATGTTGTTTGCTTTTGCCTTAGCAATAACATCTTTTAATTTTGAATTAATATTAGGGTCTCCACTACCACCCATTTTTACAGCAACAGTAAGTTCTTTTCCTATTTTTGAAAATACATTTGCTTTTTTAGCATCTGTTGCTTCTTTTTTTCTTCTAATATTTGCCCATTTGCTATGACCTGACATTTTAAATTCCTCCTTTTATATATAAAAATAGATAGTTTATATTTTATCACATTTTTGCTTATTTGTGTAGTATTTTATCAAATTTAATGTAAATTACTTACATAAATAATAAAGGAGCAACATTTAATAGTTACTCCTTTATATATATTTTCTTAAGCTTTTGCGTCCTCCTTTGCCATCTCAAATTCACTTCCAACATAACAGATGGAAAGAACAATTGTCAAGATGCCCAAAGCTGCCAAAATCTTTTTCATAGTAATTACCTCACTTTCACATTCCAGAATCAAACATCATGTCATCGTCGTAGTCATCTTCATCAAGCCCGTAAATGAAAATGCTCCTTACAAACCCCAGAAGGAAAGCAAAACACAGAAAAGCAAGTGCAGTTAAAATAAACTTTTTCATTGAGAAATCCTCCAATCAATATTAATTATTTGGTGACAAAACGAATAACAAAATTATATCATTTTATTTTATTATTGTCAACTATAAAGCTTAACATATATTTTATATGAGGATATTACTTTCTCTAAATATTTAGATGTTTCTTCAAAAGGAAGATTTACATTTTTGTATTCATCTAAATTTTTTTCTATATAACCATTTTCTAACCATTTATCTACATTACCCATTCCTGCATTATAAGCACATATTGCTAAATAATAGTTACCGTCATATCTTTTAACTAGATTAGAAAAATATTTACATCCAAGCTTAATATTTACATCAGCATCATATATATTATCGTCTACGCTATCTACAATATTTATATTATCGTTTACTTCATTTGCAGTAGAATCCAACATTTGCATAAGACCTTTAGCATCTTTATTTGATTTTGCATTTTCATTAAAACCACTTTCAGTTTTTATTATAGCAAGAATTAAATAAGGATCTAGAGAATTTTCACTTGCAGCTTCCTTTACTATACTGAAATGAGTAAGCGGATAAACAAATGTTTTGAGCGCCCATATAGTTAGAAAAAATGCGGCAACTAATACAATTATAAATATTCCAATCTTTATTGGTTTATTTCTTTTCTTATCATTGTTTTTTATTATTCTCAACCCCTTTTATTTAGCATCATACCAAGTTTTACCAACATTTAAATCTATATCTAATGGTACAGATAGTTTAACTACATCTTTCATTGAATCTGTTAAAATTTCCTTTACTATTTCTAATTCATCCTCTGTTGCTTCAACAATTAATTCATCGTGAACTTGCATTATTAATTTTGATTTTAATTTACGTTCCTTAAGAGTAGTATATACTTTATTCATTGCAAGTTTTATAATATCTGCTGCTGTCCCTTGAATTGGAGTATTCATAGCAATTCTCTTTCCAAATTCAACAATGTTTTTATTTTTATCTGTGATTTCTGGAACGTATCTTCTTCTACCAAACATTGTAGTAACATATCCTTTTTCTATGGTTTCAGCAACAATTGAGTCCATGAAATTTCTTATTCCATGATATTTACTTAAATAATTAGATATATATTGAGCTGCTTCATTTCTTGAACATGATATATTTTTTGAAAGCCCAAAGGCACTAATTCCATATATAATACCGAAATTAACTGCTTTAGCTTTTGAACGCATTTCTTTTGTTACCTCTTCAATTGGTACATTGAATACCTGTGAAGCTGTTACTGTATGTATATCAACATTATTATTAAATGCATTAATCATTACCTCATCATTAGATATGTGTGACATTACTCTAAGTTCAATTTGACTATAGTCAGCATCAACAATAATATTAGAATTTTGCCCAACAAAAAAACTTCTAATTTTTCTACCTAGTTCTATTTTAATAGGAATATTTTGTAAATTAGGCTCAATACTACTAAGTCTACCTGTTGTAGTTACTGTTTGCATAAATGTAGTATGTATTCTACTATCATCATCAATTTTAGTTTGAAGTCCATCAACATAAGTTGATTTTAATTTAGCTAGTTGTCTATAATTTAGTATTTTTTCTATTATTTCGTGTTTTCCTATTAAACTTTCTAAAACAGACTTATCTGTTGAATATCCGCTCTTAGTCTTTCTTTTATGCTCTAGACCAAGTTTTTCGAATAATATTTTTCCAAGTTGTTGAGTAGAATTTATATTGAAACTTTCACCTGCAATTTGATAAATTTCTTGTTCTGCAAGTGCAAGACTAGCTGTTATTTCTTTATCAAATTCTTTTAACTTTTCTCTATCTACATACATACCAGCATGTTCCATAGCGGCCAAAGTTTCTACCAAAGGCATTTCTATTTTATAGAATAGATCCAGCATTTCTTCAGATTTTAATTTTTCTGTTATTAAATCATATGATAAATATATGCCTTTTAGATATTTGCATATATTTTCTATATCTAAATCAATCAACACATTTGGTTTTGTTTGATCTGTCTCAGTATCAAATAAAGATATTTGTTTTTCTTGTTTTTTGTCATCTGAATAAGCGAATTCTACATTATATAGATCACTTAAAATAGATTCTACATTATATTTAGAAATAGTTGCATCTAAAAGATAGCTTGCAATCATTAAATCGTATTTAAAATTATTAAGTGTAACGTTTTCTCCATATTTTAGGAAAAAATATCTCATGTCCACTTTAAAATCAAATCCGCATTTTATAGAATCACTCTTTATAAATTCTAATAAATAATCTTCAAAAAATGAAGATGCAAGAATACTATTATCCATAATATATGTAGTATCCTCTTTATATGAATATATAGCAAATACATTTGTAGTAGTTGGTATATGTTCTGGTTTTATTTTTTCCTTATCATTATTAATAATATATGATAGTCTATCCTCTAGTAGTATTTTTTTCAGTTCACTTTCATAACTACTTAAATTACTATCATTAATAATAACTACTTTAGGTAAATCAAATTCTTCCTTTGATTTACTTTCTATATGATTACTATTATAATTTTTTTCAACATCAGAAAAATCAAATTTTGTCATGAATTTTGAAAATTCTAATTTCTTAAATAGCTCATATAAACTATCTTTGTTAACGTCAGAAACGGCACATTTTTCATACTCAATTTCTATAGGAACATTTATATCTATTGTTGCAAGTACAAAACTTAATTTTGCCATCTCTCTATCTTGAATCAATTTCTCTTTTATTTTAGGTGTAGTATCAATAGTATTATTGTCTATATTTTCGTATATATTGTCTAACGTTGTATATTTTTCTATTAAACCATAAGCTGTTTTTTCACCAATTCCTTTTACCCCTGGTATGTTGTCAGAAGCATCTCCCATTAATGATTTAATATGAACTACTTGATATGGTTCAATATTTTGTTTTTCTTTTAAAAGTTCAGGAGTATATATTGTATATTCAGTCTTTCCTGCCTTGGCTAAAGGTATAATTACTGAAGTAGTATCTGATATTAACTGAAAGGAATCTTTATCACCGGTAAGTATGTAAGTAAATATTCCTTTTTGTGTATTAATATTAGATACAGTTCCTAAAATGTCATCTGCCTCAAAACCTTCTTTTTCAATTATTGGAATATTAAGAGCGCCTAAAACTTCTTTTATAACAGGCATTTGTTCTCTAAGTTCATCAGGCATTCCCTTACGAGTGCCTTTATACTCAGAATACATTTTATGTCTAAAAGTTGGTGCTTTAAGATCAAAAGATACCGCAATATAGTCTGGATTTACCTTATCTACTATCATCCAATATATATTTAAAAAACCGTAAATAGCATTTGTATGAATTCCTGCAGTTTTAGATGTCATTCTAGAGTTGACACCATAAAAAGCTCTATTCATTATACTATTTCCATCTATAATTAAAAATTTTTCCATATAATTCTCTCCAATTTACAAACTTAAAATTAAATAAAATTTGTGACTTTTATCATTTTAACATATAAAAAAATATAAATCAATGAAATAAAAGCAATGCTAATATTAAATTTTGCATTGCTTTAGATTTTATACAAATTCTTCCCATACTAAATTTGCCACTTCGGCACCACGTTTAGTAAGATTAATGGTTGTATCTGTTACATTTATTAATCCTTTATTTCTTAAACTGTTTATTTGTTTATCATAGTATTCAAAAATACTTTTTCCAAATCTTTTTTCAAATTCTCTTAGATCAACTCCCTCTTTAAGCCTTAATCTAAGTATAATATATTCACTTATTAATTCTAACAAATTCATATCTTCTCTTTCTGTTATAGCAGACATGTTGTTATTTATATCGTTTATATATTCCTCTATACTTTTTACATTTGTATATCTTGATCCACCAAAAAAGCTTGAAGCACCAGCACCAAATCCTAAATAATATCCCTGTTTCCAGTAATTTATATTGTGTCTAGAATAAAATCCTTCTTTTCCAAAATTAGAAATTTCATATTTTATAAAGCTACTATCATTTAACTTACAATTTAAATATTTTCTCATCTCATATTCTTCATCTTCGTCAACTAAACTTAAGAATCCTTCTTTCAATAGAAAATCTAGCTTTGTATTTTCATGTACTTCCAAATTATAAATAGAAATATGTTTTATATTATATTCATCTGATAAGCTAACTACTTCATCTACACTAGCTTTAAAAGAATCTAGATTTAATCCCGGTAAAGGATAAATCAAATCACATGATATATTTTTAATACCCGCTTCTTTTAAATATTTTAAAGAGTTTATAAAATCTTCTTTTTTATGTTTTCTTCCGATATTTTTTAATACATCATCATAAGTTGTTTGAAGACCAATACTTACTCTATTTATTCCCATTTTTTTATATTCAATTGCTTTATCTTGTGTTAGTGAGTTTGGATTTACCTCTATTGTTATTTCAGCCTCATCATTTGTATTAAACATACTTAATATATCAAGTACTTGTTTTATATATTTGCTATCAATAAATGAAGGGGTACCTCCTCCAAAATATATTGTATCTATATTGTATTCCGTTAAAATTTCGGAGTTTGAGATAATCTCTTTACACAAGCTATCAATATAACTTTCTACTAAATTTTCCTTTCCTGCGTATGAGTTAAAATCACAATAATAGCATTTACTAAAACAAAAAGGAATGTGCACATATATTGAAATATTCTTTTTCATATTTTAACTCCTATTAATCTAATGAATTTGCTAAAGCTACTATCTTATCAAGTCTATGTTTCAATCCTGATTTAGTTATCTTGTTATCTCCAGTAGTTTTAGAGGAAATAAAATCAAGACTTTCGTGTGGATATTTTTCCCTTAAAGAGGCAGTATACTTTAATTTATCGCTTAATGAATTAAATTTACCATTATTTTTTAATTTATTTATAGCTTCTAATTGTAAAACAGATGCTGCTATGGTTTTAGATAAATTAGCAGTTTCACAATTTATGTTTCTATTTATATTATTTTTTACTTCTTTTTCTACTCTTACATTTTCAAATAAAAGTAAAGCCTTATTTGCGCCAATTATACCTAAAAATAATGAGATCTGTTCAGAATCTTTAAAATATATAATATAGCTGTTAGAATTTTTTCTTTTTAGTAATTTGGGCGTAAATTCTAACACAGAAAGTAAATTAAAAATATACTCAGCACATGCTTTATTTTTAAAATCAATTTCAAAGTGATAGTCATTTAATGGATCTATTATATAGCCAGATGCTAAAAATGCGCCTTTTAAAATAGATTTTATACAACATTCAGATAATTTTGATATATCCATATATTCACTATATTCTTCTTTTAATTCAGATTTTAAAGCAACATCAGTTAAAAGTTCACCAAACTTTTCGGCTGATACACAGCAGTGCTTAGTTTCCTTTTTACTTTTACTTAAAATTTCTTCTTTTATATCTGATGAAAACGACATACTATCACCCTATCATTATTATTTAAATCCTTGATTGTTTCTAAATAGTCTAGATAGTCTATATTCGAAATTAGTTTCTTTAAATCTTCATTTTGATCAAAGCCAATTTCAAATAAAATAAAAGCATTTTCTTTTAAAAAATCTTTGCAGTCTGTTAAAATACTTTTATAAATATCTAAGCCATCTTCTCCGCCATCAAGTGCTATTAGCGGTTCATTTTGTACATCTTTTTCAAGAGTACTTATAACACTAGTCTTTATATATGGAGGATTTGATACTAAAATATCATACTTTTCTTCTTTATCTATATTTTCAAAAAGATTAGAATTAATTACCTTACATTTATCACTTACATTATTTAGTCTTATATTTTGCTTTGCTATTTTTAGTGCATCTTGTGATATATCTACCATATCAACAGAATTAATACTAGAATTATTGGCTATAGAAATTCCAATAGCACCAGATCCTGTGCACATGTCAAGCAAATTTTTTAAATCGTATTTATTTATTAAATTACAAGCTTTTTCAACTAAAATTTCTGTATCATCTCTTGGTACTAAAACAGATTCATTAACTACATATCTTTCATTGTAAAAATCTTTATATCCTAAAACGTATTGATAAGGCCTATCTTTCTCTACAAGTTCAAAAAATGCATTATTTATAGCTTTATATTCACTATCACTTAAAATTACATTATTAATATTCAAGTATAGAGTATTTTTATCTTTATTCATTAAATTAGATGCGATATTAATAAAATCATTTAAGTCATACTTTGCAGTTTTTTGTAAGTATTTTTCTATTAAATCCTTTAAATTATTAGATTCCAATTTAAAATCCTCCTAAAAAAGAGTGCCTTAAAAATAAAGCACTCTTCAAGTTTTATATTATTTTTTTCCATATTTCTCAAAGAATTTTGCAGCTCTACCTTGACTAGATATTGCTTGTTTTTGACCTGTGAAAAATGGATGACATTTACTACATGTATCTACTCTCATTTCTGGTTTTACAGAACCTACTTCAATAACGTTACCACAAGCACATTTAATTTGAGCTTGAACGTAGTTTGGTTGTATATCTTTTTTCATTAAACTCACCTTCCCCATTTGCAAATTAAATCGTTACTTGTATATTTTAACACAAGAATTTTAAAAATACAATAGATTTTAAAGAAAAAAATAAAAATAATTTCAAAACCTCTCTATATTCACTAAATTTTAACAAAGTTAAGGGTTAAAAGATAATATTTTAAAATAAACAACATATTTTATAGTCTATTACATATTAATTCTATATAAGTTATATTTTATCTCCTTTCTTTTATATTTTCATATAATATATTAATGGGAGGTGAATTAATGAGAAATTTTAATATGAATTGTATTTTAAATTCAATTTTATGTAATTGTAATGTAAAAATGCCGCTGTCGAATAATCATTATATAACCGGAAAAGATTTATTACTATTTAAAAATTTAACTTGCATTGAACAAGGACTTACCAGCATAACTTGTGGTATAAAAAACAGCTGTTCTAATATTAGAAAATTAGCTAAATAGCCTTAAATATTTTGTCGAAATTATTGTTTTTTAAAACCTAATATGTTATACTTTATTTACACCTTTAGGGAGGAATTATATATGGAAAAATTTGTCGTAAATGGTCCAACTAGATTAGTTGGTACAGTTAATATAAGTGGTGCTAAAAATGCTGCGGTTGCTATTTTACCAGCAACACTTTTAGTAAAAGGAAAATGTCATCTTGAAAATGTACCTGACATAAGTGATATAAGAGCATATTGTAAAATATTAGAATCTTTAGGATCAAAAATTGAATACATATCACAAAATGAATTAATAATCGATAACTCTAATATAAAATCTGCTATAGCTTCTTATGATCTTACTAGTAAATTTAGAGCTTCTTATTATTTATTAGGTGCTTGTCTTGGAAGATTTAACGAAGTACAAATAGGACTTCCTGGTGGTTGCAATTTAGGGGCTAGACCTATTGATCAACATATAAAAGCATTTGAAAAATTAGGAGCTAACATCGAAGTAAAAGGCGGTACAGTTTTTGCTACTAAAAAAGATAAATTACAAGGTACATCAATATTTTTAGATGTAGTTAGTGTTGGAGCTACAATTAATGCTATGCTTGCAGCAACTCTTGCAAATGGTACAACTATTATAGAAAATGTTGCAAAAGAACCACATATAGTTGATGTTGCTAGTTTTTTAAATTCCATGGGGGCAAATATAAAAGGTGCTGGAACTGATGTAATAAAAGTAATTGGTGTTGAAAAACTTGAACAAAAATCAAGCTATTCAGTTATCCCCGACCAAATTGAAGCGGGTACTTTTATGGTAGCAGCAGCAGCTACTCGTGGTGACGTAATAGTTAATAATTGTATTCCTAAACACCTCGAACCAATAACAGCTAAACTAAAAGAAGCTGGTGTTACTGTTATAGAAGATACTTCTAGTATTCATGTAATAATGGATGAAAAGCCAGAATCATTTTCTATAAAAACAATGCCTCATCCTGGTTTTCCTACTGATATGCAACCTCAAATGTGTATACTTCTTGCCCTTGCTAATGGTACAGGAACTATCATAGAAAATATATGGGAATCAAGATTTCAATATACTGATGAATTAATAAAAATGGGCGCTGATATTTCTGCTCATGGAAACACAGCTATCGTTAAAGGCGTTGAAAAATTATATGGTGCTCCTGTAGTAGCTCATGATTTAAGAGCTGGAGCTGCTATGATAATCGCAGGTTTAGTAGCTGAAGGAAAAACTGAAATAACTCAAATTCATCATATTTTAAGAGGTTATGAAAATATTGTTGATAAATTCTTAGGACTTGGTGCAAATATAGAATATATAAATGATGAAGGTGAAAACAATGATTAATGTTCATCCCCTCTACAGTTCTAGTTCTGGAAATATGTTTCATTTCGAAACTCCCAAAGCAAATATTTTAATTGATGCGGGAGTTTCTTATAAGGCAATTAGAGAGGGCCTTTCAAGTATAAACAAAGAAGCAAAAGACATAGATGCAGTATTAATAACACATGAACATACTGACCATATAAAAGGTATTCCCCTATTTTGTAGAAAAAATCCTGAAACGCCAATTTATGCAACTGTAAAAACAGCGAAATATTTGAAAAATCTTTTAGATTCTCAAAACATTTCAGGAAACATAATAGGCTTTGAATATAATACAACATTTAAAATTAATGATATTGTTGTTACTCCATTTGAAACTTCACATGATGCATTAATGCCTTGTGGGTATAATTTACAAGTTGGAGATAAAAAATTAAGTTATGCTACAGATTTAGGGTATGTTTCAGATGAGGTTTTTAACTATATTAAAGCATCTGATTACTACGTTATAGAATCAAATTATGATAAAACAATGCTAGAGTTTGGTAAATATACTTATCCAGTAAAAAGAAGAATAGCAGGTCCTACAGGACATCTTTCAAATGAAGATGCATCACGATTGATTGCCAAAATTTATGAACTTGGACAAGCACAAAATAGATTTTTACTTGCGCATTTAAGTGAAAATAATAATGAACCAAATCTTGCTATGGATTTTATCAATTCTACATTAAAACAATTAGATGTGGATGTTACAAATATAGAAATTAGCATTGCTTCAAAAAAATTATCAAATGAGGAATATTTAGTATGATTAATATAAAAGTTATATGTGTAGGAAAATTAAGTGATAAAAACTTAAAATCTCTTTCAGAGGAATACTTAAAAAGATTACAAAAATATGCTAAAGTTGAAGTTATAGAATTAGACGATGAAAAACTTCCTACTAACTCTTCTGGATATGAAGAAAAAATAAAGAGTATTGAAAGTAATAAAATATTAGAAAAAATAAAAAAGATTGGTAAATGTAAAGTTATTACACTAGATTTAAAAGGCAAAAATCTAACTTCGCCTCAATTTGCAGAAAAAATAGACTCAATAGCAACTTATGAATCTTCTACTCTAGTTTTTGTAATTGGTGGTAGTTTAGGTTTTAATGATGATGTCAGAAAAATAGCGGACTATTCTATTTGTTTTTCAAATCTTACATTTCCGCATCAATTGATAAGAATTTTTCTTTATGAGCAATTATTTAGAGCGTTTAAAATATTAAATAATGAAACTTATCATCATTAAAATAGGAGGTAAAAAAATATGAAATCTACAGGTATTGTTAGAAGAATGGATGAACTTGGTAGAATAGTTCTTCCATCTGAAATAAGAAAACATATGCATTTAACGCAAAAAGATCCATTAGAAATATACGTAAACGGTGACTCTATAGTACTAAAGAAGTATTCTCCAGCATGTATATTTTGTGGCGAGGCAAATGAAATTATAGTATATAGAGGAAGAAATGTTTGTTCGTCTTGTATAAAAGTTTTAAAGAGGAAAGTCGATTAATTGACTCTCCCCTTTTTTATATTATACATTTTCTTATGCTCTTACTAACTTTCATTTTAGGTAACAAATTATTTGTTCTTTTTACTATCCTCATTATACAGTCATATGGATCTGTAACAATTTTATATTCTGTGCCATATGAATCGATTAATACAAAGTCGTTCTTTAAACATGGCTTTTTACATCTATCCATATAGTTTTTTCTATTTTGTTCAAAAGCCCCAATCATACAATATCTTGATGTCATGACTGTTATATAATCATTAACTAACTCAATATTACTAATATTAGAACTATCTGACATTATAGAAGCTATGCTTTCAACATTTAAAATTTCAACTGAAGGTGTTATAATATCAAATCCTAATTTTTTAAATAATAACGCTGTATAAATATTAGATATATTAAAACTATAATCAGCTATGATCTTTATATCATACTGTTTTTTTAGCTCTAAACATATTTCAAAAAACTCAAAACTTCCAAGTAACACCCCTCCTATACCAAGATGTGCTAATTCTTCGATATTTTCTTTTATGTATCTTTCTACATTTTTTAATACAAAATTTGGTATAGAGATAAATAACTTTCTCATGCAATTTGAAGAAGAAAACAAATCAATAATTTCCCCTTTATAACGCATGAAATCTTGAATCATTATATATACCCTACTATAATCTTCAATATTATAGTCATTTGATGGTATAAACTTATAAATGAATAGTGTTTCATCATCATTTACATTTTTATTATTTATATCACTTTGAGAATTATTTACTTCTATTTCATTAATTTTAACTTTTATTTTACTAGTATTTATCTTTCTATTAAGATATTCTTTTTCAATATGTTCATTTAGTGCTTTTACTACATTAAGAACATGTGTTTTTCTAAGAGAATTTAGCTTAGAAGCTGGTACATATAAATTTTCATCTATTGATACTTTTACATTAGGAAAATTTATTTCTTCATCTACTGTTTTGTTAAAATTTAGTTTTACTTTTTCATCAGTTATAGCCACATTACTTGCAATTTCAGGAATGTAATCAATTTTGGTAATTACTTCTTCACCGTATATAATAGATGTTGCCATTAATTCTTTATTTTTATTTATAGTAACATTTACATCAAATTCTGGTTTCTTTTTAGTAATATCTAAATATTTTTTATTAAGTATAGAATCTGAAGTTTT
>OIYY01000899.1_pt1 | contig 18399 bp, 25 predicted proteins | sample 1588341 | NCBI WGS metagenome assembly OIYY01 (sample SAMN03283287) | human gut metagenome | biome: human-associated habitat; material: feces | host: Homo sapiens | place: Peru | collected 2012 | reverse complement strand
TTGTAATAAATTTAATTTTGGCGAGTCAAAAGAGCTTATTCGAGATTTTGAAAGAGAAACTAATACTTTTATTGATCCAGTAAAACAAATTGCAAAGGAAAATAGAGAAAAAGAATGGGATAGAGAGCTTTAATCTCTATCCTTACTCTATTATTATTATATTTAATTTAAATTTATTAATTTTTAAATATTCTTTTTATTTTATTTAATATTTTTTTAAATATATTCTCTTTATATTCAATTAAAGAAAGATTTTCAGCATTTTCTCTTATTTCTGTTTGTTTTATTTCATTTTTATTGTTTTCAAACAAATCTTTATACTGATATTTTTTTGCTTTCTCTTCTTCCATCTTTGCATCATAAAATCTATAATATTCTGCCAATTTATCTTTTTGAGATTGGCTCAATACATATTTATTTAAAATAGCATATAATATTTCTCTCGTTTCTTCCAATAGTTCTGATGTATTTTTATAATCTTTGTCCATATTTTCACTTATTGTGTTGATTAAAGTATTAGGAATTTTATTTTTATTAATTTCATTAAAATCATTTAAAATATAATATGTTTGTGCTAATGCTTGTTTATTAATACTTGTTACATTCATATTTCATCATTTCCTTTATCAAGATTTTGCTCTTGTTCCAATGTAGATAAATATTGATTTCCTCTTTTTCTTCCTTCTGGGGTTAATCTTTTTAATTCTCTAAGACAAGCCTCTAAATCTCGTGTTTCATCAGCTTCTATTGAAGATTTTGGAGCAGATGCTTGAATTGATTTTCTTAGATATGCTTCTGCATTTTTATAATACTCTTTATCACGTCTACCAACCTTTTTCTTAATTGTTCTTTGTTTTGGTGCTTTTCTTTTTTCATCAATTTCTTTTATTTGATTTAATTCTTTAAGTAATGATTCTAAATCTGGGGTTTCTTCTGTTGAAGCATTTTCTGAAGCATCTTGTTCTTCATTCTCTTTTTCTAATAAATCTTCCCAATCAATACCTGGTTTTTGTAATAATTCATCAGCTAATGCAATAGCTTCTTTATATTTGTTTTCTTCTATTGGTGTATTTGAAATTCGTTGTTGAGGAGATTGTTTTGATTTACTATCAGCTTGTTTCATTTGTTCAACTGTTTTAGTATCAAAACAAAAATTATTCTCATCAATTTCGTATTCTTTACTAACTCTTATAATTTCATCTCTTACAGCTTGTATAAAACCTGAATCTCTTTCTGCTATTTCATATTCAGAAAGATTTTTAACGTCACCATGAGAACTTAACCAATCAGAATAGACTCTTGAAATTGCTTCTTTTATTATTTTTTCTCTTAAAGTAGTATAAGATTGTTGCTCTTTATTTATCGTAATAGTAGGTTCTGCACCATATCCAATCCAACCATCTATTGTTCCTGTCATAATTGGAGGAGAATAAATTTCACTATTAAATATTGGATATTTTTCACGAAAACCTCTTAGTATTTCTATATATTGAAGGACATTTGTATCATTTGCATATATAACTATTGTATCATCTCTAGCTCCTACATCACTATACTTTAAAGTAAATTCCATATTCCTTTTATCTGCTTCTGTTAATAAAAGCAATAACATATTTTCTATATATGGTCTTTCAACATTCAAGTATAATCTATGTTGAGCATTATTTGTAGGGCGTTGTCCTAATTTTGCCGAATCAACATATAACCATTTATCAAATAGAGAACCTTGATTAACTGTATATTTATATTTTTTATAAGCCTCTGAAAATTGAGGATTATCTTTAAATTGATTTATTATATTTTCAACTTCTTCCTCAGTAGACACATCATCTATTAATGATAATTGTTTTCGCAATTTTTGAAAATCATTATCTTGGTAATTTCCTTTTCCCGAATAAAATTTTTTATACTCATCTTCATTCATTTCTACAATATTAGCTTTCCATAGATTAAATAACATAGAATTTAATAGGTCTACACTCTCTTGAGATGTGCTACCATTATATTTCTTATCTGAAAGATGAACTAAATTTTTATAAAAATCTTTTCCATCTTTATCAGATTTTGAATATACTTCTATTATTTTTTTTACTTTATCTAAATCATCAAGCGGACTTTGAACACTATTATATAAATCCATTAATGTTTCCATATATTTTTCTCCTTTTGTATCTTAAAATTTATTTTTTATGTTATTTACAAAGATACTACTGTTAATCCTTCAAAATAATTTAATATGCTTTCAATTACATCTTCTATTGGCATTTCTAACCAATTATTATTTGCTGTGTTAATTCTTGATTTAAATCTGCTATTGTTTAAAATACTTGATAATCTTTTACTAATATCTTCTATTGTATGTTCTCTCATATTTTCATCTTTGAAAATCAATATATCTATGTATTTTATTAGCTTGTCCTTGTCTAAATTTTCATTATTAATCAAATAATAAAAATCAAATATGTCTTTAAATCTAGTTGAAGTTATACCAAATTTTAATAATGATTTAAGTTTTTCAACAATTATTTGTTCTTTTGAGTTTATAAGTAAACTAACACTTTCATCAATAATGCTAAAATCAAAGAAATATTCATCTTGTTCTATATTAAAATATTTATGTACTCCAATATCTAATTTTGAGCTTATAGAGTATTTATTTTTATCAGTCAATTGTATATAAACTCTTTTTCCGTCATAATCTTGATGATGTAATGGTTCAATTTTTCCTGTTATTTTAATTTTTATACCATCATCTGTATTATTTAATTCTTTTATAAATTCACGAATGGACTTATCTTCTAGGGAATATTTTATAAAATCTATATCCATATCTCGAGTTGCACGACGCATATCTTTAGATATATTATGCATTACAACTCCACCTTTTACAGTTATATTTTTGTTATATTTGCTATTTCCGATTTTAAGCAAAACAATATCTTGTGCAACTTTTGGAATTGCGTCATCTTCTGAATAACCTGATTGTATGTATTTATTAACTGCTTCATATATATCCATTAAAACACCTCGTCTTGAATTATTTCAAAAATTTTATCTCCATTTACAAAATATTGTAAATATTCTTCTATCTTTTGTGTATCTAATGAATTTACTTGTTTTCTATAATTGGATATTATTTCTTTATATAAATCATATCCAATCTGATTCTTATTTCTTGCTAAATCAATTAACATTCGTTCTTTATCATAGATATTTATTTTTATTCCTTCATACCCAATTTCGGATTTACCTAATTCGTATAAATCATCTTTCATACGAATTTGTTGTATTTTATCGGAATGGATAGTAGTAGCATTTCTATTTGTTGCTAAATACATTTTACTAGGAATAACATCTGTCAAATTATGATAATAATAAGCAGAATATGAGGTAAAAATACCATAAGAATACTTTTTCATTATAACTTCTAAATAGTGAACATTTGGAACATCTGAATATATTCCTTTTTCTATTTTAAAAATCTCTTTATTTTTTAATGCTTTTCTTATTTGATATGTACTTTTATATTTATCTTTTAATTCATTATGGTTATATAACATATTTTTTCCTCCATGAATATTTTAACCTAATTACCACCATAAGTCAATACTTGCGGTGGTAATTAGGTTAATTTTTTTTACTTATTTTTATCTAGCCAATTACACAATTCTTCTGCTGTAATTTTATTTTCTCTGTATAATTTTAATTGTTTTCTTGCTTTATCTTTCCAGGAATTAAATTCCATTCTCATTACAGGCTTTACTACTTCACTAGCACGATATACTTTTGTCATTCTTCTTTGATATTCTCTTTTATATGCAAGTTCAGCAGTATCTTCAACTATTTTTATATCATAAGCCTTACGAGATGCATAAGATTTGCAAGATGGACTTCCATCTTGATTTGGAAGCTCACAATATATTTCTTTTCCAGAGTATTGAAGATAATATCTTCCACAGTTTTGACATACACTTATATTTCTTTTTGTATTTTGAATTAAATCATTTAATGCAACATATGTAAGAGCAAAAAATGATGTACTCTCATAAATATATACTACGCTATTACGAATTTTCTTATTTGCAATATCTAAAGCAAGTTTCTCTAATTGTTTAACACTCATTTCATTAGATATTTCTTTATCTAAACTTCTAACCATTCCCAGTTTTATTCGTGAAGAAAATTGCCCAATTAAATTAATAGCAGAAGAATATGCCATAAACTTAGAATATTTATCTATATTTTTTGTACTTTTATGTTCATGTAAATCAAAAACAAAATCTACGGTTTTTCTTAAATCATTTTGATATTTTATATAATCTATGCTAACAAGTTCATATACTTTAGAATAATAGTCTAGAAATTTCTTAGTTGATACATATCTTGTAGAGTACTCAATTGGATATTTTCTTTTAATATCATATAAACTTCCAATTCCTTCAATTCCATAGTACACAAAAAATGAATTATATGCACTCTCAGCATTTGAAAAATCTGCATTCAAAAAATCTAATAAAAAAGTTCCATAACTTTGATTGCACATTAATTTCATCATTTTGTCGTTTTTATCTTTTTTATTTAAATCTAATACTACATGTTTTGAAAATTCATTATCTTCTTCTGCTAATTCAATTTCAGATTTATGTAGTAATAGTGTTGTATTATAGTTTTCTACATCTCCAACGGGATCAAAAATCATTGAAATACTATCTTTTGGAACAACCATATTAAGTAAATTCATAAATATCACTTCCTATTCTGTGAGAAAAATAAAAATATATTTGAAAATTTGTTGACATTTTACAAATCTCGATATATAATGTGAGTAACTTAAAAAATGTCGTTATTTTTTCTCACTTTTAATTATAAACTTTTTATTAGTGATAGTCAAGAGAATTGCACAAATCTTTTGAACATTTATAAATATGTTCTAGATTTATGGAACATCATATAATATTTTACTACATTTAATGAAACTTTTACCTAGTCACAGCTTGAGCGTTGAAATCAGAGTAATCGACTGATGAGCCGTCGCACGCAATGAAGGTAACTCGGCAATTAGCGGAGTGGTGAAATTCCAATGAACGATAAAATATCTATCTTTTAGGTATTAACTACTATACTAAACGAAAGGAGGCCTGCTTATGAAAACACTTAATGGAACTATATTTTTAGAAACAAAAGATATTAGACAAGCACTAAAGATAGGTAATCAAACTTGTTTAGAGTTATTTCATAAAAAAGATTTTCCAGCTAAGAAAATTGGTAAGTCTTGGCTTGTTATGGAGGAATCTTTTAAGGAGTATTTTAAAAATGTACAAACAAATGAATAAAAAAATAAGAAGATTTAAATATGGAGCATTTAAACCTTCAAAAGAAACTATTTTACTATTCAAATAAAATTACAAGGAAGACCTTGCTATAAGTTTCCTAATCTAGTATAATTATAACATAAAATCACAATATAGCAATAGTTTTCCTTTAATTTTATCATAGAAAGGATTTTTAAAATGAGTAAAATTAATGGAATAACTTATGGCACATACCCTTCAATTCGACCTAAAAAAAATGTTGATAAAAGTGTATGTGAAAATTGTAATATATGTAAAAGCAAACCTTATCAATTAGCAAATAGTTTGGAAAGAATGCATATTTGTAAAAATAGTGGGTGTAATTTGTTTTATTTTTCTCAAACAAGTAAAGCTACAGTTATTTTGGGTAGAGATACTATAACAGGAAAAGAACTAAAAAAGACATTTGTTGCAGACACAGAAGAAGAAGCTTTAAATTTAGCACTAGAGGCAAAACTTAATATTGATAAAAATGGAGGACCTAGAATAATTAATAAAACAAACTTATCGATTATTGATATTGCTAAACCTCTTTATATGGAAGATTATAAACTTCATAAAATTAATAGTAATACTCATAGTAAAAACAATACAAACTTGAAAATGATTGAAAAGGAATCTTTTACTACAAAACCTATTAACAAAGTTAGTAGAATGGAAATTATTGACTATTTAAATGAGCTTGCTGAATACTCTCCAACTACAATTAAAGAAAGATTTAGAATTATCAAAAGAGCTTTCGACTATGCTTATAGCCAAAATATGATTAAAGATAATTTTATGAGTGGCTATAATGCTATTGAAAAACCTAGAACAAAGATAACTAAAGTTGTACCAAGTGTTATTGCACTTACATTAGATAAAGAAAGACAACTTGTAAATTATCTTGAAACTACATCTATTTATAATTGTAAGCATAAAAATTTATTTTTATTATTACTTACAACAGGTATGAGAATTGGAGAAGCTTTATCTTTGGATTATAAGAAAGATATTGATTTAGAAAATAAAACAATTACTATTTCTAAAACGATTACAAAAGATGAAGATGGAAAAAACTGTATTGGATTAGATACTAAAACTCCAACAGGTAGAAGAACTATTCATTTAAGCGATATTGCTTTAAAATATCTTAATGAATGTTTAGCTCATGTTAAAAAGAATAAGTTCAATTTACTATTCTACACCCCTGAAAACACCACTGGAGGATTTTATGCAGAAAGTACAATAAACTCTGATATTAAACGAATTGCGTTCAGATTAGGCATCTATTTATATGTTGATCTTGATGGAAAAACAAAAACTCAAGTTCATACTCATATGCTTAGAGGAACATTTGCAACAAGATGTGCTGAAGCTAAAATGCCACCAATTGTTTTACAAAAGATATTAGGTCATGCAGACATTCAAATAACAAATAAGTATTATATTGATGTTGACCGACATTTCATTGATTCAGAGAATGAAAACTTTGTTAATTATATGAAAGAACATAATTTATTTAACGAATATTATTTAAAAGCTTAAAACAAAAGATAACATTGCAAGAGAATTTGTTGGAATTTCAATGTTTATAAAGTGCTTGTTATTCCGCAAATTCGCTCCGCAATTAAAAAATGAATAGGGAAAATGTTGATAATTAGAGGAATATAGCATTTTTAGTAATGTTTTCACCTCGACCATATTTTGCCCTTTTTCAAGGGAATTTAAGAGAATTTATAAAAATTCAAAAGTTATGAATTATGCTATTTTTCAATTAAGATGAAGAATAGCATAATTTTTTTACATTCTATAAAATTCTAAAAAATATGCTCATTTTCTTTAACAAAACATTTCAACAAAAGGATTTTTAGCTAAATATCAATATTTCCAAAGTGATTCATATTACAAAGAAAGGAGAACTTAATTTATTCTCCTTTTTATTATAATTAATTATATACTTTAGTTCTTTTATTAAGTTTTTCGTTTAATTCCCATAGAGCTGTTTTATTACTATCATATTTTAGCTTTTTTAATGCTTCTTCATATTCTACCCATTTGTATTCTTTGTGCTCATTTGAAAGTTGAATATTGCCATCCTCGTCTTTTATTTCTATAGCGTATGAATATTCTGGTACAACATATACATTTGTTCCCCAAGTATATTCTCCCGTTATATTCAATACAGGGATAGTAGTTTTAGAATCTAATTGTTCTATTTTTTCTTTTTCAACAATCAATGAAGTTTCTTCCTTTATTTCCCTAATCACCGTTTCAAGAGGGGTCTCATTATTTTCTCCTCCCCCTGATATAAATTGCCATATAGGGTGTGAATTTCTATAAAATATACCATAAAGGATTTTATTATTTTCTCTTTTATATAAAATTGTTAAAATTTGATATGGTGCCCTCATAAGGTATTTCCTCCTTACTTTTTTATTCTAATGACTCAAGTATACCACATTTTTCTATTAAAAGTCTAGTCAATTTTGAAGTGCCCCCTAATTAGAAGACAAAAAAAAACTAAAATATGATAAAATACATTTTCGAAAGGAGGTGTATTTTTTCTATAGCTTCAAAAGGTCAAAAATTTTTAAAACATACAAATAAAGAAAAAAACGAAATAATGGAAAGACATTTGAAAGGAGAGTCTGCATATCAGCTTGCTAAAGAATATGGAATTTCTGTGAGTACAATTAAAACATGGAAAAGTAAAATTAATCATCCTGAAAAAATATCTCTAAGGAAACGTGGTAGACCAACTGAAAAGGGGTTAACAAAAGATGATTATAAAGAAAGAGATGAAATACTAAAAAAATACCAGGCCTTCCTCAAGGCACAACGAAACAAAAAGTAACTTTTATTAATCTGTATAGAGATGAATTTAAACTTTCAAATATGTGTGCTGTTTTAGAGATAAGTCCAAAAACGTATTATAAATATAGGAATAAAGAAGATCCTGACTACTATGATTATTTAATAATTAAAGAAGTTTTTGATGATTCTAAAGGTACATATGGGTATCGTAGGATTGTCGATGGTCTATTTTAAAAATATGGTGTAATTATGAATAGAAAGAAAGTATTGAGAATAATGAAAAAATATAATATTCAAGCAGAATATATAAGAAGATCAAAAATAAAACATAAAAATAAGAGAATTGAAGCTAATATAAAACCAAATTTGTTAGATTCCTGAACACATAACAGTCTTTTGATCTTTTTTAATTTCCAATGTACGCATAGTATATTGTTTCCTCCTTTCTATTAAGATAATGTTTATTAGGATACATAAATTTTAATGCAACCAAATTATAGCATAGTTTAGCGTTATGTCAACTTTTTGTAGAATATACAATAAAAAAGAATATAGATTACTCTATATCCTCATATTTTATTGTATATTTGTTGTTTTTATATCTTAAGATTGTATTTGCACCCGTTATTAAAGTATTAAATGGCCTTACATGTCCAAAATTACAATTCGTTATTATCGGAACATTATATTTTGATAATGTAGATACCAATAACTCATTTTGGCTTTTTAAAAAATTCTCATTTAATGTAATTTTACCTCTTCCAATCATAAAACATGATACATTTTTAAACCATTCATTATCTTCCATTGATTCCAAAGTTTGCTTTAATTCATTAATATCCATTGCACAATTTTCTATAAACCAAATTATATTTGGATGTTCTTTATTATATTCCTTTAAGTTGTCATATTCTGTATTTAATATTGACTTTAATACATCTAAACATCCACCTAATAATGTACCTTTTACATTAAAATCATTTTTTCCTGTAATTTCTGTAAGATTTGTAGGTGTATCTAAATTATATCCATACAATTCTTTTCCTTTTATTTTTTTAAAAGAATTCGTTTCAAAAAATTCTTGCGAATTTTGTTCTATAATATTACCTTTAAGTAATTCTAAATTATCTTTTAACGTTTGATCCCAAGTTTTATATCCAAATGTCGGAAAACATGGCGCATAATATGTCTTCCAATCAGATAGAGTTGATAAGAGAAAAGTCAATATAGAATTATCTGAAAACCCTTGAAATATTTTATTTTCACTATTTCTTAATTTATCAAAATTAATATATTTTACAATATTAAACTCTGTTTCACCACCATTAGCTGCTATTACAGTATCAATATTTTTATCTAATAATGCTTTTTCAACTTCTTTAGCTTTTAATCTGTATTCTTCCTTCTCATATGTATTATTTATATTAACTGTTTCCCCTAATTTTACATCAATACCTAAACTATTAAAATTTTTAATTGCACTTTCTAATCTTATTCTATCTACATCACTACAAACCGAATCAGATGGAGCTGTAACAAAAATTGTTTTTTTCAAAAATCTCGTTATTTTCTCCTCCCCCTGATATAAATTGCCATATAGGGTGTGAATTTCTATAAAATATACCATATAGGATTTTGTTATTTTCTCTTTTATATAAAATTGTTAAAATTTGATATGGTGTTCTCATAAGATATTTCCTCCTAACTATTTTATTCTAATGGCATAAATATATTAATTTTTCTATTAAAAGTCCGATTAAATTCACTTTTATCTTACTTATCTTTCAAAATCTCTTCACTTACTTTATCTTTTTTTCTTGTATTATTATCATAATAAATTACTTCACAATTTTTAAGCAAAACTGCTATGGAATTTTTGAGTTTAATTTATTATAAGTCTCTTATAGAAATCATTAGCAAATACTTATCTATCTCTATCTTCTCCTGCTGCAGGCAATTCCTGTATTTTTTTTCTAAAGAAAAATTTACCAAATGTACTTTTTCTAACATGGTCGCAAAAATCCAAAGTTTTAACTAACATACTCTGTAGCTTACCCACTTTTTGTTTTAAATCACTATTATCACTTTTTAGAGTCTCATTATCATTCTTTAATTGAATATTCTCTTGGTCTGCATGTTCAATCTTTTCTGACAATGCAGAATTTTTTTCAGACAATTGTTGATTTTCTTTTTCCTTATCTCTACCACTTTTATACGTTTCATAATACTTTTTTAGAATTGGATTCTTTGGTCTTAAACTAAACTTTTGCTCATACATTTTACTAAAAATTTCACTTTCAAAGTCAAATTCTGGATTTTCTAGTACTTCTGAAGAATTTAATTTTTCACATACTTCAAAAAAATTTGAATACGCATTTGTATACTCATTTTCTAAATCTGGTTGCTTTTTTTCAGCTTCTTTCATTTTTTGTATTTCTTCTTGTGATACAGAAGAACCGCCATACATTTTTTGTGATTCTATACTAGCTTTTACTCCACTAATCTTATCATAGTTATTCTGCTTTTTGCTATAATAATCACTTAATAATTCCACATCGTCTTTCGAAAATTCAACGTTAGGAAACTTCTTTTTTAATGCATATAAACGTTCTGATGTAATTTCATCTTCTTGTCTATTGGATTCTGCTCCAATTCCTACAAAATCAGCTGGATGACGATCCATATCTTCAAAATAATTTTTTCTGTTAGATTCAATAGCACCATTGTAAGTTTCTATTAATCTTATTACATCCCCATATTTACTAATATCTACCATATATACTACCTCACGATCTGTTAGTCTATGTTATAATTTTCATATTTTTAAATTATACATACTCTTAAATATAGTATGCTTATATCATAAAATAAAATAATTATCAACTAAATTTCTTTTATATATACGTTTTTTCATTATCTTTAAATATATCTGTTCTATTAGTCAATTAATCATTTAGTTATAATTCTTCATTAAAACTATTGAAAATTTTTTAGTACTATAATATTATATAACAAAAAGGAGGAAGAACTATATGAAAGCTGCAAAGAATATTTTAATTACAATTGCATTAGTAGTTATAGTCGGAATTATTCCAATTGTTTTGTACAATCAAACTTCTAATACAACAAAAGTGTTAGATAAAGTTGACGGCACTGAAATGAATGGAGCAAGTGGATATTTTAGTAAAATAGCCTCTGATCCTGATGCAACTCAAGAAATAACAAATAATGCTGCTAATATGCTTGACGCATCAAATAAAGTATTAAAATACAAAAACACAACATATGGTATATTGGTTATATATTTATCTTTTGCGGTAGATATATTACTACTAATCTTTGGTATATTCTTGAAAAAATCAGTATCACAATCAAAAATTGGCATATGCTTGATATGTTCAAGTATTTTAGGACTACTATCTACAGGATTTATTTTAATATCAACGATATTAAATAATGCTAGTGTATAAAATTTAACGTACTTAAGTACTGCTAATGGCAGTACTTTTTTATATAGTTTTTAAGTAATATATTTAAAAATTATAAAAAACTGATACAAAATATTTATATATCTTGTACCAGTTCTCTTATTAAAAATATTTAACTATTTTTTCAGTGTTTCCATCTATCTTCTTTACTTCAGCATTGATTCCAGATTTTTCTCCATAGAATCCTCTTACAGATATAATATCATCTACTTCAATGTCAGAAAGTGGCATATATTTTTCATAAACAACATTTTGAGCTTCGTAGTCATATCTTAAACTATATACACTACCATCATTTTTAATTGCTAAAAATGTTACTGTAGTATCTGTTCCTAAATTAACTGTTTTTACTCTTTTAACATCAGAGTCAATTTTTCTATATTCACTTTCTATTAAAGAATTTGTAATTAACTCTTCTCCCTTGTAATAATACAACTCATTATTGCTTACTTTTACAATCATTTTACTTTGACTATCTACACCAAATAAATCTTCAATTGAAACATTTTGTGTTAAATTTTCATCTTTACAATCATTTGTTACAATTGTTTCTTGAGCACTTTCTTCAGTTTTATGTGATAATTCATTAATTTTTGACTGTAAGCTTTCTTTAGTGTTATCAGAATCAATTTTAAAATAAATAGCTAAAGCTGCACCAACAATAGTTGTAATAATAAACAATACAATAAAAATATTCTTTTTCATATTTATCAACCTCCTTTTAATTTGAAAGATTTAATACTGAAATAGTAATGTTGAATTTTAACTGTTTTATTATGTACTTAATCTTAACACTTAAAGTATACCATCTTTTTTGATTAAAAGTCTAGCCTTTTTTACTAACTAATAAAAAAGGCTGGATAAAATTAATATCCAACCTTTTGTGATAGTTTTACTCTTTAAAGAGCAAATCATCAAATACCACTGTTACATCGTCTACCCTCTTACCTCTTCCGAAGAAGAAAACGACCTCTTTCAAAGGCGACGATAAATCCTGAGGAATCAGCACTTCATTCTCATTTTCTCCTGCCATCAGGTGAACTTTCTGAGAAATTTCAGCAGCACCTCTTGACTCTTCAGTCTTGAATTCAACAGTCATAACCGCCTCAGAAGATGAGATAATAGCCAAATGTATTGATTTCTGACCTGTGAAGTCATCTACCTCATGTCCAGTTCTTACCGCGAAGCCGACGCCACATGGCTTAGACGAAAAATCCATAACCTTACTCTCAGCTACCCGAATCTCTTCACCGAAATCATTTTTTCCTCCAAAAGAAAATGAAAACAAACTATTAACTTCCATCATAAAAAAACCTCCAATTGTTTGTTTTTAAATTGTTGCTACATTTATATTATAGCATATCTGAAGTCAAAATTCAATATTTAAAGGATATTTCAAATGCTATATAATAGATATTTTATTGATTCTAATAAATACAAAAAAGCCTACTAAACTAATTTGTTTAATAAGCTTTTTATTTAAATTATATTTTAATCCTTTTCTGTGAAATCTTTTCTTTTACCAGCTACAATTTCATCATAAAGTTCAATTTTATAATTTAATCTATCTATAGTCTCACTGATATTTTTTTGCTTTTCAAGCAATTTTTCTCTTTGTTCTTCTAATAGCTTCTTTCTAGCTTCTACTGTATTTTTTCCTTGTTCGAAAAGCGCCATATACTCTATCAAAATTTCAATTTCAACGCCAGCATTTCTCATACATTTTACAAATTCGATTCTTCTACATGATGCTTCATCATAATTTCTTATTCCATTACTGTTTCTTGGTATGTTTGAAAGCAAACCAATTCTCTCATAATATCTTAGTGTATCTGTTGTAATATCATATTTTTTACTTACTTCAGCTATTGTCATTTTACTCACCTATCATTTTTAATATTTCGTTAGATATATTATCTACTGACATACCATTTTGTGCTAATGTTAGTATTTTGTGTGGATAACTTTGGTGAGAAACATCAAATACAATTTTATCTACTGGAGAGTTAAAAACATAGTGCATTGCTACAGTCATTTCAACCATTCCTAAATTTGGTCCATTATGCCCTCCAACATTACTTATTTTATTAAGAAGTGCCTATCTTACTTCATCAGCTAATACTTTTAATTCACTAATCTTTAATTTTTTTATATCTTCTGGTCCATTTATTTTCTCTAAATACATATACTTATTACCCCTTTCCTAAAATCCTATTTTTTTAAGCCAAGTATTTACATCATTTTTTGAATTACTTGAACTACTGCCTAAAACTGCAAAATATCTGTTACTGTACTGTTTGGTTGTTCCTTCTTTATTTTTTCATCTGTTGAAGAAGGACCTGAACCGCCATGAGTTGTAAATGGTTCAATTATCTTTCCAGACAAATCGTAAGTCTCTAAAAATGTGTATACTGGCATTGGCATATCTTGCCACCATATTGGATAACCTAAAAACACTATATCATATTTGTCAATATTATCTATTTTAGTTGCAAGTTCTGGACATGCTTTACTATTTTGTTCATTTTTAGCGTATTCTGTTAATTCACTATAAACACTTGGATATGTTTGCACTGTTTCTAGCTTAACTAAATCACCACCAACACTTTGATGAATAAATTCAGCTACTTTTTCAGTATTTGAAGTTTGAGTAAAATACACTATAAGAACTTTTTTATCTTTTAAATCAAGTTCATCATTACTAGATTTAATATTAGAATCCACTTGATCTTCAGAAGCATTATTTATAGAACTTGTTTGGTCATCCTTTTTTAAGTTTTTAGTACCTACTACAGCCAAAATAGCAATAGCTATCAAAGCTAAAATCAAAAAAATTATTATTCCCTTTTTATTCATAACGCCACTTCCTTTCAAATTTTAAGAATTTATCCAATCTTCTACTTGTTTTTTTGAATTTTGAACTAGACTTCCTTGTATTGCTAATTCTTTTAAAACGTTTGCTCCATTACAGATCTTTTTTAAATCATGCTCACTATTTTCCATTATTGAACCTTCATGAGTGCAAAATGGTTTAATAATTTTTGAAGAAAAGTCTAATTTTCCTAACAAGCTAAACATAGCCATTGGCATTGTTCCCCACCAATTTGGATATCCTATATAGATGACATCATAATTACTTATATCTGATAAGTATTTTTTTAACTCAGGTCTTACATTTTGATTTTTTTTCTTTCAAGGCAACATCAGTGCAAGCTTTGTAATTATAAGGATAATTTTCCACAATTTCCACTTCAAATAGATCTGCTCCTGTTATCTCTCCAATCATTTCAGCTATTACTTTAGTGTTTCCTTTTTTCTAAGTTTCTTATTCCATCAACCGTATAGTTCTCCCCTATATGTGAGAGATATATAACTAATGATTTCTTAGATTTTAAATTCTCCGTACTTTTACCTCCCATATACCATTAATATATATATCACTTGGAGTTTACTCTAAGTCAAGCGTTTTTAAAAATTTTTTAAATTTATACAAAAAAAGACACTATACTCATAGTGTCTGTAATATAAAAATTTATTCTATATTAATTTTTTTATTAATAATGTATTCTGGTCTTCCCTTAGATTCATCATAAATTCTAGCAATATATTCAGATATTACTCCCAAAGATAATAATTGAGTGCCACTAAAAAATGTTATACAAACAATTATTGATGTCCAGCCCACCATAAGATTAGGACCTCCTATAAAGAAACATACTAGTGAATATATTAGTACTGCTATAGATATTAAAATAGCAAGAAATCCAATCTGCATTACTATTTTTAGTGGCTTTGTAGAAAAACTTATAATACCATCAGCAGCCAGTTTTAGCATTTTATTTAAAGGATATTTAGTCTTTCCAGCAAATCTTTCTTTTCTCTCATATTCATATGCACACTGTTTGAATCCTACCCAACTAAATAGCCCTCTCAAAAATTTATTGTGTTCTGGCAAAGAATTAATTACTTCAATAACTTTTCTGTCTACTAATCTAAAATCACCTGTATCCTTTGGTATTTCTACATCTGATAAAGAATTTAGAGTTTTATAAAACATTTTAGCTGTTAATAATTTAAAAGCAGACTCTCCATACCTAGTTTTTCTTTTTCCATATATTACTTCATTTCCATCTTCCCACAATTTTAACATTTCTGGAATTAATTCGGGTGGATCTTGTAAATCTGCGTCCATTATGACTACTGCATCTCCAGTAACGTATCTTATTCCGGCAGTAACAGCACATTGATGTCCAAAATTTCTAGAGAAAGAAATAAGCTTAACATGACTATCATTACTAGCTATTTCTTCTAGTATTTTTAATGTATTATCCCCACTTCCGTCATCTACAAATATTATTTCATAATCATAGTTATATAAATCTTTAAATATATTAATTATTCTACTATAACATTCATTTATTACTTGTTCCTCATAAAATACTGGTACTACTACAGATACTTTACTGTTTTGCATAGCGCTCTTCCTTCCATTGATTTAGCGCTGTACTATTTATTATTTTTTATCATAATCATCCATAAAGTTATGTACCTCGCCATCTTTTACATATGAAATTAAGGTATTAAGATTAACATTTTTAGTGCTATTATAAATATTCATATCTATTTTATCATACCCTTTTCTGAGCTCTTTTATTAATTTTTTCATTTCTTCTCTTTTAGAACCGCCTCCACCATTGTCGCACATAGTACAATGTTCTGTAAATCTACAGGCACATTGAATAAAATGTAAGTGATTCCATTCTTTCCATTTAATAATGTCGGCCTCTTTTACAAAATATAATGGTCTTATAAGTTCCATTCCTTCATGATATGTACTGTGTAACTTTGGCATCATTGTCTGCATTTGTGCTCCATAAAGCATTCCCATTAATATGGTTTCTATAACATCATCAAAATGATGACCCAAAGCTATTTTATTGCATCCAAGTTCTTTAGCCTTTTTATATAAATGACCTCTTCTCATTCTAGCACATATATAACATGGATGATCATCTATTTTCTCTACCACTTCAAATATATTGCTCTCAAACATTGTAATTGGAATATTTAATAGCTTAGCGTTATTTATTACTTTTTGTTTATTAATCTCATTATAACCTGGATTCATAACTAAAAATACAAGTTCAAAATTCATTTTTCTATGTTTTTGTAACTCTTGCATACACTTAGCAAGTAACATTGAATCTTTTCCGCCTGAAATGCATATTGCTATTTTATCACCATCTTTTATCATTTCAAACTCTCTTACTGCCTTTATAAATTTATTCCATATTTTCTTTCTATATGTTGTAACAATACTTCTCTCTATTTCTCCATATCTTTCCATTTATTTTACTCCTTAAAAAATTTATAACATTCATCAAATATTTCTAAAAATCTTTCTATTTCACTTTCCTTGGTTAAATGACTAAGACTTATTCTAAAAGAAGAAAGCGCTCTTTTTCTATCATGAGTCATAGCCATAACTACTCTAGATGGTGTTATGGTTACACTACAAGCAGATTTTATCGAAATACAAACACCATATTCCTCCAATTTATTTTTAAATTCAGTTGCTTTAACGCCACTAACTCCTAGATTTAATATATAAGGATTTTCACTTGATACTGTATTTATTTTTACATCTTTATATTGTTCAAGCTTAAGTCTTAATTTATCATTTATATTTTTTACATATTCTTGCCTTTTGTCAAATTCTTCAAACGCTTCACTTAAAGCCTCTTCTAGTGCACATATTTGTGCAACAACTGGAGTTCCACTTCTATATATGGTAGTACTAGCCCCTCCATTTATTAATGGTTCTAATACTACTTCTTTTTTCTTTAATAAAGCTCCAAAGCCATTTAATCCATAGAATTTATGTGGTGCAAATGTTATTAAATCTATGTTGCTAAAATCAACTTTTATTTTTCCTATTGCCTGAGTTGCATCAACATGTAAATAACAATTTGGATATTCATTAACTATGCTTGCTATTTCACTAATTGGTTGTACTGTACCTGTTTCACTATCTACATAACAAATAGAAACTAATATAGTATCATTTCTTATTAGCTTTTTTAAATGCTCTAAATCTACTGTTCCATCACTGTTTATATTTACAATATCTATCTCATAACCCATCTCTTTTAAATATGTAAGAGGACTACTGACAGATGAATGTTCAAAAAAAGTTGAAATTATATGCTTACCATTTTCTTTATAGCTTTTTGCAATTCCTTTTATTGCTAAATTGTTAGATTCGCTTGAACCTGATGTATATATATTATTTCAGTATCTTCGTCTAATTTAGTATTCTTATGTAATAGTTCTATTATATTGTTTGTTGTTTCTTCTATTTTCTTATTTACTTCTTTTCCTAGATTATGTGTTGAGTTTGGATTTGCAAAATATTTTAATGTATTTTCATTAAAAACATCTAAAACTTGCTTATCTACTGGTGTATTTGCTGCAAAATCTAAATATATATATTCTTTATTCATTAATTCTCACCTTTTAAAAATTTTGATATTTCCGCTTCTAAATTTATAGATCTACTTTCAGTATTATTACTACTATTTTTTGTGTTTCTACAGTATTATTAGAGTTTGAAGTTGTTTTATTATCATTATTTTTTCAATCTTAAAGCATTTAAAACAACAGTTAAACTACTAATCGTCATAGCAAAAGCAGCAACCATTGGATTCATTTCAATTCCAATAGGCTCTAATATTCCACAAGCTATTGGAATCATACAAATATTA